>Ga0114932_10000422_pt1 | contig 50599 bp, 71 predicted proteins | sample 2SBtaG_2_FD_87286 | JGI IMG/M metagenome (GOLD analysis project Ga0114932, IMG submission 87286) | Deep subsurface microbial communities from Kolumbo volcano to uncover new lineages of life (NeLLi) - 2SBTROV12_ACTIVE470 metaG | ecosystem: Environmental > Aquatic > Marine > Volcanic ...
ATCCGGTGGTTGCGGGTTCGAGTCCCGTCGAGGTCGCTATGGACTTGTAGCTCAGTTGGTTAGAGCAGGGGACTCATAATCCCTTTGTCGTAGGTTCGAGTCCTACCAAGTCTACTTACTAAACTTTTTTATAAGGAACTAACAAATGGATACGATAGCAATTATTTTATGGACGATCACAGGGACATCAGCGGCTTGGGCTTTATATTTGGGCTACAACATTAACAAAGCTATGAAGTGTTTGAGCAGAAATTTAGACCAGCTAAAAGACGATTACTACGAGCATAGCCATGAGTAGTACCGAAAGAATGGTGCTGCTGTTTGAGCATAAGCATTTAATAGAGCAGATGACAGACTCTTATGTTCTTTATATAGCGATTAGCTTCCTTATCTATAACTTTTTTTGTAAGGATTATTAAAATGAATAACTGGAAATCATTCTATGATTTTGAAAAGGCTAAAGAAGCTGTTAAAAAAGAACAATCACAGAAGAGACTTTTGTTTTTTGGTGTGTTCGGTTTATCACTAATGTTAATGTCGTTGATATTGGCGGTTGTATCCAGTGCCGCACTCGCTAAAGTTTTATTTGGAAGTTTGTTAGCCCTGCTTGGTATAGCGGCGGCAATAGCTCATGTTATTTTTTATTACTGGGTGATTGCGGCTGTATTTCAAGATGAAGGAATTAGTGGAGGACTCATCTTTTTATTCCTTTGTGGTATAACTTGCTACTTATACTATATATATTATGCGTTCATGAACTGCACTCCTTTGGTTGCTGTCCTGAGTAGCTTCGGAGCTATACTTGCTAAGTCATTGGCGGCAGCGGCAGTTTACACTTACACTGGTGGAGCTTTTACTATCCCATTGTTTGGGATGCAGATAGTCCCAGTATAATCTTATTAGGAGTCTAAAATGGCTAATTTTTGTTATCAATGCACAGTAGATATGTTCGGCAAGGAAAACGCCAGTAATAACGACTTTGCTGGTATCGTTAGAAAAAGAGAGCGATATTATTGTTTATGTGAGGGATGTGGCTGGATTACTGTCGATGGGGATGGTATGATAGTAGAAGAAGACGACGAGTAAACATACGGGGCGTTAGTTCAACGGATAGAACAGTGGCCTTCTAAGCCTCTGATGCGGGTTCGATTCCTGCACGCCCTACTTATGTCCTATCCAAGATAGGTCGATTGAATAAAGATAAGGAGAATAGTTTTGGAAGCTCATATCGCAAGGATTCAGATGGACATTGACTATAAGTGTCCAAATTGCTATCTACATTTCAGGCTAAGCAATACACAGATTCCTCAAAACAAAGCAATCAATCATGTATGTCCTGAGTGCAGTCAGAGACTTACCATTCCTCCACTATTTAAAAAGTCTAAGAAGAAGAGAAAAGTAACAACTAAAAAACAAATTGATCCCACAGTAAACTCAGCTAGACTAGCTTTGAAGGAAATGGGTTTCACTCTAACCGAAGCCACCTCACTGATAGAAAAAGTATATCATGAACGAATTTCAGTGGCTGAACTTATCAAAGGATGCTTAAAAAAATGTCGAACCAGCTAAGACCAACTAGAATAGATGATCTGATAGGCCAACAAAATATTATTGATAACTTAAAAGTATCAATAGCATCAGTGAAGGCTAGAAGCTCTGTATTACAACACTGTCTTTTTTATGGCGGCGCAGGATTAGGAAAGACAACTCTTGCGAGAGCTTTAGCTAATGAGCTTGGAGTTAAGATAGAGATAGCTAATGGCTCTGCTATATCTAATAATAAAGACATTCTTCCATATCTAATGAAGATGGAAAAAGGGTCTATCCTATTCATAGACGAAATACATAGGATGAATCGTAAAGTACAGGAATATATGCTCACTGTTATTGAGGACTTCAGACTGGATATTGTTATTCCAGCCACGAAGAACAGTCAAGGAGAGACTATCAATATTGATCTGCCGAAGTTTACTCTAGTTGGAGCCACTACAGAGATGGGTGATCTTGTTCAACCATTCTTAGATAGGTTCAAACTAAAACACTTCATGCGTCCTTACAGTGTCGATGATTTAGCTGAATTAATTATTATGAATTCTGATAAACTAAATGTTGATATATGCAATGATGGCATAGAAGTTATTGCAAAAGCAAGCAGAGGAACCCCCAGAATAGCTAATAATTTTCTTGAGTGGGTAAGAGATTATAAAATAGCAAAAAATCTTAGCGGTTTGCATAAGTCTCAGGTCACTGAAGCCCTTGAAATGCAGGGTATTGATGAGAATGGGCTAAATCCTGTAGATAGAGACTACCTTGCAGTGCTAGAAAAGTTGCCGAAAGGCACCGCCATCGGTGTAAATACATTGTGTAGCGCACTGAATATCGACCGACAGACAATAGAACAAAAGATAGAGCCATTCCTTATCCGTCAAGGTTATGTGGCTAAAACCTCAAAAGGAAGAATACTAACAAAATAGGAATAATCATGACTCCACAAGAACTTCATTCAAACTCAACCGTAGTTGACCTACACTGTCATTCCGCTATCAAGGCATCAATCTTTCATCGTAATATGGGTTCAGCTAAAGAAAAATTCTTAATGGGACTTTTTAAGAGAAAGTTCTGGCCTCTAGCAAATAGAACTACATTTCCTAGACTTATGGAAGGTGGTCTTGACGTTATGCTTTCAACAGCTTTCATTCCTGAAGGAGGATGGTATGAGGACATGTCTCTTGCGAAGTGGCTAATTAAGTTAGCCCCTAATGTCCGAAAAGAGATTTACGAAGCATCCTATTTTGACGCAACCATGAATGTATTAGATGAAATGGAATCTCAGGCAACAGAATGGAACAAAGATTCAAAAAATAGAAAAATTGCGGTCTGTAAATCTGTTTCCGATTTAGATACTGCGATTGAGAATGGAAGTTTAGCACTGATACACTCTGTTGAAGGCGCACATTCTTTGCAAGCTAACTCAGCACAACCAAATCCACATGATGTCGATATTACACATGAAGAAAAATTAAATACAGCACTAACTAACCTAGAACATTTTTATAATAAGGGCGTTGCATATCTTACCCTAGCTCACTTCTATGAGAACGATTGCGCACCTCCAGTATTCCCGTGGCCTGAATACGCCCTGAGCCACGGAAGTTGGGAAAGTCTCCTCAGTAAATGGGATGAGGACAAGAGCCTAACGGATATTGGAGAAGCAGTTGTCGAAAAGATGTTTGAGCTAGGGATGCTATTAGATATATCTCACTGCACCCTCAAGGCTAGAAAAAGAATTTATGAGATAGCAGAACATCACCATGCTGAAGAGTGCATCTTTGCGAGTCATGTTGGAGCGTTTGAAGTAAATAGGCTAACCTATAACTTACAAGACTGGGAACTAAAGTGGCTTGGCAATCATGGAGGAGTTGCCGGTATAATCTTTATGAACTATTGGATCTCCCCTGTAGACACTCAACTTGGATTAAAATATATAGAACAGACAGTAGACCATATTATAAATGTAGCTGGATCAGATGTTCCTGCTATAGGCACAGACTTTGATGGCTTCACCGATCCTCCAGATGAAATTATACACATGGGTCAGTTACCCAGAATCACAGCCCACCTTAAATCAGTCGGATGGGACGATCTTACTATTAGTAAATTTCTTGGAGCTAACTCTCTAAGACTAATCCGAAACGGATGGAAGAAATGAATAAGCTAAAAGTACTCTGCTTGCTTATGCTTGCAGTAGGAATAGGATGCTTAGGATATAGTAATTACAAATTAAATAAGAATGTCAAAGAATTAGAACGCTTCATGGAATATAACGTTATGTTAAGTAGCGATAATGCTATGAAAATTGAGATGTTTCTTCAAGCTATGTCAAATGAGTTTGAAGATGAAGTCCAATCAGTTGTTAGGCCAATGATAAAGAAAGAAGTAGACTCTATAAGAGAGATACTAAAAGATATAAAGAAAAATGAATGAGAACTATGATGGGGAGTTGTTCTTGAATCTTCAGCGACTATCTATAGAGAAGCCCGATTTTGTTGAAGTTTTTGTGGATGATAATGGAGAAATTGAATTTGAGATAGAGTTTAATTTCTTTTTTGACAATCTGGAGATGATATTTGGATTCTAAAATTAGGATAGCGGTTTGCATTTCTGGCATGCCACGCAACTTTGAAGAGTGTTATAGAAATACTCTTGATTTTTTTAATGTAGATGGCTGTGAAGTAGACTTCTTTATACACTCATGGACTTCAAGTTGGTATCCTCCTAGAGCCAAGTCAGCCAATAAGTCACCAGAAAAGAGCATAAATTTTTGCCCAGAAAAATTAAAAAAGTCCTTAATTTCCTGCTATAGCCCAAAAGTAATAGTATTGGAAGATCAGCTATCTAATATAGAACTACAAAGAACAATAGATCATATAAAGAATACTCTACTTAGAAAAACCTCCAAGCAAACTATTCCTTCTTGGGTTGTCGAAACTTTAGAGGAAGGTGATCCAGATAGGTTCTTATCACCGCCATTCCACTTAGCACAAACATACTCCATATCTAAAACAGCAGACATGCTTAGTGAGTACTGTGCCAACAATGATACTAACTATGATCTAGTTTTTAGATTCAGATTCGATAACTTTATGGAGCTAAAGACAGACGAATATAGAAGTAAGACATTTAAAGACATGGACACTCTAATAAAAAGAGATCACGCCAGAAGCCAAAGAGCTACAAGATTTAAAAGGGAATATCTATTTACAGCTTGGACTGCTGTATTTGGAGAAGGAGGCTTTTCAAGAAATGCTGTTTGGATTGGAGACAAGATTTTTGCTTGCTCAGGTAGAGCGTTCTCTAGATTTAGTAACTACTTTAGATCTCAAGTACTCAGGATTTTATTATATGATCCTTCAAAGAAGAACACTAATCATGAGCTTCCTTACTTTATGCCGGAAAATTTGCTCTCTGAGTTTTGCATGGAAAATGATTTCTTTTCAAACAGCATGGGTCATCTTAATACTTTCAGTCTAGTCACATATAGAGATTATCATAAAAAATATAAAGATCAATCATTCAACTCATTGCAATATCAATACAACGTAAGAGAAAGAATGAACCACGATTCTACTGAAGGAATTTTTATACATTATGATTGTTAAAAAGATTTATATTGGAGGCACATTTGATTTATTTCATTATGGACATGTGAATGTGTTCAAAAATTTGAAATACCACTTGGACAAAGAAAGTAGAAGTGTAGGAGCTTTATCAAAAGTAATAGTGGCTGTCAATAGCGACGATTTTGCGAAGTATTATAAGAGAAAGCCAGTTATGGATCAGTACGAAAGGCTTGCTGTTGTAAACTCTTGCAAGTATGTTGATTATGCTTTCATTATGGATTCTTATGAAAAGCAACCATTTTTTATAGAGGAAAACAATCCTGATTTTATAGTAATGGGAAGCGATTGGCAATCAAAAGACTATTTCAAACAACTATGTATAAACCAAGACTTTCTTGACAGAATAGATGCACAAATGTTATTTCTTCCTTACACTGAGGGCATTTCTACAACTCAAATCATAGAAAGAATGAAAAAAAAATAAACTTTTGCTTGCAATAGGCCGATTAGTATGGTATAATGTATGTAACGGTTCAAGTTTTTTGAGAGCACTGGAGATATTATGAAGCTTAAAAGAGGACAGAAGATATGCAAAAAGTGCAACGCTATATGTGCGGCAAGATCCAGAATATGCAAGGAGTGCGGAGCAGCGTTCGTATCTAAGAACACTCCTATAAAAAATGAGGTGAAAGACTGGAAGTCCCTAGAGAAAGGTGACTGGCTTAAAGTAGTTCAAGGAACAGGCCCATACTTCACCTGCACTAGAAGTACAGACGAAGGGTCTGCCGGTGATAAGATATACATGGGATCGAAGGGGAGGTACGAAGTAGTCGAGGTAGTACGAGATGGGATTATGTGTAAGGGTCTTGGCAGGAAGAATTGTGGAGTTGAATTTGTCTATATGGGAGAAAAAAACTTCTCAGAATATACAGGGATTACAAAAGAGCCACACAGAATAGTTAAATTAAAGACCCGAAAAAGGAAGTAAGGGGTATAATATTATGTATAAAAGAAAAATAAGTCATTGGAGTATAAAAAATGGCACTTAACACAACAGCAACAATCTCTGCTGACATAGTTTTTCAACAGCAAGAGACTGACACAAATTCAAATGACAACAGACAGGGATCTGTTTCCTATAGCCAGTCGCTCACAGCGGGTACGGGCTCTTTAGCAATAAATGGAGTGTATAATGTACAATCCGGTGAAATAGATCCATCTGGATCATATCTTCTGGACTTCTCAAGCTTAGCTCAAGCACTCGTAGGAGGAAGCATAACTCTCTCGTTTAACAATGTCAAATCACTTTGCATCACTAATCTAGCCACCACTACTGGCGAAGACTTATCAGTAAGAGCAACAGGAGTTAATACTTTCACAGAACCTTTCAATGGCGGTAGTGGAAATGTATTAGTCAAACCGGCTGCATCTTATATCTATTCAGATCCTTATACTGGAGCCACAGTAGACGGATCAAACAAAAATCTACAGATTTATAATGCGGGAACAGGCACAGGTGCGTTCACTATTGTAGCAGTAGGGGTGACTGGCTAATGGAGGATAGGGTTTTTGTCCCTAAAGGTTGGGGATATGAGGATTGGATAGTCAACAAAGAAGAATACTGCGGAAAGCTTCTTTTCTTTAAAAAAGGAAAAAGATGTAGTTGGCATTACCATAAGTTAAAGGATGAGACCTTCTATGTTCACAGTGGCGAGCTTGAAGTTAGGCATGGATGGTCGGACGATAAAAGTGACCTTAACACAGAAGTCACAGTATTGAAAGCTGGAGATACTTTCTATGTTCCTGTAGGTATGCGACATCAAATGACAGGACTAACAGATGTTGAAATGTTTGAGTTCTCTACTCAGCATTTTGATGAGGACTCAATAAGAATAGAAAAAGGAAGTTAATGAATATACTATTTGTATCTGACTTTGGGCTCCAACATACTCCCGGAGGAGCCCAGAGAAGCAACGCTATAATAGTAGAAGAAGGAAGAAGAAGAGGCCATACGGTAGTAGAGGTCTTTTTTGATTCTAAGCCTGAACTGATTAACTATGGTTATGATGTGGTTATATCTTCTAATCTAGAAACTATATCTCAGAAGTATGGAAATATAGTTGACTTTTTTAATGGTTGTGACAATCATGTCAGACTAGAACATGATGCTAACAGATACTTAACACAGAACGCCAGAAAAAAGCTTTGGGAAAACTGTAGGATTTCTTTCTTCCTAACGAACTTCCATAAGCAAATGTTTCTACAGAACTATGGATATGATTACTTTCAAAATATGGAAGTAGTTCCAGACCCTCTTGACCCAGAAGTTTTTTATGATAGAGACCTTGTTAGAACAGATAAGACTTTATATGTCGGCTTTATGCACCAGCTTAAAGGAACAGACAATTTTATAAATGAGGCAAAGAGTAACCCCTCTAAGAATTATGTTGTTGCTGGATGGAGTCAGGATGGAAGCTATGAGGAGCAGATAAGCTCTCTCCCTAATGTTGAGTTTCTTGGTAAAGTAGATCACACTATGATGCCAGAGCTTTATAATTTTCACAGGGAACTATACTATATGCCTGAGTACTACGAACCTTTCTGCAGATCGGTTGGGGAAGCTCTAATGTGCGGAATGTCAGTACAATCTAATAATATAGTGGGAAGTCTACACTTTTATAATGAGGTAGGGAAAGAAGAGTTCGTTCGGCAATGCAGTAAAGCACCCGAGATTTTCTGGGAAAAGATTGAAAATGAGTTTGTTTGATATAAGTATATTGTGCCCCACAAAGTATCGTCCTGAAGGACTTGAGAAGATGTGGGAATCTGCCATTGATACTGCTGACAGCCCAGATTCTCTGGAGCTTGTTGTCTATGTAGAGAATTACGATACGGAGACACTAAATAAATTAGAAGAGTTAGAACAAAAGTATGGAAGTCAAATACTAAAGATTATAGGGCAAGAAGAGGTCATATATAGTAGTCTTCATAACATATGCTGCGAGAACTCATCCGCAGATCTTTTCTTTTGCGGGGCAGACGATCTAATTTTTAGGAGTCAAGGCTGGGATACTTCGGCCAAAGAAGTTTTTAAAGAGTATAATGATAATATAGTATACGCATATCCTAATGACGGTCATTGGGGATCTGAATTAGGCACTCATGGAGTGTTTCACAAAGACTGGTATAATACGTTAGGGTATATTGCGCCAGCTATATTTACTGTAGATTATTCTGACAATTATATTATGGATGTTTCTAGAGCCATTGGTAGAGCAGTATACATTCCTCACATATTAGTTGAACATATGCACTGGACTTTTGGTAAGTCAGAATTTGACAAGACTGCTCAAGAAGCTCACAGCAGGCGAGCCTCTACTAACAATGGCGGAATATATCAAAGCTATGAAACAAAACAGATACAAAATCAAGACATAGAAAAATTAAAAGCATTCATTGGGTCAAACAAATGAGAAAATTAAAATTATTCGTATATCCAAATGCTAGGCCACACGAGCATGATCTAAATCCTTCTCAGGCTTTTCTGAATACTGTGCCCATGAGCAGGTTTGGTATATCGGAACATTTTGATATCTGTGATCCTGATGAGGCGGACTACTTTTATATGGGTCAATTCAAAAATGACCCTAGTATTCAGGATTATTCTGCTAAAAACTTTGAGTTCTTTGACGGAAATGAAGATAGGCATATTTTTGACTACGAAGGAGAAGGAGGGCAAGAGTATGGTGCAGGAGGTAACGCCATACCGGATTGGCTTCACAACAGTATTGTTACAGCTAATGGAACTCTTAAAAAATACAAAGACTTGAAGGTCTATACGAGACCAACATTCACAAATTTATTGATAGACATAGCTCACAATAGATTTGACAACTTTATATTCCCAGAAGAAACGTCAATGGGGTTTACAGGATTTCTTAATTCTCAAGCAAGAGCCTCAATGCTTAGTGCTTTATCTGAGTGTAGAGATGATACCAAAATAAATGTAATTATAAATGAGTTTTGGTCAGGCCCAGCTCCTTTAGGACATCCAATACAAGAAGAGTATATACTGTTTATGCTTAATAATTTGATCTCTCTTTGTCCGAGAGGAAGCGGGATAGATAGTGTCAGGCTGTATGAGACATGTTACTTCACTAGAGTTCCGGTACTTATATCAGATCACGATTACTTCATGGTTGGAGAAGATGAGTACGATACGAGTTTTTGCTATAGAATATGTGATGAGGAATTGGATCTAGAATATATTACAGAAGAACTGCAAAAAATATATGATGAGCCTATGTCAGAGCTGCAGAACAGAGCCAACGACGCTAGAAAATATTTTGAAGAGATTATTAGACCTTACTTCCAAGACCCTACATTGAGATTTTTAGAATGGCTTGAAAAAAATGAAAGATAAAATAGATGACATACTGTCTTTAGGAACGGATATATTTAATCCTCAAGCTAAAGTTTTAGCAAATTCAGATAGAGTTATGGAGTTTCTTGAGACAGGGAACACAGCGCCAGTACTTGTTGAGATTGATCCCAGTAATGCATGTAATCATGGGTGCTTCTTTTGCATTTCCTCTTATATACATTTGCCAGAGTCAAAGGATCTTGAGACATTTGATAGATCTATCATGAAGAGGGACATGCTTCTATCTGTTTGTCAAGACTTAATCGACATGGATGTTAGGGCTATAAACTGGACTGGAGGAGGAGAACCTACCCTTAATAGACATACAAAGGAAGCTATAGAGTTTGTAGGTAAAAACTCAGACATAAAGATGGGAATGTTCACAAACGGGACACTTTTAGACAGATGGGATATGTTTGACACTCTAGTAGATCATATGACTTGGGTTAGGTTCTCTATTGATGCTGGAGGAGAAGAGCTTTATAATTCTATCAGGAGAGCACGCCAGAATGATGACTGGAATAAAATGAACTCTAATCTCAAGAAGCTCATTCAAGTAAACAACTCTAAAGGCAGACCTCTCGATCTTGGTGTTGGATTTGTCATAACTCCAGATACGTATGAGGGTATCTTAGGATTCGCCGAGTATTTTGCAGATTTTGACTTAGACTATTGTCAGTTTAAGCCGGAAGTTGTGAATAGAGAAAGAGAAGGCGGCATCCAAAGAGATATTGATTTCTGGAATGAAAAGATAGAGCCCCTAATTGCTAAAGCAAAAGATATTCTTGGTGATAAATTCCAAATCAATGGTTATAAACTTGAAGATCTTGAGAATGATCCAGAGCTTTATGGAAGGCGTTATAAGAAGTGTTTAGGATCTCAAATACAACCTCTTGTTGGAGCCGATGGTCATGTTTACGTCTGTACCAATCATAGAGGTTATAAGCAGTATAGCTATGGCAGTCTTGAAGATAGAAGCTTCAAAGAGATATGGAACGACATAGAAAACAGAAGAAAGGTGATGCACCAGATAGACAATGTAGAGTGCTTCGCTAATTGTACGCAGCTTTGCAAGCCTCATGAGAGTAACAAAGCTGTTTGGAGTATATCTTTAGAATATGACCAAGCTGATGAAGCAGGAAAGAAAAAATTGAAACAAGATCTTTCAGATCAACAAAAGCATATAATAGAGAACATAAAGCACTCAGAGTTCATATGATAAAGCTACTTAATGGGAGAGGTCAGCTCGGCAACGCTCTTTCAGAAAAAATAAAAGGTGTAAAACTTTCTGGCACTAAAGATATATATATTTATCATACTTGGAACATAGATGATAAGTCTAAACCAGCACAGCAAAGATGCTTAGAGGAACTAATGTCATTTGTTAGTAGGAACTTGAAAGAAAAGATAATTTTTGTATCCACAACGTCTGATAAAGAGAGTCATTATGTTAGATACAAACAACTAGCAGAGGCATACCTACTTAACCACTGTACGAACGCTCTAGTCATAAGATTGCCCATGATTATTGGAAAAGGTGCAGTAAAGAAATTAAAAGAGAATACAATAAAGCCTTATGGAACTATGGAGCTCATATCTCTTAACAATGCATGTGAACAAATAATAAAATCTGTCTACTACAATGGCTTGAGAAAGTGCATATCAATTAGCGGAGAGAAGATATCCGCAACAACAGTTCATAAAATATTATCGGTATAGGAAATAAAATGAAAATACTTACTATTTATAATACCTGCGGGATACACAGAAATAATACAGAATGGTATTCAAAGTGCTTGCAATCTGTTTTGGATCAAGACTATCCCGACAATAGAATTGTTATGTCGTCATGTTTGAATTCAGAATCTTGTATCGAGGAGATAAAAAATAGATTTGAAGACCTGATAGATATAGTATTATTTTCAGACCCATATATAGTAAACACTACCTGTAATAGATCTATTCAGCTTATGGTTGAAAAGTACGGAGAGTTTGACGCATACCTATTCTTAGACTCAGGAGTATACTTCACTGATCCAGAGTCTATATCTAAATCAGTGCAGTCTATAAAAGACAATGAATACTCGATGCTCACTATACAGACAGATACGGATACAGGCTTTATGCCATTTGGCTTTTCTCAAAATTCAGCAACTGCTCAAATAACAGGACAGGATTTTCTTATACCTTTTGGACATGCTTGCAATCTTCATTGTCAGTTTTTTACTAACGACATATTTAAAGCTTTTGGGAATAGGATAATACCAGATGTGTTTGCCGCTTATTGCACAGAATCTACTTTTCCATTCCTAAACGCCTCTGTTGGCAAGAGGTGGGGAATCCTGAAAGATGTTATAGCACCACACAACAAGGCTGTTGACGGCCCTTCTTCTAGCCAGCCTCATTTTTCCTCTAGCCATAACAATACTTGGAATAACCTACTTTATGGAAGAGACGCTAGGGACTTTATAAACGACCCTGAAGCAATCGAGTGTGGACTTGGGTATGAGGAATGTGGAAATATAATGAATCATAATCCAGAAGCATACGATGAAAATGATAATGCTTTGCATCCAGAAAGATTAAAGTCTGCAATTCTCAAATATTTTTTCACAAATGAGTCAGATTTAGATTATAATAATATTGACACTAGTATTATTTGATCTTAATAAAAAATCTTAAAATGGCAGCTAAAATTATAGAGCACTCTAAGTTCGTAGAACCTAGAGGTGAAATCTACACTATATATGATGACAGACAAATAGATATACCTTTTAAGCAGGATAAAGCATCCATATCTTATAAAGGTGTTGTCAGAGGATTTCATGGAGATGCCGACACTTATAAGCTTATAACTTGTCTTGACGGAGTAATACAGCTAGTTGTACATGATGTCGATGAAAATTATACTCAGACATTTGTGCTAAATGCTAATTCTGATAACTTAAGAACTATCCTAGTTCCTCCCAGACACCTCAATGCTCACCAATGTCTTAGCAAAAGCTGCATTTTTATGTATAAGTGGAGCGAGTATTACACTTCGCCGGAAGACCAATGGAGCGTGAACTACAACGATCAAGAGATAAGACCAAAATGGAAGGTGCCAGTAACAATGGTATCTGATAGAGATGTTAGTGCTGGAAGCCTACAAGACCTACGAGAGAAAATAAAATGAGAAAACTAGATGTCTTAATAGTTGCACCAAGCTGTGCAGACCTATACCAAGATTTGAAGAAAGACTTTTCTGCCAAAGAAACTAACATCTGGGCGGGATTGCTAGCTAATGCCTGCAGAGCTAAAGGTCATGGCGTGGCTATCTATGATATGGAAATAGAAAGACCTAGTCCAGAACAGTTTTTAAAAGATGTAGAGAGCTACGACGCAAGATTTATTTTATTTGTTGTAACTGGTCAAAATCCAAACGCTTCAACTGCGGCTATGAGTGGAGCTGTTTCTGCTGCATCTTGCTTGTCCGAGATAAATACAAAGATAGGCTTCGTAGGCCCTCATATTAATGCTCTCCCACTTGAGGTCTTAGAGCTACATGATTTTATAGATGTCTCATTTACAAACGAGGGAGTGTATGCACTTCTGAATCTTCTTTCCACAGACCTCTCTGACGACGGACTGAAGTCGGTAAATGGTATCGCCTATAGATCAAGCACTGGAGATATTTTAATTAATCCTGCGGAGAGAGTTGTTCCTCAAGATTTATTGGAAGTTGACTTGCCGGGAATTGCATATGACCTTATGCCATCTTTGGACAACTACAGAACAAGTAGTTGGCATGCAAATTACATTGATGAAGACAGGTCTCCGTTTGCCAGCATATACACTTCTTTAGGATGTATATTTAAGTGCGAGTTTTGCATGATAAATATTATTAACAGAGACGACAATAACCCGTTGGCGGCATCAGCAGATTTTAATAAATTTAGATATTGGAATCCTGAGTTCACAATCAAGCAGTTAGATTATCTGGCTGACAAAGGAGTTAAGCAGCTAAAAATAGCAGATGAGATGTGGGTACTAAAACCTAAACACTTTGAGGTCTTGTGTGATCTAATTATACAGAGAGGGTATGACTTTAATATATGGGCTTACACTAGAGTCGATACTGTTAAGCCAAAGTACCTAGAAAAACTTAAGAAGGCTGGAGTCAACTGGCTGGCTCTTGGCATCGAAGCGGGCAATCAGGACATCCGCAGAGAAATAACAAAGGGCAAATTTGAAGATATCAATATCCGAGAAGTAGTTGGAATGATTCAGGATGCCGGTATCAATGTTGGAGCTAACTATATAGTTGGTCTTGGTCATGATAACTTCGACACAATGCAAGAGACACTTAATCTAGCATTGGAGCTTAACGCTGAAAATTCTAATATTTATTGTGCTACTGCACTGCCGGGAAGCCCTCTGTATATGAAGTCAAAAAAAGAGAATTGGTATCTGCCAAAAGAAAATTATGCAGAATATGGATTTTTATCCTATGACCATATACCAAGTAGGACGTATAATTTAGAAGCGGGAGAAGTTTTAGCTTTTAGAGATTATGCCTTTCACGCACTGTTTGAGAACCCAAGATTCTTGAATATGATTAATAATAAGTTTGGAGAGAAGGCGGTAGATAATATCAAGAGAATGACTTCTATTAGGCTCAGAAGAAAGCTCTACGAATCATAATGCCTTAAGAGATAAACTATGAACAAAATTACCGCAATAATCCCTGCTCGATCTGGAAGCCGCAGAATTGCAAACAAAAACATACGAAAATTTGCCAATACAACGCTCATAGAAAATAAGATTAAGCAATTACAAGATTGCGATGAGATCGACTGTATAGTCGTAGCAACTAACGACCTGCATATAAAGGAAATATGCAAAGACTATGAAGTATTGTTCATGCACAGGGAGGAAAGATTTTGTGACGAGAAATCCGCGACTGTAAATCAAATGATTGGGGATATTGTATCTAGAATTCATACCTCATTTGACATAATAGTTTGGGCACATTGCACCAATCCTCTTATCGGCTCTAACATCTATAGTCGGTCTATAGATCATTTTCTTTCTTCAGAACCTTATTATGACTCATTAGTTTCAGTCACGCCAATCAAAAACCATTTTTGGCACAGAACGAAAAGTGGCTGTGTCCCACTAAACTACAATCCAAATAGCCTATCCCACCCTTTAGCATCTGATCTAGAGCCGATGTATTATCAAAATGGAGCTATATTCATACAGCGTAGAAAAGACATGGTATCAAACTCTTATTTTTTTGGCCGGAATCCCGTCCTATTTGAGTTAGATGAGTATGTGTCTACCGATATAAATAATCCTCTAGATATGACTATTGCTAAATCTTTATCTCCTTATTTCATAAATGGGGTTTGTATAGAAGAGCTTGAGGACTTATATGACAATCTCACATGAAATTTACTCAGAGACTAAGTTCCCAGAGAGGCTATTTGTTCTTGGTGCAGGACCAAGTTTAGAGCTTCTATATCCATATAGGAGAGAGTTGTATAGATGGGGACACTGGGCAGTTGTGAGATCAGATATAGTTCAGTCATTTTTAGAGTTTATTGAACCCCTGTACAGTATCAGATATAACGCTATAGTAGCGCGCCATCAGAAAGTATATGGAATAGCACTGGAAAAACCTCTAGGAAACATAACTGGGCCACGTCATTCTTTTGACGGTGTTAGGCAAGGATATCACAGGGGCTTTATAACTGTTTCAGCATTCATCGAGCACTTCCAATCATTTGGCGGTAAAGAACTATTTTTTTTTGGGTTTGACGGCGATAACTCCGAATACTGGAGAGGTCAACATTTTGACTGGCAACAACATATACTTGCCGACCCAGATAAGCCGCATCCTCCTGAGCACGTTCCGTTTGCGAGTTGTTCTTGGCAGCATGATACAGACATGATGAATAAAGAAGATTTTGGGAGTCTTACAAAACTATATCATTTAGGAAAAACGAGAAACAACTTCATGACTGAAATATCTATAGAAGAACTTAAGAAAAGGATATGATGCAAATGGGTTTTGTAGATCAAAATATATATAGCGATGCGTTTGTTGATCTGGTTAGAAGGCATAAAAAGCATGGTATGAGTGTCGCTGAGATAGGATGTTTCGATGGAGCAACTTCTAGACATGCAATCGTACCAGTGTATGAATCTATCGGAACATACTATGTTGTAGATTGGTTCAAAGGGACTGTGACTCCAGATTGGGCATCCTCATTTGGAGAGCACGTTTACAAACCAGACAAGAATGTTCGAAAAGACTTTGAAAAAAATCTGGCTGGCTTTGAATCATGTTATCAAATCATTGAATCCACAACAGATCAAGCTGTACCGCTATTTGATGACGAGTCGCTTGATATTTGTTTTATAGATGCAGATCATTCCTATTCAGCTGTCTCGCGCGACCTAGATTTATATCTACCAAAAGTTAAATTAGGAGGCATCATATGCGGGCATGATTTTGATGATCTCACACATGATTTTAGACTTTGCAAACAAGCAATGCACTTGTCACAAGAAGATTTAAGCAAAGATAATGTTAGCGGAGGTATATGGGGCCACTGCTTCCATGCTGGAGTAGCAAAAGCTGTTTACGAAAGGTTTGGCAATAATATCAATCGAGTTCCAAATCAACATAACAGCCCTCCTATCTGGTGGAAATACAAAGATTAGTTCATAAACAATTCATACTACATAAATGGAGTAAGCAATGAGTAAAAAAGCTTTAATTTTAACGTGGGAAAAATTTCAAGACCATGAAGTAATTTATCCATACTATGCACTGAAACAAGAAGGGTTTGAGGTAACCGTAGCCGCAAATCAAATAGGCAGAGTGTTTGGGATACTTGGAGCGCATATCACATGCGATTTACTTGTAGATGATCTGTGTCCAGATAGTATTGACGACTATGATCTACTAGTAGTTCCCGGAGGAGTCAAGGCACTTGAGAAATTGAGACTAGAGAAAAATGCAGTCAACTTCACTAAAAATTGGATCAATGCAGGGAAGACGACTTTCTCTATCTGTAATGGAGCACAGCTTCTTATTACAGCAGGCGTAGTTCAGGGCAGAAAGCTATCTGGATACTATTCTATTGAGCCAGATATTAATAATGCCGGAGCTGAGTACAGTAGGGACAATGTGGTAATAGATGGAAATTTAGTCTCATGTCCTCATTATGATTTCATGGGCGAGTGGATGAGAGAGGGATTCAAAGTTTATAATGAAAGTAACTAAGCCTTGGGGCTATGAATATCTAGCCTACGAAAATGATAATGTTGGAGTGTGGATTCTTCATATTAACGAAGGAGAGTCCACCTCCATGCACTGTCATCCAAATAAGGATACGGGTCTTATAGTTCTTGAAGGAGAAGTTGATATATCTTTTCTTAACGATACTCACCGCAAGAAGGACTTCGATAAGACTATGATAAGAAAGGGGTTGTTTCATTCTTCTAAGGCTGTAAACGGTGATGCTGTATTGCTTGAGATAGAATCCCCTAAAGACAAGGAAGACCTAGTCAGACTATATGATAGTTATGGAAGAAGGTTCAAGCCTTATGAAGATAATAAACAGGAGCAAGCCGACTTAAGTCTGCATGAAGATGCTCAGGGTTACGGAAAGAAATTTTATTTCAAAAAAGTTAACTCCAGAGAACAAATTTCAGAAGCCACACTGTTCGTTTTTGTGGCAGGAGGATTGTCATACGATGGTGACATGATAGTAAAAGCTGGAGATGTCTTAGATTATAAAACACTTAACACAATGCTTGATAATTTTGAATTAGAAGAGATGGAATATATAGCCATATGCTAGATCAGGTTTATAAATGGGCAAAAACTTGCCGAGCCTTTGAAGTTGTAACCTATCAACAAATCGAAAAAGGCAACATCAAGATACCAACATATTTATCTGCTGGGCAGGAAATGATATCTTGCGCTATTAGTACTTTTTGTATTAGCATGGGAATAAGGCCTCTGTTATTTGGTCAGCATAGATGTCACTCTATTTACTTAGCTTTTGGTGGAGACCCCATTGCGCTAATAGATGAGCTGCTTGGTAAAGAGACTGGCTGCGCTAGTGGCATGGGCGGTTCTGCTTCTATACACTGTCCCGAGATAGGAATGTATGGTCATGACGGCCTTATGGGAAGCAACTCAGCGATAGGTGTTGGGGCTTGCTTTGCATCAAAGAAACCAACTATAGTCTTCTTGGGAGATGCAGCAGCAGAAGAGGATTATTCATTAGCATCCTATGGATGGGCTTCGACGAAGAACCTACCAATCCTTTTTGTAATCGAAGATAACAATCTCTCTATACTAACAGAGAAAAAAGTCAGAAGAAACTGGGAGATTCATGATGTTGCCTCTGGCATGAACATGGAGTCTCATGATATCTCCGATGATCCTCAAGAAATAATTAATGCTTGCGAAGGTCTATTCGACAGACCAAAACTTCTAAACATAAGAACCAACAGGAAGTTCTGGCATGCAGGGGCGGGAACAGACGGAGAGGTTGCAGACAGACTAGAAGGAATGGACATATCTGAAGAAATCGAGTACATGGAAAAATTATGGGAATCGCGCTTAGAGACACTATAAAAGAAACTGTTCGACACCACTTAAACTCAGGTGGACTAGCCTTTGGGCAATGCCTAACCGCTGTAGGATGGGTTGGTGGAACTCTACCCGAAATGTATGAGCCAGAAGGTATGATTGAGCTCCCTATGGCTGATGTAGCCGGTGGAGGCTTCGTGGTAGGTGCCGCACTTATGGGAAAAAGACCTATATATGTTATCAGATATCAGGGGTTTAACTGGTATAATTGTATAAGTGTCCTAAACTATGCTTGTAAGAGCAAAGAGATGTGGGGAGTGCCTTGTCCTATGATAGTAAGAAGTGTAGGAATGGAAGGTTCTATTGGCCCAGTTGCAGGCAGTTCACATCATTCACTTTATTATAGAATGCCCGGAATTAAGATTTATTCCCCTATGACAAGCGAAGAATATAGATCTTGTTATAAAGACTTCATGAATTCCGACGATGTTTTCTATATTTCTGAGCATAGAGGGGCATTTACTAATACAGAAGAATTGCCAGATATAGAACATGACAATCCGCATATTTGTTTGTTCCCCATTTCCATAACAAGGTTTGCTGCTGTGGAAGCCTCAAAGGAGTTGTACACAGAAGGAATAAAAGCGTCCGTGTATCACCAAAGAGTCATCAAACCTCATAACTTTAGCGAGTCATCACTTCAGGCTCTCCAAGAGTGTGGGAGAGGTCTTGTATTAGACGATGACTATGAGGATGGAATTTGTTCTGCCATTGCTCACAAGCTAATGATGCAAGCAGAAGGATCAAGAGTTTATTGTATGGGATTAGAAAATAAGAGTGCTGGATTTGCTAAACATTTAGACAACTTACCAGCATCTAAAGATAAAATTATACAAAAAATTAAAGAGGAGCTTTCATAATGCTTTCGATTATAACCGCTGCCAAAGGAAGAGTAGAGCAGACGATAGAGTCTTTCAATAGTATATGGGACAATGCATCAAATCCGAATGAAATAGAACATCTAATTGCGATTGACTGTCAAGATCACGAGCTCAAAAGCAAACTACACGAATACAAGAACATTTACTCTTCTGCTGGAATTAATGTAGTTCTTTATGAAGTATGCCACTGTCAGAACCCAGAGACATACACATATAGGAATCTGCATAAAGAGTATTGGAACCCTCTAGCAAAACAAGCAAAAGGGGACTTAGTTTTTGGCATGCCGAATGACTGTGTTATACAAACAAAGAATTTTGATAAAATCTTGATGGACTCATTTGAAGAGGCAAAAAAATCTTACAAGCACGATTGTTTTCAAATTCTAATTGACGACGATGGAGAAAACGATCCAGACAGACCCGAAGCAATAGAAAAAGTTGCTCAGACATCCAACTGGTCAATAGGATCTTTAGAGCTGAGCAAGGAAAAATCGCTTGACAATTCAGAAGATGGAGAGGTATTTTGCAGCTGGGTAATACTTAGCAGAAGAGCTGTAGATCTGATTGGAGGAATATGTCCAGATGAATTCCAAAATGAAGCAGCAGACAGGCACATATATTCAGTGTTTTCTAAAACTCCAATAAAAGCTCAAGTAGATCTGAGCAAAGATATTAAGACATGGCACATGTCTCATTATACAGGAAGGGCAGAAGTGGACGATGTTACTAACTCTAAGCCAGTGCCCACTCCTGAAATTTTGCAAGAGCGACTTACTGTTGAAAAAACACTTCCGTACCACTCAAAAGTAAATTATGAAATAGTCAGGCAAGTATTTGATTTAGATAAGGAGATAGCTTCTCTATGAAAAGAATAGAATTTGGTGAATTGGTTATTGGCGAAGTAGCCAGAAAAAATCTCATGCATGTATGTGATACCAACTGGGCATCTGGTGGGCCAAAAGTAAAACAGCTTGAAAAAGAATGGTCTGACATATTTGGCTACAAGAGAAGTGTTGCCATGAGTTCCGGCACTGACGCAGTAATAGCATCTTGCCTTGCTCTATATGATATTGCCGATGCAAAGCGTGGAGACGAAGTTATTGTTCCAGCATTATCCTTTATTGCTACATCTAATGCTGTTCGAGCAGCTGGGCTTACTCCAGTATTTGTTGATGTCAAGAAAGAGACTCTTAACATTGATGAAACAAAGATAGAAGAAGCTATTACTTCTAAGACTGTTGCAATCATGCCTGTCCATACAATGGGTCGGCCAGCGGAAATGGATACTATCTGTGATATCTCAGAAGAGTACAACTTGGTTGTGATCGAAGATGCTTGCGAGGCTCACGGGGCAATCTATAAAGATAAATATATCGGCCATTGGGGAGACATGTCTGTTTATAGCTACTATATTGCACACCTTGTATGTTGTGGAGAAGGAGGCATGGTCTCTGTAAATGATAAGTATTTAGCAGACGTATTAGCTTCTTGCCGATCTCACGGAAGACCATTCAACTCTATTTACTTTGATCATCAAAGAGTTGGCTATAACTCTAAGATGAATGATCTTGAAGCTAGCATTGGTCTAGAGGCAGTTGGAGTCTTCTGGGAGACATTCAACACAAGACATGCGACTATGAAGCGCATGCGTGCCGCTGGCGCAGGATATGAGGATGTAGCATACTTCTCAGAAGAAGATGAAGGTAACAGGAACTGTCCTCATGGATTCAGCATAACCTGCAAGGAAGAAGGAAAGATTAAGCTAGTAGAAGAGATCTTTGACAAATACAATATTCACCATAAGAGAAACTTTGGGTGCATACCTACTCAGCATAGAGCATTTGAAGATATGGGATACTCATTAGGAGACTTTCCCGAAGCTGAGTGGATTGGAGACAACGGAATCCACATTGGGTGTCATCAACACCTATCAGAGGAAGATATTCAAAGAATTGAATTGGCTATTAAAGAAGCTTTGGAGGCTTGTAGATAATGAATGTATTGGTTACTGGTGCAGCAGGATATATTGGAAGCAGTCTTGTAAAGAGACTTTCAGAGAACGCAAGAGTTTATGCCTTTGATAATTTATTCTATAATCAAGGAACTCTTGTTGCAGGATCATTTGTAAAAGACAATGTCACTTTTTATAATGAAGATGTAAATGATTGGTCATCAAATTTGATCGAAGCTATAGATAAGGCAGATGTTATCATACCTTTGGCAGCTTTAGTAGGCGCTCCTCTTTGTGATAGGCATGAAGAAGCTACTCTTGAGACAAACTACAAATGGTTTACTAAACTTACTCCCCTTCTTAGAAAAGATCAGATAGTCATCTACCCAAACACAAACTCAGGCTATGGGAGTACCGGAGAGGAAATATGTACCGAGGAAACTCCATCTAATCCGATATCTCTATATGCTAAGACTAAACAGGATGCAGAGGATCACTTACTTTCTAATCATGAGAAAAGTATCGTCTTCAGGCTTGCGACTGTCTTCGGATGGTCTCCAAGACCGAGAACAGATCTTCTTATTAACAATCTTACGAAAGTAGCAAGAGAAGAAAAGCACATTACGGTTTTTGATGGGCACTTTAGGCGCAACTATGTTCATATTAAAGATATAGTCAGGGCTTTTGAGTTTGCAATCTATCATAGTTCAGACATGTTTGGTAATGTATATAATCTTGGGAATGACTCAATCAACATGACTAAGCTTGATCTTGTAAAAAATATTTGCTCTATTATGGGCGCAGAGTATTCTCAAGATGACTCTAGAACAGACCCTGATAAAAGGGATTATATAGTTAGCAGCCAGAAGCTTTACAACTTAGGCTTTGACTGTATATATGGACTGGAGCATGGAGTCTCAGAGATGGATTCTTTCTATGACTTACTGACGGAGACAGATTTGGAAAGATGCAAGAACTACTAATCCTTTGTGCGATAGAAGAAGAGTTTAGCAAGGAAGACAATAGATATGCAGACAACATCTTTTATACTGGTGTTGGAAAAATAAATTCATGTATAACTGCTCTAGAGCTAATAAAAGAAAAAAAGCCGTCTTTAATTGTCAATGTAGGAACCGTAGGTGCTTGCAGAGATGATATTGAAGGTATAATAGAGTGTGGAGTTTTTAAAGATAGAGACGACACAAGTGAATTCAATAGCGAAAATATAATCTACACAGACAACAATCTGCTCACTATATCTACGGGAGATAATTTCATATCTCATAAAGTAGAAGGATGTGACGTAGTTGATATGGAAGCTTATGCGATAGCTAAAGTTTGCAAAAGATATAATGTAGATTTTAAATGCTATAAATATATAACAGACTACACTAATCAAGAGTCTAAGGATAATTGGCAAGCCAATGTAAGCAATGGCAAGCCTTACTTCTTAGACAAGCTGTACCAACTATTAGGATACTAAAATGAACGCAAAGCAAAAAACATTTCTTATTGACATTGATGGAACTCTTGTAAAACACAAAGGCGATCTCCACAGGATGATAACTGAGGAACCAGAAGCGCTACCAAATGTAGTTGAGAAATTCTTACAATGGAGAAAGGATGGTCACTATATTGTCCTAACAACCGCTAGAGCTCAGGGCGCAAGATACGCTACAGAAAAGCAGCTTGCAAAGCTTGGTATCTTTTATGATAGATTAATTATGGGGCTTACAAATGGTGCTAGAGTTTTAATTAATGACACTAAACCAGACGGTACAGAAACCGCTTTTGCGTATTCCATAGAAAGAGATGCAGGGCTTGGTGAGGTAGATGTAGTCTAATGATTATTTCTAAGACTCCTTTAAGGGTTTCTCTTTTTGGTGGAGGATCTGACTATAAAGGGTTCTACTCAGAGCACGGCTCTAGACTGATAGGGTTCTGCATAGATAAATATAGCTATATATCCTTGAGAAGAACTCCTGCTATATTTCCATTTAGAAGCAGTATATCATACTCTAAGACAGAGCTGGTATCTAACAATAGAGATATTCAGCACAACGGAGTTAGAGGAGTACTAGAGTATCTAAATATCACTCACGGCGTAGAAATCAGCTATGCCGGAGATCTTCCTGCACAAACAGGTACTGGCTCTTCCTCATCATTTATAGTTGGCTTACTGAATTCCATTTATGCTCTAAAGAACAAAAAGGTTTCCAAGAAACAGCTTGCTGAACAGGCTATCTATATTGAAAGAGAGCTACTCTCTGAGCCGGGAGGAGTTCAAGATCAGATCTGGGCTGCTTATGGAGGAATAAATTCTATAGAGATTAAAAAAGATGGAGACTTTGAAGTCAAACCATTACCTATAAGTAGAGAGTTTATAGATGAATTTATAGATAGATCCTTGCTCATATACACTGGCAAAACCAGAAAATCCTTCAGAATTGCGAATGACATAGGGTCTAAAGATAATCACCAGTATAAGAGAAATATTCTTGACATCTGCAATAAGGCATATGATTCTTTTTTGGACTCGGATATTGATAAGATAGCATACCATCTTGCAAAAAGCTGGGAGAATAAGAAGAGCTTATCATCTCTTATATGTCCTGAGCATGTAAGCTCCCTGTACTCTAGCTTGCAGTCTTTTGGAATGCTGGGTGGAAAACTTCTTGGAGCTGGAGGATCAGGTTTTATCTTTGGAGTATTCAAAACAAAAGAAGACAGAGACAGGGCAAAATCCAAGTATAAAAATAAGAACATAAGTTTCTGTATTGACGAGAATGGTTCTCATGTCATTAATAAGTAGTGTATAATTATATAAGGGGGTGAATAGGGTTCGACTGGTTGTCGAAATAATTATTGCATTGAGTAGTTGGTCAAAGGGCTACTGTAAAAATTGACCATACTTTTTAAGTGCAGAAAAGAACTTCGCACTAGCTGCCTAGCAGCAGGGGTTTTCCGCGCCCTGCAAACCAAAGTCGGTAACGGGCTAGGTCGTTCCTAGATAGAGTATTCACTGCTTGATTTATTAGTGAGACGATGGATAGACATATGACTCCGATAAATCGGATAGCTTTTCTTATTAAGTGACAGCAATAAGATAACAATGTAGATATGATTATAGAAACAATTCAGCACGGCGGTTCGATTCCGCCCACCTCCACTTAAGGAAATATCATGACTGCACACAGAGTAACATATACGGTAGACGGCAAACAGCATTATAGAACAATAGACTATGCTTCTAATAATTCTGAAGCCGCTAAAATGGTGGAGCTTGGGGCTAAATGGAATAATCCAAAAGTCCAGATTGATATAGTTTCTGTAGAGTCTATAGATGAAAATTTCAGCAAAGCCTTTAAAAATAGGGCTTCTGACTCTCTAAAAAATAGCTATCTTTTTAAGTATATAGAAGAAGAGTAATCTATGCGGTGTATATAGTATTGTAATAAAATATTTTTGGAGAACAAAAATGCCTCTTAAAAGATGTTCAGAGAACAAGGAATCTGGATGGAAATGGGGAGACTCTGGTAAGTGCTACACAGGCAGGGATGCTAAGAAAAAGGCTATAAAGCAAGGAGTAGCAATAGAAGGTCCTAAGAAATTCCAACAGATGGCTTCTTCATTTGAAGAGCCAATGAATCAGGATGATATTGAATCAGTAATTGAATTTATGTGCGAGGAAAAGTACAACTCAGCACTGATAGCTGCTACTTCGGTGGCCTTAAGAAATATTTTACAGTGAACTAAGGTCGCCTTTTTAGGCGATCTTTTTTTGTCTAATTTGCATTTTTTTTATGTTGTCTCGCCATATAACATATATAATATCTAAGGAGAGAAAATGTACGCTTTAATGAAGTCTGATTATACCCCACTTAAAAAGGGAACTTCCTACTTAATAATTGAAGATGGTACGGATTGGGTAAAATTAAAATATGATGGGAAGCCTCTTACGGTAAGTAAGAAGTTAATCTATTCAGACCCTATCTCAACATTGTATGAACTACCTCTTGCTGAGGAAAGCCAAGAGGAAATATACGATGCAAAACTAGATACGTTTAATACTATTTTTATGTAGTTTATTTTTAAGGAGAATCTTTAGGATATGAAAACTAAGGAAACCACAGATTGGGGTTTGTTGCTGAGCACTCGCAAGAATCAACGAACCATGACTAAATTTGCTACTGGAGCTTTGTCGGCTTCAGACACTACTCGGGCATTCGCCCACACGGATTATGCTGGTGAGTTTCGTAGACTCATTCGGTCAAATGGAACACAGTACGCCAGACGTTTAGCACGCAAAGCATTGCGTTACCGTGGAATTTTATCACCTGTTTCTTAAGGAGCAATTAAATGAGCGATATTAACAAAGTTATCGTTACAGGTAGAGTAACTCGCGATAGCGAGCTACGACAAACACCAAACGGAACCGCTGTCACTGATGTCAGTGTAGCATCTAACCGAATTTGGTCAAAGAACGGAGATCGTCAAGAGGAAGCAACTTTTGTTGACGTTACTCTCTGGGGTAAGCAGGCAGAGTCACTGTCACAGTACCTGACTAAAGGCCGTCACGTCATGATCGAAGGACGCTTAAAGCTGAACTCGTGGGAAACTGACGAAGGCGTTAAGCGAAGCAAGCTTACCGTTGTTGCTGAAAATGTTAATCTGACACCGAATGGTGGAGGAAAGACTAACTCTCAGCAGACTGCAAAAGCTGGCGCAGGAGCTGGAGCTTCTGACGACATGCCTTTCTAGGGTTTCTATTGTCGCCCAAACAGTAAGTTAGCTGTTCTTATCTGTAGACAATAGATCATTCAAAACAGCCGAGCCTCATCTATGCTCGAAACCGTAGGTTTATGACCCGTTCCTAACGATAAATGGATGATGCAACAAAACGGGTCTTTTTTATTCTAGGAAAAATAAAATGGATATAATGGACCTCCTCTTTTGGTTCGTTGTGATTGAGGAAGAAGACAGATACTATGAAGAATCTTAATGTAATGGCTCCGATCAATTCTCTAGGATATGGGGTTGCATCTCTTAATACATTAATTAATCTAAGAAATTTCTTTGATATTGCGCTATTCCCTATTGGCAATAATCAGGAAGTAGCTCAAATCTTCCCACAGGAAGTTGCAAGAGCGCCTATGTTCGATGCAGATGCTCCATGTCTAAAGATATGGCATGAGTTTGATATGTCTGTTAGAGTAGGCAAAGGAGATCTGATTGCATTCCCCTTCTTTGAAGTAGATGAGTTCAATGATCAAAAAAAGCATCACCTTGCGCAATGCGAAAAGGTAATCACCTCTTGCCAATGGGCAGCAGATATTGTGCGAAAAGAAGTTGCGGATAGTAATGTGTTTGTAGCTCCATTAGGAGTTGATAGAACTATATTTTATAATAACAGGGAGAGTCAACCTACAGAAAAGTTTATTCTATTCAACTGTGGTAAATGGGAGGTCAGAAAAGGTCACGATGTGATGCTGGAGATTTTTCAGAGAGCGTTTCCCGATAACACTGATGTGGAATTGTGGATGATGTGTCAGAATCCTGTGGCAAACCCAGAGTACAATCAGAAATGGAACAACTACTATATGCAAGATCCGAGAGTAAGACTTCTTAATAGGTGCAATACTCATAAAGAACTGTCAGACATAATGAGATCTGTTAGCTGTGGCTTCTTCCCAAGCAGGGCTGAAGGCTGGAACCTAGAGCTGCTAGAAATGATGTCTTGTGGAAAGCCTGTGGTAACGACAGACTACTCAGCACATACCGAATTTTGCACTGATGAGAACAGCTATAAAGTAAAACCTAAGTCTCTAGAAAAAGCCTTTGACGGCATGTACTTTAGAGAAGAAGATAAAGGCAACTGGGCTTCGCTAAAAGGAATTGAAAATGACCTTGTGGAAGCTCTAAGAGAAGTATATGAGCAATGGAAAAAAGACGGCGATGTTGTGAATAAAGAAGGAATAAAGACTGCTCAGAATATGAGCTGGGCAGTTACTGCTAACAAGGTTAAGGAGGCGATCAATGCATAGTCTAAAGATTAAGAAATTACATAATAACGCAACCCTACCTACTAAGGGTAATCCTTCCGACGCAGGATACGACTTGTATTCTTCCGAGAAGGTTGCTATTCCAGCAGGAGCTACAGTCTTAGTGTCTACAGGAATTTCAATGGCTATACCAGAAGGCTATGTAGGGTTGATATGGGACAGATCTTCTATGGGTGTTAAGGGAGTCCACAGACATGCAGGTGTAATTGATTCTGGATATAGAGGGCATATAAAAGTTTGTCTGCACAACACTTCTAGAGACACATATCATGTAGAGTACGGAGACAGAATAGCTCAGATTTTACTTCAGCAAGCGCCTGAGTTTAATTTAGAAGAAGTGGATTCTCTTAACGATACAGAAAGAGGAGAAGCTGGATTTGGGAGTACAGGCAAATGAAATTGACTGGAATGAGAACTTACTTGGCTGGGGCAATGGATAGGGTTGCAGACGGAGGCGTTGGATGGAGAAACAGAATAACCCCTATATTGAAATCCATGGGCGTTACGGTACTTAATCCATGTGATAAGCCCGTTGAGGTTGGACTAGAAGATGAAAGCACTAGGTTTGAAATAGAGAGACTTAAGCAGTCTGGTCAGTTTGAAGAGATTAGGAAAAGATATGGGGTTATAAGGACTTTAGACCTTAGATGCGTCGATATATCTGATTTCATTATAGCTTCTATAGATACAGATGTACATGCATGTGGAACATACGAAGAAATAGCGGTTGCCAATAGTCAAAAAAAGCCTGTGTTAGTTTGGTCGCAGCAAGGCAAAAACAATGCTCCTAATTGGTTGTTTTTCATGCTCCCTCATCAACATATATTTGGCTCTATACATGACCTACTAGAGTATCTGATCAATGTAGATAGCGGTAGAGATATAAAGCACTACAAAAGATGGTTCTTCTTTGACCAAAACAGGATGTAAACATGTATGCTATATGTGCTATAACAATTACTTCTATATGCTACACAATAGCCTCTATATCCTGTATAAAAGATAAAGATTATCCGCACTCTCTTATGTGGTTTGCCTATGCTCTTGCAAACATAGGTTTATTGTGGTACGAAATACAGAAACAAAAAACATAACTCAACTTTTATGTTACCAATTATGGGGTATAATATTATATGATAAGATACCTAACAGCAGTTAAGAACCTCTTCTCAAAAACTCATAAGATTGAAGATGTCGAACCAGAGCAGGAGCTGCCCGATAGCTATATTGCTAAAGACGAATGCTCTGCGACTATAGAGTTTAGACTAGATAGATTCACTGGAGATTTTAACATACTTGTTGAAGTAAATCAGACGGATGAAGACACATCCGAAACTTTGGGTCTACTGCTTCATTTTATTAATTCAGGCAACCTAAAAGGGTTTTTTACAGAAGCATACTCCAACTGGGCTGGAGATGACGCTGATAGACAAGAGTTTTTAACTAATATGTATCTAAGCTGGCTAAGAAACGAGGAAACCTTTTCGGACGAATATGAAAAACTAGCAGTAAAACCTTCTAGTGTATTTGGCCTGAACAACCAACAACATTAGATATAAAAAGAAGAGACATGTATTATGAGCAATTCTTTTAACTATCCTCAAGAGTATGAAGTTTACTGGGAAAAATGGGTAGATGTCTATCAAGAAGAAATAGATGAGATAGATCAAGCCCTAAGTGAGTTTGAAGATTTACAAGACCTAGAGTATGATATAGACCCAGAAATGATGGAGAAGCTGGAGTCAATGGCAAATATGCCATCTATAAAAACAATCATGACTCCTTTTGGTATGATGCCATTAACCGAACAGTCTCTAGCGAGTAATCACTTCAAATTTTGGGTGGGTCATACAAACTTCAAGTTACTAAAGAAGCATAGCAAAATCATAGGTTCTGTAGAAGGAATAGAGTCAGTAGACATATTAACACCCTACAGATTCAGAATATCTGTTGCAAAACTCTTTGTAGATAGGGATGCAATGGCAAAGGTAAGGAAGGCCCTACTGGAAAGCACCTAATGAAAAAACATTCTGAAGACTTAGACTTCAATGGCTACATCAGCAGTACTCGGGAAATGTTCTTGCTGCCTTTGGAGTCAGAGGATTCCGAAATAATTACTAAGACAGCTACTCATTTCCTAAAAAATCTTAGGTTATTAGAAGCCGAGTCGAAAAATCCTATAGTACTACACTCGTTCAGCCTTGGAGGAGACTGGTACGATGGTATGGTAATATACGATGCTATCAAATACAGCACATGCAAGTTTGTAATCATTTCTTATGGCATAGCAGCTTCTATGGCAAGTCTAATACCTCAAGCAGTTTTTCCTCAAGGAAAGAGGATAACAATGCCTAACTGCGATTGGATGATTCATGAAGGATATACTGCTACACAAGGAACTTACAGGCAAGTTCTATCTGGGGCTCAATGGGATACAATATTAAGATCTAGGACTTATCAAATGTATACAGAGCCTTGTATGAAAACAGGTGAATTCTTCAAGGACAAAAAGCAGTCTCAAGTTAAATCTTATATAAAAAGAAAGCTAGAGTCTAAAGAGGATTGGTGGATGTCTTCTGAGGATAGTATCAAATATGGGTTCTGTGATCACATAGTTGGTGAAAAAGGAATGGAAACAGTAGATAAGATAGTCAAGAATGTATCTAGAATTTTGCAACTATAATAGTTCTCATTATAAAAACACAGAAAGTCAAACTAGAGATATCTTTGATGCTGTATCTATAGGCTTTCATGCGGTCGGAATACCTCAATATCTTCTAAAACAAGTGTGTACGTTTCTTAGTGACACGACTGTGGACGTAGCTGTTCCAATAGACTTTCCTACAGGAACATCTGATAAAAAGGTACGCGAACATGAGGTCTTGGTGTGCTTGAAAAGAGGAGCAGATTTCATTGATGTGCCTATCAACCCGTATCTTATAAAAGATAGAAAATACGACAGCATTGAAAAAGAAATAAAAACTTTTTCTAGGATGTGTGCAGATTATGGCTCAGAACTTAGAATAATGTTGCAGCACAATTTGTATCCGATGTCTGAGTCTATAGCGATTGCAAGACTAGCACAGGACTTAGGAGTAAACTATATACTTCCTGCTTCTGGCTTCCATAATGATGACATATATGATAATCTGTTATTATGCTCAAACATAGAGCAAAAAACTAATATAAACACCATATGCAATGGACATATATGGCTTGAAAAGCAATATAACTCCGTTATTCGGGCTAATATTTTTGGATTAAGAGTTTATTCACTTAACTTGTTCTCTACTTTTAGTGTATAGATTTATTATAAGGGAAGGGATTTTTACTTTTTAGGAACTATAGGACTTTTATCGGCTCATAACTATAAGGTATAAAAAATGAGCTATTTTATTACTGATATCACAGCAGCCGTGCCAACTACTGGCGCATACGGCTCAAATGGTCAGCCTAGCGGCATTGATAATGATCAAGGCAACATCCGTGCTGGCGGAACAATTTCAGAAAGCACTAAGTTTTCTGCAAATTCATTAGGCGAAGGCAATCCTATCACCACTATCGTCTCTGGTGTTAACAACTTCCAAGCTGGTCTTGGAACTTGGAATCAGCAGAGTCAATTCTCAAACATCGTTAAAGCTACTACCACTATTGGTGGAGTTTCAAACAATGCTCTTGTATTCGGTGCTAGTGATTCTGCTCAAGGTGATGCTATTCATCAGGCCGCAGTTGTAAGAAATAGACTATACAAGACAGCTGTTCGTGCAGGCAACTGGAACGAATATACTGGAACTTGGTCTTCTGACCCTACTGTTGCAAATACTGGTGGCTACGACATTGCTAATGGAGTTGACCTATCGCCAACCCTTAAGGCTAGTGGCGTTGACCACGCAGCTAATCCTACCAGCGCTAGACCGGGTGAACTCACAGCGTTCTCGGCATCTGGTACGCCAAATGCTCCAACGAACTTGGACTACAAGCCAAGGTATCTATGGTAAGCGTTTTTCGATTGAGGGGCAGAGAGATTTGCCCCTCTCTCTTTTTTTTAGCAAGTTAAAGGGAAACAGCGATGAAAGCCTTATTAGCATTTTTGCCGCCATTTTTAATAGCCGCAGGAGATGCCATACCTAATTTCGAGTGGGGAACTATCTCTGCAACTGGGCTGCTAGGTTGGTATCTATGGTATACAACAAAAGTTGTGTTCCCAAGTCATCAAAAGCAAGTCTCTGATATGCAGGACAGCTTCACAGAGCAATTCAATATACAACGGGAGCACTACGAAAATATAATAGACGATGTTCAAACCAGACAAGATAAAAGGCATGAACAAATCGTAGAAACTCTTGAAAAAATAAATGAATCATTAGACAAAACACCATAAGTAAAGTATAATTATATAACACTGTTTTTTTAAAAGGAGATTTGATATGGTTGAAAAGCTCAAAAGCTTAGTAAAATCACGTCGTTTTTGGACTGCTATAGGTAGTGTAGTTGTAGTTATTCTGCATGACACCTTGGGCATTCCTGAAGAAACGGCTAACACGGTTGCTGCAATCGGAGTTAGTTGGATCGTTGGCGACTCTCTCAGACCTACCGAATAAAATGGAATTTATTTACGGAAAGGGGCGGATTTTCCGTCCCTTTTTTTCATGGTTGACGTTTAATATGTTAGGTATACCTAACTTTATAAGGAGAAAGAAATGAAAAAATTTATCTTATTTATGTCAATCTTTGCATTCAGCATACCTTCTGTCATGGCAGATCCTCCGCAAAGAAAAGTCATCCAAGCGCCTCAAAAGCCACAAGTGGTTCGTAATCAGCCTAGAGAGTTTACAAGACCTCCTACGGCAAGACCAACGATTCCCGGAAAACAACAGTGGCAGAAGCCCCAGCAGCAGCCTGAGCAGCCAAAAGTTCAGCCTAAGCACAGTTTTGGCTTTTATAACTATTACAGACCTAACCCCCACTTTAGGTACTACAGAGCCCCAAGCTACTATCCTCCAGTGATTGTTCAGCCACCTGTGATTATACAACCACAGCCAATGCCGATTTATCCAGCACCTTTTCACGGCTTCTTTTTTCACTTTAGGTTTTAAGGAAAATAAAAATGGACATTAAGGATTTAGATTTAGGATTTGGAGGCGGATTTGATTCGCTTATAGCAAAAGAAAAGGCAAAGAAAAATTGCAAACTGTGTCATGGAAGAGGCTATGTTATGATCACATATCCAAAACATAATGCAGCTTCTAAAAATTATTGCGAGTGTGTTGCTAAAAAATTAGAGAAAGAAGAATAGGCAACTTTTACGGAGGTGTATATAACATTGACAACCAGAGTATAATAGAGCGATACCAAACTATACTTCGCTAAAGCGGCACCTCTCTGGTTAAGCGATATTTTCTTCATTAGGCTTACAGACTAAAACACGACGTTCCCTTTGAGGCAGTAAGCAGGTAGAGAGAATTACTCAAGTGTCGCTTTTTTTAAAAATTACAAGCTCACCTTGGAAAAGGTGGGCTTTTTTATGTTATCTGTACGAGATATTACAGTTCTAAGAGTACAATTGAAATAGTTACAAACACAAACTTATGTTGAGAATTGATTAGGCCAAGATGAGCGACAACAATAAAAAAGTAAAGAAACGCAATGGAAGATTAGAGGAACTTAACTTAGATAAAATTAATGAGTGTGTAGAGAGAGCAACCACTGGCTTAGACAGCGTGTCGGTTAGCGAAATAGTTCTAGATGCCAGCTTGCAACTATACGATAAAATACCAACAAAAGAAATAGATAAGGCATTAGTTATGTCTTCCCGCTCCAAGATTGAAAAAGAGCCTAACTACGCTTATGTATCAGCTAGACTTCTGCTAAACAATCTTTACAAAGAAGTTTTTGGGGAAGGTGTAGATAGCGATACATTCGAACTCCAATATAGAAAATCCTTTGTACAAAATATTAAAAAGCTAGTGAAGGCAGGCAGACTGAGTGAGGACTTGCTGGCTTATGACCTTAAGTTATTATCTGAAAAATTGTTTCCGCAAAGAGATCTTCTTTTCAAATACTTAGGCATCCAAACTCTTTATGACAGATATTTTATCCATATTGAGCAGAGAAGAATGGAGACCCCTCAAGCATTTTATATGAGGGTTGCTATGGGGCTTTGCTTAAATGAAGATAATAAGGAAGAAAAAGCGGCTGAAATATATAATATGATGTCAGAGTTTAGATACTCCCCTTCTACACCTACATTATTTAATAGTGGAACAAAAAGATCACAGCTTTCTTCATGTTATCTTAGCACCGTTCACGATTCCATTGACGGTATATTTGGAACAATTCATGGGCAAGCAAGGCTCTCAAAGTATGCTGGAGGCTTAGGTGTTGATTGGACTCCTGTCAGATCTTCAGGAGCCTACATTCAAGGCACAAATGGTAACTCTTCTGGATTAGTTCCTTGGCTTAAAATATTCAACGACACCTTAGTTGGAGTCAATCAGGGAGGAAAGAGGAAAGGTGCGGGATGTGCATATTTAGAAATATGGCATCTTGATGTAGAGGACTTCCTAGATCTTCGAAAGAATACGGGAGACGACAGAAGAAGATGTCATGATATGAACACAGCCTTATGGATTTGTGACGAGTTTATGCTTCATGTCTCCAAGGAGTTGGACTGGTACTTATTTGATCCATCTGAATGTCCAGATTTACATGAGACGTATGGGTCTAAGTTCTCTAAACTATACAAACACTATAAGAAGATGGCAGACGAAGGGGAGATTAAAAACTTTGCAAAAATACCTGCAAAAGATTTATGGAAAAAATGTCTTAAGTCGTTGTTTGAAACTGGTCATCCTTGGGTAACATTTAAAGATCCTTCAAACATACGTTATAGTAACAAGCATGCAGGCGTAGTTCACTCCTCTAATCTCTGCACCGAGATCCTACTGCACACTAAGCCAACTGTGTATGATGAGGGCGAAGTTGTAGAAACCGGAGAAACGGCTGTTTGTAATTTGGCTAGTATCAATCTTTCCAATCATATAAAAGTAAGGACTGTAGATTGGAAGAAGTTACAAAAGACAGTAGAAGTAGCAGTCAGAGGACTAGATAATGTAATCGACTTGAATTTTTACCCAACCAAAGAGGCAGAAAATTCTAATATTAAAAATCGTCCAGTCGGCTTGGGAATTATGGGCACTCATGACATGTTGCATAAGCTTGGGATCATATATGATTCTCAAGAGGCTGTTGATCTCTGCGATAGGGTACAGGAATTTATTTCTCTGCACGCCATCAAAACATCCTCATTGTTAGCAAAAGAAAAGGGAACTTATCCTGCTTTTGGTGGATCTGAGTGGGACAAAGGAAATTTCCCTGTAGACACATACTGTGAAATGTTATCTCAAAGAAATCCCAGAGCTGTTGCTGAAGATAGAGGTTCTTTTGAGAGTCTTGAAGAATGGAATTGCGTAAGAGAGTTAGTAAAAACTTATGGGATGAGAAACTCGAATGTGATGGCTATCGCTCCTACTGCTACAATCTCATACATACAAGGCTGCTCTCAGTCCATTGAGCCTGATTATTCAGTGCTATTTGTATATTCAACACTGAGTGGTGAGTTTACTATGATAAATGAGCACTTTGTGGCTCTGGCTAAGAAGAAGGGTATATGGTCTCAAGGACTAGTTGATGCTTTGAAGAGTGTAGATGGAGATGTCACAGCTCTTATTGATCTAGACGAAGACCTGAAGGCTCAATTTAAAAATGCTTTTGATGTAGATTTCCATACCCTTATAGATGCTGCTGCTGCTAGGCAGAGATGGATAGATATGGGCCAGTCACTTAACTTGTACAATAAACATGAGAGCCTTAAGTACCTGAATGACATGTATATGTACGCTTGGGAGAAAGGTCTCAAAACTACATACTATCTTAGAAGCAAAGCAGCTACTAGATTAGAAAAGTCAACAATTTCTGAAGTAAACGATAAGAATGCGGGTATAATTAATGAGCCAAAGGCTTGTTCTATTTTAGATCCGGGATGTGAGAGTTGCCAATGAGATTTGTAGAATTTAGACAATCATCTACATCTCCTCTAAAATATAACTTAGAGCTGAAGCCAGATGAAGTTGAAAAGGTAAAGGACTTATTAACAGAGATAATTAAGAGATTACAGCAAGATGAAAAAAAGTAAAGAAATTATATCAGACAAGGTTTCTGTCGTGAATCAGATTTTGCCCCATACAAATAAATGGGCTTGGGATTTATTCATCGACGGAGCAGCCAACAATTGGATGCCAACAGAAATTTCTATGGCAAAAGATATCGAGCAATGGAAATCCAATTTACTTTCTGAAGATGAAAAACTGGTCGTTAAAAGGTGTCTAGGCTTCTTTGCAGGATCGGAGTCTCTCGTTGCTAACAATCTTCTGCTTAGTATTTTTAAGTTTGTTACAGACCCTGAGTGTAGACAATATATATTGCGACAAGCATATGAAGAGAGCCTACACAATCTTACTGTCGTATATGTGTGTGATTCTCTTAATTTAGATATTGATGAGGTATATCAGGCTTACAATTCAATCCCTAGCATCAAAGCAAAGGATGATTTCCTGATGAACATCACAACTGATATCAATCGTTCAGACTTTAACATAAACACCATAGAGGGTAAGAGGGAGTTCCTTCGAAATATTATTACATACTACATTATCTGCGAAGGAATCTTCTTCTTCTCTGGCTTTGCTATGTTGTTATCTTTTAATAGACAGAACAAATTGCCGGGAATCGGGGAGCAAATTCAATATACGCTACGTGACGAAAGCCTACATATCAAGTTCGGCACAGAGATGATCAATAGAATAAGGGAAGACAATCCTAAAGTCTGGACAAAATCTTTTGAGAAAGAGACTTTAGCTCACATAGAAACAGCTATGGAACTTGAACTAGCATACGCTAGAGAGGTTCTTCCTACAGGAATTCTAGGCTTAAACTCAGACATGTTTATTGATTATGTTCAATTTATTGCAGATCGAAGGCTGTCAAATCTAGGGCTACCATCCCCATTTGGCGAGGCTCAAAACCCATTCCCGTGGATGAGTGAGATAATTGACCTAGAAAAATGCAAGAACTTCTTTGAAACAAGAGTCACGGAGTACTCAGTAGGCACACTGGTTGACGACTTTTAGGTGTATATGTATATAGTCCCATGTCCTTTCTGGAGTTAGCTATGATTGATTTTATATTTGATAGAAGAAGTTTTCTAAGAATAGGGTCTATTGGTGCTGGTATGTCAGCTATAGGCCTTTCCGACTATGCTCTTGGATCGCAAGATTTTAGTAGCTATAAAGACAAAACAGTAGTATGGGTGTGGCTGGGAGGAGGCCCTACTCAGTTTGAAACTTTTCATGCTCCAAATGACACTGTACCTTCAGAATGGCAGCCAGTGAATGGTGCTATACATGATGCAAAGACTAACATAACTCTTGGAGCAGACTGGGTTGAGCTTGCTAAACATACATCAAAACTCAATGTAGTAAATTCTTTTAGTCATAAAGACTCTTCTCACAGACAGGGCACACACTTCATGATGACTGGGCAATACAACCCAGAAAGAAGCACCACATCAATGGCAAAATACCCCTCTTTTGGGGCCATTGTTTCAGCTGTCTATGGTGCAAATCATCCAAGCAACGGAGTACCTACATATGTTAAACAAGGTAAAATCGAAGGTGATGAGGGTGCTTGGCTGGGTGGAGCATTTAAACCATTTGATCCATCCAATAAAGACAATCTCACACCAAGAGTTGAGCTCGACAGATTCTCAACAAGAAAAGACTTGCTCAGAGGATTAGACGCAGCAAGAGTATCAGGCAAGGGCGCAGAGTCGGTGCAGTTCTACAAAGGCCAAGCGTATGATGTTATTCTAGGGTCTGCGAAAGAGGCATTTGCTGTAGAAAAAGAATCTGAAGCAACGAAAGCTTTATACGGTTCTAGTAAAGCCAAGGACATTGGAGAGCAATTAATATTAGCTAGAAGATTAGCTGAAAATGGAACTAAGTTCATAACATTGCATTATGGCGGATGGGATATGCATAGCAATATTTCTAAAGCGATGCAGGGTAAAGTTCCTCCGCTAGATAAAGCTCTTGCCGGTTTCTTGCAAGACATCGAAGACAGAGGCATGAGTGAAAAGGTTCTCTTAGTTGTTACTGGAGAATTTGGTAGAACAAAATTTAACGCTAACGCTGGTAGAGATCACTGGCCTGCCATTACTCCAATGATGATGGCTGGAGGTTCTTACCAATCAGGAAGAACTATCGGCGCAGCGGACAGATCTTATAACCCAATTGAGAATCCTGTAGGCCCGCTAGACTTACAGGCAACACTATTTGATCACTTTGGTATTGACACAGCAACTCAGCGTGTAGATAATGGTGGTCGCCCAAGATACTTACTAGAAGGCGAAGCAAAGGTAATTTTATAATGTTTGAAGAAATTAAAGAATTTTTCAGTGAGACTGGTTTCACAGAAGAGTTAAGTGAGGCCAACTTTGTAGTTCCTAATGACGAAGACTATGTTGACTTTGGAGAAAACACCGAAGAATGGGATATTGCTGAAGGCAAACCGGGCCTTTGGGATAATATTAGAAAGAAAAAAGAAAGAGAAGGAAAGAATTATAAACCGGCAAAGCCGGGAGATAAGGATAGACCTAAACCAGACGCTTGGAAAAAAGCTCAAAAGCCAAAGAAAAAATCTGAAGATGCAGGATATAAAAAGAAGAAGAAGAAAGAGGATGCCGGTAAAAAGAAATCTCAAGTAATGGATGCTCCAGAGCCTGATGAGGATCAAACGCCAAGTTCAGCCATGAAGAAAAAGTATTCTATGGGTGATGCTGATGTATTTGATAATCCCGGAGAAGCGATGAAAAGAGCAAAAGAGCTTGGACTGGATGAAGTTCATACCCATAAGACCGATGATGGCAAAACTGTTTATATGCCGGGCAAAACGCACGAAGAGTATATGAAAAAGACTACGACAAAGGGTCCTCATCATTACAAGAAAGGCTATGGAGGACACATGGGATATAAATATGAAGACCCTCAAACTGGTGAGATCTACATGTTTAAGAGAAGGGGAGTTTATAAAAAGAATGGTCGAGTCCTAGTTCCTGTATCAGGCTCTAAGGCTCACAAAGCTGGGCCGATGGAAGACCATATTTTTAGAACTAAAGAAGCAGCCATGAAGTTTGCTAAAAGGTTTGATGACTTGAGCAATAATGTTCATACTACAAAGACTGGAGATGGGACTGTTCTTTACATTCCCGGCAAGGATGAAAACGAGTTTAGGAAATGGTATCGTGCTCACAAAGGCGAAGATGCTAAGGGCGCAGAATATCAAGGCAGAAAAGTCACTCTTAACAAACCTTTCAGAACACCTGATGGGCCAAAGAAGATGTCTGTATATGTCAAAAATGAAAAAGGCAATGTAGTTAAAGTCAACTTTGGTGATCCTAACATGGAGATCAAAAGGGATAATCCAGCTCGAAGAAAAAGTTTCAGAGCTAGACATCAATGTGACACTAATCCCGGACCAAAATGGAAAGCCCGTTATTGGTCATGTAAAGCTTGGTAGGAAAAAAATATGAAGTGTAAAGGAAATAAAATTGGTCGTCGCTCATTCATGCATGTTGGTATGTTGGGCGGCGTAGGACTGGGCTTATCGGATTATTTTAGGATCAAAGAAGCTCAAGCAGATCAGAAATTCTATGAAAGTATTGAAGGGCCAGCTAAGTCTGTCATCTATATCTACTTGCCCGGAGGCTCTGCTCATCAAGAAACCTTTGATCCGAAGCCTCTTTCTCCTCTGGAGTATCGAGGCCCAATGTCCAGTATCGAGACGAATGTTCCCGGCATCAGACTTAATGAGATGATGAAAAACACCGCAAAGGTGATGGATAAGATTTCAATTATTCGTAGCATGACACATGGAGAAGCAGCTCATGAACGAGGTACACATAACATGTTTACTGGCTATAGACCTAGTCCAGCACTCCAATATCCTTCCATTGGTTCAGTGGTTGCGCATGAGTTTGGACCACGTCATAACTTACCACCTTACGTCTGTATCCCCAATCAGCCTAACGAATTCGCAGGAACTGGGTATCTAAGTAGCTCTTTTTCAGGATTTAGCTTAGGCTCTGATCCCGCTAGTGATGGATTTCAGGTAAGAGACTTGAAGCTTCCTAATGGAGTTAATGACGGCAGGTTTGGAACTCGACGTAAAATGCTTGGTGCTGTAAACGATTACTTTGCAAACAAAGAAAAATCAGACTCTCTTGATGCTGTAGATTCTTTTTATGATCGTGCGTATAGCCTAATAAGCAGCGAAAAAGCTAGAGATGCCTTTGACATAAATAAAGAAGATTCTGCCACTAGAGACAGGTATGGCAGAAACACCGCTGGAGCTAGGATGCTTCTGGCTCGTCGGTTAGTCGAAGCTGGAACAAGGTTTGTCACACTCACTTATGGTGGCTGGGATATGCATGATAATATTGAAGCTGGAATAAGAAGACAGGTTCCTGCTTTAGATCAAGGCTTAGCAGCTCTTATTGAAGACCTAGACCAAAGAGGTCTGCTTGATTCTACATTAGTATGTCTTGCGTCAGAGTTCGGAAGAACTCCAAAGATAAACGCCAACTCAGGAAGAGACCACTGGCCTAAAGTGTTTAGTACATTAATGGCTGGCGGAGGAATAAAAGGTGGCGTAGTATATGGTAAGTCAGATGCTACCGCTAGTGAACCAGAAGAACATGCTGTAACTGTAGAAGATTGGGCCTCTACGATATATAATAGGGTAGGCATTGTCCCTGACAAAGAGCTTATGGCTCCCGGAGATAGACCTATTGAGATTGTAGATGGTGGTAAAGTCATTCAAAATTTAATTATTTAATTTTTTAGTTTGGAGATAAATATGAAAAAAAGAATTCCATTAATAGCTATTATTGTAGTAGTTGCAATATGTATTGCGAACAAAGATGAAATTAAACAAATGTTCAACAAAGGAGAAGACGCTGTGATTTGTGAAAGTTGTGTAGACCAATGCCCTTGCGTAGACGCTGAATGCATTTGTGAAAATTCGTGTAAATGCCCTAAGTGCATCGCTTAATTGGAGGTATAAAATGCTTAGCTTATCGAGAAGAAGTTTTCTATCGGTTGGAGGTCTAGGTGTCCTCTCCATGCCACAGGTATTACAGGCTCAAAAGATTAATGGTACATCACATAAAGCTGTTATCAATATCTTTCTTGGAGGAGGCCCTCCACATCAAGACATGTGGGATATAAAGACGGAAGCGCCATCAGAAATAAGAGGACCATTCAAACCGATCCCGACCAATGTGGCGGGACTGCAGATCGGAGAGTGTTTCCCTAAAATAGCTTCTATATTTGATAAGTTCACAGCAATTCGCTCAGTAGTAGGTTCGGATGGTTCACATGACGGGCACCAGTGCGTTACTGGATGGAGTCGTAAAGACATGGTGTCTGGAACTAGTTACCCCGCTATTGGAGCGTGTGCCTCTAAGATTCTTGGACCTGTTGACCCTGCTGTGCCAGTTGCAGTAGGGTTGGCAGATCCAACGCAACATGCGCCTTGGTCAGAGGCTGGTGGTGCTGGATACTTAGGCGATACACATAAGCCATTTAAGCCAAATGGTGAGATGATGAAAGACCTGAAGCTTAATATGCAGGTTGAAAGATTCAAAAACCGCAAAGAATTATTGACAGGATTTGCACAACTCAATACAACTATAGATAAGGCGGTCGATGTAGACACCTTTACTGAAGAAGCTTTTGGGGTGCTTACATCAAGCTCTTTAGTAGATGCTTTAGATTTATCAAAGGAAGATCCAAAGATCAGAGAAATGTATGGTGACGGCAAACCATTTAAGTTTCAGTATGACGGAGCGCCCACAGTCAATGAGCATGTTCTTATGGCACGCCGCTTAGTGTCTGCTGGGGCACGCTCTGTCACACTGTCATATGGAAGATGGGACAGTCACGGTGATAACTTCGGATTAGTAAGGGATCATGGGGGTAAGCTAGACCAATGCGTTTCTGCTCTCGTCACAGATCTCGACCAACGTGGTATGCTAGATGACACTCTTGTTGTAGTGTGGGGGGAATTTGGTAGAACCCCTAAAATTAATCCAAAGGGAGGTCGTGATCACTGGCCTCAAGTTTCTGCAGCATTGCTAGCAGGAGGAGGATTCAATCATGGTCAGATTATTGGATCTACAAATAGATTAGGCGAAGTTCCTGAGACTAGACCCGTACATATTCAAGAAATTTCCGCTACCATGTATAGGGCATTGGGCATTGACACTATGTCCACAACACTATTGGATAACACTGGAAGACCTCAATATCTTCTAGATCATAGAGAGCCGCTGAAGGAGTTAATTTAATGGTTAAAATAAATGACTGGGTCCAAAGAACAAAGTTTCCACTTGAAGGCAACGCACCATTCGACTGACACGAGTACTCTATCGCACAGGTTGTGCGTATCGACAAAGAATGTGTAGAAGTCGATTTCGCATGCACTTGCATGACTTTCGATGGTAGTAGCAAAAAACTCTGGAGCCATGGAGAGTATCTTCCTCTTGATGACGAATCTTATGCAGAACATAAAAAGGCACACGATGCGTGCTGTATTTTTGGAGAAGAACTGGAAGTAGATTATGCAGCGTAGAAATTTTTTAAAACATCTATCAGTGTTCCCTACGTTATCTTTAATAGAATCTCTTAGGGCTAATGAAGATGAGCTAAAGAAGAATGGCAAGTCAGCTATCTTGCTATGGATGGGAGGTGGTCCTTCAACAATGGATATCTGGGACTTGAAGCCGGGCGCACCTACAGGAGGCCCATTCAGACCTATCAACACATCTGGAGATGTTCAGATCTGCGAACACATGCCTCTTATGGCAAAGCAGATGCATAATGCTGCGATTATTAGAAGTATGAGTACTAGAGAAGCGGATCATATGCGCGGAAGATACTACATGCATACAGGCTATGTCCCTAATCCAAATATGACTCATCCTAGCTACGGGTCTGTTATATCTCATCAGCTGCAAAGGCCGGAAGTTTCTATTCCTAAATTTATCTCCGTTGGGGGAGGAAGTATGGGAGCTGGCTTCTTAGGTGCTAAATATTCACCGTTCGTTGTTAATAGTGACGGTAGAATAAGAAACCTAGATATGAAAGCAGATCAAAGGTTTTATCAAAGAGCGTATGCACTAGACGCTATAGAAAGTCAATTTATAAATCAAAGAAGGGGCTCAGCAGCAAAAGAGCATCAGGCAATATTAAAGGAAGCTTTTAATGTTCTTACAAGCTCACAAATGGATGCGCTTAAAGTTGCTGGAGAGCCTGAAGATGTAAAAGAAAGATATGGAAATAATGGTTTTGGCAAAGGATGCTTGATGGCACGACGACTAGTCGAAGCAGGAGTTCCATTTATTGAAGTCAATCTTGGGGGATGGGATAATCACCAGAATATACACCCCATGTTAAGAGACACAAAATTGCCTATGCTCGATCAAGGAATGAGCGCTTTGTTTGAAGATTTAGAACAAAGAGGGTTAATTAATGACACTGTGGTTATTTGGATGGGAGAGTTTAGTAGAACTCCCCGCATCAACCAGAACGCCGGACGTGACCACTGGGCGCGTAGCTGGAGCGTTGTTGTTGGAGGAGGCGGAATGAACGGAGGTATAGCTATTGGAGAAACAAACTCCGATGGAACTAGAGTTGAAACAGAGCCGCATACATCACAAGATGTTATGGCATCTGTATGTAAAGCTTTAGGCATTTCGCTTGGCACAACATTTACTAGCAATAATGGCAGACCTATGAAAATTGCCAATTCTGGTAAGATTATTAAAGAATTATTCTAATGAAATTTTATAGAAATGCAGTCTATGTCCTAGCAACACTTTGCTTTGTTAATATGTTACAAAGCGCATACATATATAAAAAGCTAGCCGAAGTAGAAAAAAGAAAACCTATACAAGTAAGTATACCTATTTCTGCAGAGCTTCAACAGCTGCCTATTCATGCTAAACTCAGAGATACTCAAATAATGCAAGCAATTCTTATGACGCATCACCAACTCGGCATACACAAGCCGGGCTCTCAACCAATGTGTCCGATGTGTCAAGATTCAGAAATGAAAACCATAACTGTAGAAAGTAATTAATGGCTAGAAGAAAAAAAGTGACGACACAGAACGAAAGACCTCAAAGAAGAAAGTCTTTAAAAGCAAAGACTGAGAATCAACAAATCTATATAGACGAGATGGAAGAGTCAGATGTGACTTTTTGCTCTGGCCCTGCTGGATCAGGAAAAACTAGTGTCGCAGTAGGATTGGCATGTGAATATCTAATGTCAGAAAAAGTAAAAAAAATAATTATAACTCGTCCTGTTGTTGAATCAGGAAGAGGGTTAGGGCACCTTCCCGGAACTCTAATAGAAAAAATAAATCCTTATCTAGTCCCAATCATCGAAGAAATGAATATGTATCTAACGTCTACTAGAGTAGATACTCTGAGGGATAATGGAACTATAGAGCTTTGCCCCTTAGAGTACATGAGAGGAAGAAACTTTCATGAATGTTTTATGATTCTAGATGAAGCTCAGAATGCTACCTTTGAACAAATAAAAATGTTCATAACAAGAATAGGAAGAAATTCTAAGGCTGTAATCAATGGAGATCTGAAGCAGACAGATCTAGGAGATGCTAGCGGAGGCCTTGAGAGATGCATGGATACGCTAGAGCTTGTTGAAGGCGTAGGTATCTGCGAACTAGATTATTGCGATATTATACGCAGCGGTATTGTTGCAAAAATTCTTAGAAAATTGCACGGCTAAACCTGTTTTAAGAGTACAATAGTATATAGACTATTAAAACTTAATCTAGGGAATGTTATGCCTGAATATAGTTATGCCTGTGATGCTTGTGACCACAAGTGGTCGATATTCTGTCACAGATCTGAATACAAGGAAAGTAAGAAGTGTCCTTGCTGTAAAAAGATAAAGCCTGTCCATAGAGACTATGAGGAAGATAATGTCTACGGCAGTTACAGCTACTCGTTGTCTGAGACAAAAACTATTGGTCATTATGCAGACAAACAAAGCAAGAAGCTTGGTAAGAACAAAGTTGAGGACATGGTTCAAGATCAAAAAACTAAGAAGAAGGACACTCTGTCCGAGAAGCTCCCTGATGGCATGTCTAAAATGAGCAGACCAAAAGAATCTCCTAAGTGGACAAAAGAGTCAACAAAGAAAAGAAGAAAGAAGAATAGATAATGTTTCATAAAATAAATGAAGACAAGCAGGTTAACGCCGGCAAAGGCGTTGAGCTGTACACAATATCAGGAAAGCAGTCTTGGAAATGTGATGCTGGATACCCCAGACTAGACGATGACAAAGAAGAACATTTTGATTGCTATGCAAAGAAAATCACTGTTGGCAGCAGAACAAAATTCTATGTCAAGAGAGGACGGCACGGAAAGCTTTTCAATCCTATTGGCATGTACTCAGAGGGAATGGCAAAAAAGCAGCTTCGACATGCCGGTAGACCTGAGTGGGAATTCAAAGAGACTAACGAACAAGTTTTTACTAAATATATTAAGTTTTTGAAAACCAAGAACACAGCTTGGTTGAACAATGCAGAAAGAGAATCATAATGGGAAAGCTATCAAACGCAAAGAATTTAACAAAGACAGAACAGTATGCGATTGAAGGCATGTATGACAATAACATGTCTGTCAAAGAAATTGCTAAGGCTTTGGCAAGAGACGAAGACTTAGTTCAATCTTTTGTAGATACGCTAGAGTTAGAGGAAGAAACTCAGACGACTAAAAGCTCGCATGAAAGCAAAGGCTTTGTAGTGATGACAGAGGCGACTTCTCAAAGAGTTGACAACGTAAGGCAAAACATGCCTAAGCCAGCAAGACACTCGGCTATCCACACTATCAATTAGATAGTAAGGGCTACATTCTCGCCCTAACCAGTAAGTTTCAACCCTTCTTATCTGCGAAGAGAGTGGATTTCCAAAAGGGTTATTTTTCAAAACTTATTTTAAGGAGTAGAAAGTTGGCAAAAAGTAGAAGCGACAAAAGCCGTTACCCCTCTCGATACTCTCCGGGAGGTTGGGTCTCGGCATCTCAGTATATAACAGAACTAGTCTGTGAGAAAAAAGCGCAGAGGGAGAAGAAAGAACTCCCTATGAAGTTCTGGGAAGATAAGGAGTGGTGCAAGTACTATAAGTATCAGATCACTCTAGCTAATAAGCTTATAAAGCAGCATGGAGAAGAGGCAATAGTCGCTGCTCTCAGAGATAAGAGGTGCTGGTCTACATATTCTTTAAGATCGCCCTTTCTAAAAAAAATAATTGAAGAAAAAGCGCAACAAGTTATTGAGCGTCCGGCGAGTACCGAGTATAATATCAATGACGCAAAAGAAGTTAAGCATAAAACAAACAATAATAAGAAATCAATTATTTCTAAGTTAAGGGATTTGGATGAGTAAAGACATTATCAAAGAGTATGGTAATGTCCTTCATGATCCCGCCTCAATAACAGAAAGACCACTAGAAGTCTTGTCTGTAGGTCCTAAGCTAGATATAGCTCTTGGAGGAGGCGTGCCTGAAGGATCATTATTTATTATGACTGGCCCAGAGAAGGTCGGCAAAACTGTAACAGCTCTCACCTTTTGCGCTAATGCACAGAAGCATTATGAAAGAAAGGTGTACTACGCGAACATTGAAGGCCGTCTCAAGAAGAGAGATTTGCAAGGCATCACAGACCTAAGTCTAGATGCAGAGAAAGTGCAGATTATTGGATCTACAGAGGGCAACATTCTATCTGCGGAAAAGTACCTCAGCATTATTGATAACATTGTGCACACGCAGCCGGGCTCTCTAGCCATTGTTGACTCGTTCTCAGCCTTATCGAGTGAATCTGAGCTTACTGGAGACCTGTCAGACATGCAGGTCATGAGTGTGCAGAAGGTTTTGGCAAAATTCTGCAGAAGAATCTCTAACGTTCTGCCAATCAACAGAGTGACAGTAGTTGGTATTACACATCTGATGGCTAATCTCCAGAGATTTGGTAGAGGAAAAGCCAAAGTAGAAAAGTCTGGCAGTGCGCTCAAGTATCAAGTAGATGTAAAGCTACATGCAAGTCACTCAACTGCTCTTATGCAAGGAGACACACAAATAGGCCAAACGGTACATTGGCAAATTACAACATCTGCGATTGGGCCTCCGGGACAGAAAGTTGAAAGCCATATTAGATACGGTAAAGGTATCTGGAAAGAGATGGAGATGGCAGACCTAATGATAGACTTTGGCCTAATTTCCAAAGCTGGAGCATGGCTTAAGCTGCCAAATGGAGAAAAGATTCAAGGTAAAGTCAATTTGGCAAAATACTTGGAAGAGAATCCAGAAGAGTATAATAATTTTAGAAAAGAAGTTTTCGAGATGGTAGGGATTGATTATGAAAACTAAAACCATTGATACTTACGAGTGTAGAGTGTACGTAGGATCTATATATGAGGATACTAAAGTTCCTTTTTATGAAAGGAATTTGACTAAATTTATTAGCGACTACCAAGATTCTGTAGATACTACAGTGCCGCTTAGAGTCACGAAAACTGCGTTTGTTTGTGGCTCAAGCTATCTTGAAGATGGCTGGGAAATAGCAGCGATCAATTATCCAAGAGCAGGAACTGATATGGAAATTATAAAGGAGTTCATGGAAGGGCTAGCGGAAGGGTTGCTTGAAAGGTTCTGTCAGAAAAGGGTAACCCTCGTAACCCCTCATGTGTCTGTTATGTATGAATCAGAGGCTTCATATATGCCTCAAGCAGCAAGTTAGGCTTCTTGACTGCAAATATATGATTCATCAAAAGTCGGGGCCTCTAATCAGCCTCAGAAAGTAAGTTATCTCGTTCTTAACTTTAATGGTTAGTGTTTACAAAACGAGCAGGCTTCATTCACGCCTGAGCCAGTAGGTTTATAGCCCTTCCTAGCTGCGAAGTGAATGTGGATACAAAAGGGCTTTTTATCATTCAAAACTTATTTTAAGGATTAGAATTATGATTAGGAACGCTAAGTTCTGGGGGCTTGAATATAGCGCTGAATTCTCAGAAATGTTGACCCTTACAAACTCTCTTCTAAACGAAATCTCAGAATGTGTTCGTGATGAAATATCCAATGGCTCGATTGTCAACATAAACTCCGTTGGTCTTGGTCAATATGTAGAGCTGAGCGATGGAAAGGAAGTCACACAGGCCGGATATAGAGATAGAATTAGATACATCTTAGACAAGTACCCTATTGTCGAAAAGCGGAAGGGGATAGAGAGGCAGCTAGTCGGCTATGTACTTGAGAGATTTGCTGGGTACTTCAAAAGGAATGGGGAGAAGATTCCTAGAATTACCTTTAAAAACAAAAGCCTTTATAACAAGGACAGAAACGTAGAGATAGATAAGGAGAATAAGAGGCTTATCTTCCACACAGTATTTGGAGATTATAATGTTCCGTATAAAGGATCAATAAAGTCAGATTACATTGACTCTGGAAAGTTTGGAGGAAACTTAATTGTAAAACAAAAATGTTTTGTAGTTGCCGTAGATGTTCCTTTTGTACAGCAGTATACGCCAGAGAAGGTTCTTGGCTTTGATATTAACAAGTCTTTGCATAATTGGATTGTTTTTAATACTGGTGACGTGATCCCAGCTCCTGATGTTGTATCAGATCTAATTGATAAAATTAGGAAGTTAAATAAGACTATAAATAACTCAAAAAAAGAAGGTCTCAGAACTTCCCAAAGAGGCGCTGTGCGAAGACAAGTTATAAATAAACACAAGCAACTTCATGCGGAGATTAAGAAGGTTTGCGAAAAAATTGTTGATGTCGTCAAGGACAACAAGTCTTTATTATGCATAGATATGGTCAAAACTGGTCAGAGCATGGGCACGTTTGGTCAAGATAAGATTATCCCTGAACTGCAAACTCTATGTGAAAATCAGGGAGTCCCATTCATTGCTGTTCCTTGCAAAAATACATCAAGGAGGTGCTCTTCTTGTGGATATGTCCATAAGGATAACAGAAAGACGGTAGACGAGTTTAAATGTCTAAAGTGCGGCCACGAGGAGCTGTCTCATCTTAACGCAGCAAAAAACATAGCTTTTCTTGGAAATAAAATGTTTGAGGCTGGTGTCCCATGTGGAAATCACGGTAGAATATCTGTAGAGAAACTAATAGAAAGACACGGGTCTCATCAGCACCCGAAGCAGCATGTTATGACGTTCATGTCTGCAAGTTGATGAATAAGCAAAACGTCGGGGTTCCAAGACCACCTCAAGCAGTATGTTACAGTCCTCATATCTGCAAGGTCTTGCTGTTTCAAAGGGCTATGGAGTTAATATGAAGATTAGAGATTTAAACAATGAGATTCATACGTGGAGTCTAAGCGGCTACGTTGTAGCTGCGAACGAAATGCGTCCACGCTCCAAACTTCATCTAGCGGCAAGGGAACTGCTCATACAGCTATTCCCTACCGTTCAGGTGATGGAAGAGGTGCTTGTCCCCCTGACAAGATATGAGAAGGGATATTTTGATTTTTATATAAACACTCTTAAGTTGGTTGTAGAAGTTCATGGACAACAACACTACAAATTTAACTCTCTATTCCACAGCTCTGCACAGGATTTTGTAAATCAGAAGAAAAAAGATCGGCGAAAGCAGGAGTGGTGCGAGTATAATAACATTACATACGTTGAGTTACCTTATAACGAGGATACAGATAAGTGGAAGCTGCGAATACAGCAAAGGAACGACTAGAGCAAATTGACTCTGTACTGGACGAGTATGAGGGGAAGCTAGGCATAGGCGGCTACTCCGAAGACTTTCATGACCAGTCTGTGAAGAACTACATGTCGATGCCTAGACAACAGATGGAAAAGCTCACAGTAGAGGAGTGCGCAGAAGCAGCATTACTACTAGGCGGCTTCTCGTTCTATTTGCAAAGATCATACAATAGAGAGATAGCTCGTGTAAACTGGGCCTCGTCTAACCTTAAGAAAATGGTATCTGGAAGAGAGTCGCAGTATAAAGGTTCTTGGGACAGCCAATACTATCAAGCTGTTAAAGAAGATGGATATGCTAAAAAACTGGATAGCATTAAGGTATATGCTCAACAGAGAGCAGACAGGCTAACTTACTTAGCTAGCTCAGTTAAAAACCTTAGTGACCTATACATTAACTTACAGAGAGCGAAGATAAATAGACATGGATAAAGAAGAACTACAAAAACTGCTAAAACAGTTTAGCCAAGAAGAGATTCGAGAAGCTCTAGGCCAGAAGCCAAAGAATAAGAAGAGGCGAAGAGGCAAGGGTAAGAGAAAAAAGAACTCTCCTGCTGCTACCAACAAGAATGCTCCTGTTAATAAATTTGACGATATGATGCAGAGTATAAGCCTTACCGCAGATGAGAGAAAAGAGCTAGCCGATGCAGAAGCGTCTGACAAAATGGCAAAGCCAAATCCAAATAGAGGCAAGAGAAACGCTGTAAAGAAACAGAAATTTAGATGTGCCTCATGTGGGAAAGACTTTGAAATGTTTCCCTCACAAGTATACAATAGAGAAAGATGGAAGTGTAACCGTTGCGTAACAGGTGGCAGATAGTATGTTAAACGACTTACCAGCAGAAAGAGCTATACTAGCAGGCATATTTAGATATGGGGCTGAAGCTTATTACGATGTATCAGACATTATTAGCGAGTCGTCTTTCACGGATGAATCTAATGTAGTGCTGTATTCATGTATGAAGCATGTGCTTGAGATAGACGATTCTCGATCACTAGACGCACCAACAATGATGTCAGCGGCTAAAGAGCTGGGATTTTCAGACTTCTTCAATACGCAAGAAGTCCAACATATGTCTTCTGTCATAAAGTTTCCAGTGCTATTGGAAAACTTGAGAAAGTTTGCCGCTAAGGTTCGCAAGCTTGAAATAGCACGAATGATGTACGACCAGCTTGACATAACCAAACAAAAGTACTTAGACATCAAGGGTGATGAACCCATAGCAAAAATACTTGGCATCGCTGAAGATGCCGTCATGGATGTGACCTCTGTTATTGCAGGAGAAGATGAGTCTCCAACGCAGATGTTCGATGATGTTGAGGCACACCTAGAGGAGTTAGCAGAGGAGTCGGTCGATCAGATAGGCATATCTACAGGATTTCCTAGATACGATTTTTCAATCGGAGGAGGATTGAGAAAAGGTACAGTCAATGTTATTGGTGCTAGGCCTAAGACTGGGAAAACTTTGCTTGCCGACAATATGGGCATACATATTGCAAAAGAAGGAACTCCAGTATTGAATCTAGACACCGAGATGAGAAAGGAAGACCACCAACACAGGATGATGGCTATG
>Ga0114932_10000423_pt1 | contig 50592 bp, 45 predicted proteins | sample 2SBtaG_2_FD_87286 | JGI IMG/M metagenome (GOLD analysis project Ga0114932, IMG submission 87286) | Deep subsurface microbial communities from Kolumbo volcano to uncover new lineages of life (NeLLi) - 2SBTROV12_ACTIVE470 metaG | ecosystem: Environmental > Aquatic > Marine > Volcanic ...
CCGAGCCGGAGGAGGTCACCATGAACACCAGCCCGGCCCGGGTCTCCCGTCCCATGTGCACGTTCACGTGGACGGTCCACGTCCCACGTCAGACGTCCCACGTCAGACGTCCCACGTCAGACGACTTCACGACCCCTGTGCACGTGGACGACCACGTCTCACCACCCCCGATTCACCGCACGCTGCTAGCCGCTACTCGGGCTTGGGGTCTCCAGAGGGCTTGCGCCGGCGACGGCGGCGGCGACGGCGACTGCTCGGTGCCGGGTCCTGGGAAGACCGCTTGTCCACCAAGCGGGCCTCGAAGGCGGCGATGAAGTCCAACCACTCGTCGCCGTAGCGGGCGGCCTGCCAGCCGCGCACTTCGGGCACCTGGGCCAGGGCCTCGGGGGTGGCGGGGCGCCAGGCGGCCAGGTTCTTGAGCTGGGCATTCGATGCGACCAGGGCCACGGGCACGCCGCGCTCCTGGATCACCCGGGTGCGCCACTGCTTGAGCTCGGTCAGCAGGCGGTCGACCTCGCGGCCGCGATGGGGGGCCTTGGGCCCGGGCTTGTTCTTGGGCTGCGGACGAGGCAGAGGGTCCTGGTCGGACTTGGCGGCCGCGATGGCTGCCAACAGGTGCTCGCCGTGGCGACGGATCATCGTGGACTTGAGTCGCACGTGCCTGCCCAGATCCTCTTCGGAGGCGGGACGACGCTGGGCCAGCAGCACCAGCACCTGCTCCGGGATGACCTTGTAGGGGGGCCGATCGGCCTCGCGGGCCCGGCCATCCCGGTACCGCCACAGGTGGCGCAGGGCCAGCCGCGAGGGCTCGTCCAGGCCTGAGATGCGCTTCATGCGGATCCAGCCATCGGGGTTGAAGGCACGGCCGCTCCACTCTCGGGCCTCGATGACCTTGAACTCCTCGGCCGCGACGTCCAGGCGCTCCAGGGACTCGAGCTTGTGGTGCAGGATCTCGCGCAGGGCCAACAGGTAGTGGGTGTCGCCCCGGGCGTACTCCAGGTGCTCGGGCAGGAGCGGCCGGGCCGCCCAGTCGTGGCGCTGGTACTTCTTGTCCAGCTGGGCGCCGAAGTACCGGCCACACAGATCGGCCAGCCCGACCTTGGGGAGGTCCAGGAGCTGGGCGGAGATCATGGTGTCGAAGAGGTTGACGACGCTAAAGTCGAAGTCCCGCTGCATGCAGACCACGTCGTAGTCGGCACCGTGGAGCACCTTGATGATGTCGGGGTTCGCCAGGACCGTGCCCAGCGGCGACATGTCCGACACCGCAAGGGGGTCGATGATGTAGTCCTGCTCCCGATCCGAGACCTGGATGAGGCAGACCTTTTCCCGGTAGTGGTGCATGGAGTCCGACTCGGTGTCGACTCCCAGCACCGGCTCGCTGGCGAAGCTGCGACAGGCCTCCACGAGGGCCTCGTCGTCTTCGATCATCACCAGCGGGGTATCCAGCATTCAGCGTCTTGCGGCAAGCGACTGTAAGCGGGCCCTGTCGCGTTATCAACGGGGCCTCCCATGACGCGTCGCCTCGTCATTGCCCTGGGGGGCAACGCACTCATCCGTCCGGGAGAGATCGGAAGCGTCGCTGAACAGCACGCGAGGGCCCGGGAGCTGGCCACGCTGCTGGCCACGCACATCGACCCGGGCTGGGAGCTGGTGCTCACCCACGGCAATGGACCCCAGGTGGGCCGGGTGCTCCTTCGTAGCGACCTGTGCACCCCCGACATCCCCGAGGTCCCGGTCGACGTCGCGGTGGCTGCCACCCAGGGTCAGATGGGCCTGATGATGCAGCAGGCGCTGACCGGTGAGACGGGGCGCCCGACCGTCACGGTGCTGACCCAGGTCGTGGTCGACCCCTCGGACCCGGACTTCGCTGCCCCCACCAAATACATCGGGCGCTTCTACACCCAGGCCGAAGCCGAGCGCCGGGCCGCGGAGCTCGGATGGCGGGTCCGCGAGGACCCCGGCCGCGGCTGGCGGCGGGTGGTGCCGTCGCCCAGGCCCATCGAGGTCCTCGAGACGGGCGCCATCGAGATGCTCCTGGCGGCGGGGCTGACCGTCGTGGCTGCTGGGGGCGGCGGGGTCCCGGTCATTCGTGCCCACGGCACGCTGGCCGGGGTCGAGGCTGTGGTCGACAAGGACCGGGCGTCGGCGCTGCTGGCCGCCGAGCTCCGTGCCGACGCCCTGTGGATCCTGACGGGCGTCGACGAGGTCCAGGTCGGCTACGGCACGCCCGAGGCCCGAAGCCTGCGCCAGGTCCCTGCGGCCGAGCTCCGAGCGCTCCACGCCGCTGGGGAGTTTCCCCCCGGGTCCATGGGCCCCAAGGTCGAAGCGGTGCTGGGGTTCGTGGATCGGGGCGGCCGGGAAGCGCTGATCACCAGCTTGGAGGCCCTCCCGGCGGCCACTCGCCGGGATCGGGGCACCTGGGTCACAGCCGATCGCTGACCCACCGGGTGCGCGCGACCACAGAGTCCACCGTGGCGGGGATGCTCAGGACCCGCTCGGGCGGCACCCAGCGCGCCAGCAGACCGTCCAGCAGGAGCTGAAAGTTCAGCTGGATCCAGTGGTTGGCCGAGCGGATGCCGTCGCGCTGGAGCGCGATCCCGCCGAGGGGCAGCACCACGATGCGATCGTAGACGGCCGCGCGCTCCCGGAACGTGGCCATGAAGCGGTCTGTCGCAGCGTCTCGCTGGTGGTGAAAGCGGTACAGCAACCAGAAGGCCCCGAAGTCCACGCTGCAGCGGTCGGCGATCCAGGCCGGCTGGGCCTCGGCCACCACGCGCTCTGCCCACAGATCCTCGACCAGCGCCCGGAGCTGCTGAGGAGAGAAGTCGTGGAGGTCCACGCCGGTGCGCTCCAGGTACTCCCGCATGCCCTCGGGCACCACGGGGAGCCCGAGCTGCGCCCCCAGCGCGGCGCACAGCGTGGTCTTGCCGGTCCCAGCCGAGCCTGTCACCGCGATGCGCAAGGGCGATCAGCCGTCCAGGAAGTCGTCGTTGTCGTCATCAATGACGCTGTCCGGGGTCGCGTCGCTGAACAGCTCCTCGCTGTCGTCGTCGTCGTCTTCGATGGTGAAGGCCTCGATCGTGCCGGCCGCCTGGTTGAGGACCCGGAAGTCGTCCTCGGTGCGCTGGTCTAGCTGGCCCTGCAAGCGGGCGATCATGCCGTCGGCCTTGCGGATCTGAAAGCCCAGTGCGGCCATCAGGACCTCGCGCCAGACCCGCCCGGCCTCGCCGGAGAGCTTGTCGTGGCCGGCCCTGTCCAGGACGTAGATCCAGGCCTCGTGGTCGGCCACGCAAGACGCGTTCCGCCGCTTGCCGAGCAGCAGGGCCCCGGTGCCAAAGAGGGAGCCCGTGTGCAGGCTGGCGAGCTTCTCGGCGCGGCCGCGGCCGGTGTTTCGGAGCACGTCGACCACGCCATCGGCCACCAGATAGACCTCGTCGCCGGCGTCGCCCTCGAGGAAGAGCGCCTGCCCGGCTGGGACCAGCCGCGGCTGGAGGGCGCTGGCGATGCGTGCGACCACGGCGTCGCTCGCAAGGTCCATGCCCGGGAGGAACAACAGGGCTTCGTTCACCGGCGGTGCACCCCCGCTGGCGATGGCCTTGGCGCGGGTCCACAGGGTCTTGAAGGCGCTCCCGCCGGAGTCCTTGCGGGTGGGTGCGCTCTCATGGCCCGCAGACATGCGTGCGATGCGTGTGCCCGTCTCGCCGACCCGGGCAGCCAGGCTGTCGAGGGCGCGGTCCAGCAGGAAGTCGTAGAGCGGAGAACCGTCGGATCGCAGGCTCGCCAGGGCCTGGGTCGACAGGACCAGGAGCGATGCCTGGCTCTCGGCTCGCACGGTCGCCGTGCGGGGCTCGCCCGGCGTGAAGGCGGCGCCTTCGCCGACCAGCTGCCCGGTCCGGACCCGACCGACTTCCTTTTCCCAGGTCTCGACGACCAGCTCGCCGGACTCCACGACCGCCAGCTCTGTGGCGGCAGTGCCGTCTCGCCACAGGACTTGGCCTGGGCGCACGTTGCGGCGCTCCCAGGCGCTGGCCGTGGCCTTGAGGACCGCCAGGTCCAGCTTGCGAAACACCGCTGTGTGGCTGAGTGCCTGTTCGATTCCACCCATGAACCCGCCTCCAAGGCCGGCGATCTTATCCCTCGTCGTGCCCGTGCCGGGCGCGTATCTTGCGCAGGACTTCGGCCGGACCAAAGGCCCGCGGCAACAGATCCGCCAGACGCACCGGGTCCACCTGTCCGTGGAGGTTGGCGAGCAGCAGCTCCATGTCGTGACTGAAGTCGCTGAGGACCTGGCGGCAGGCGCCACAAGGCGGCGCGGGAGGCTGGGTGTCGGTCACCACCGCGCAGCCGATCAGCGCTGTCGCCCCGGCGCTCACAGCCGTGAAGACCGCGACGCGCTCGGCGCAGCAGGTGTGGCTGTAGCTCGAGATCTCCACGTTGGCCCCGGTGAAGACCCGGCCATCCGCAGACAGGACGGCTGCGCCCACGGTGAAGCCGCTGTAGGGCGCGTGGGCCCGGGTGCGCACGTCGGCCGCGGCCTGGACCAGCGCGGCGGCCTGGTCGGGGGTCAGCCCCATCGCTGGACCAGGGCCTGGAGCAGATCGGCCAGGCCCGCTCCCGCCCTGGCAGCGGTCTCGGTGACCTCGGCGTGAGTCAGCGGCTGCTCGGCGTGACCGGCGGCCAGGTTCGAGACCATGCCCACCGCCAGCAGCGGGGTGCCGAGCTGGGCCAGGGCGATGACCTCGGGCGCCGTGCTCATGCCGACGGTGCTGGCGCCCATGGCCTGGAGCATCCGAATCTCGGCCGGGGTCTCGTAGCTGGGGCCGCGCATGGCGGCGTAGACCCCGGACCGCAGCGGGATGTCGAGCTGTTCGGCGATGGACAACGCATCGGCACGCAGCCCTGCCGTGTAGGCGCCTGTCAGGTCGGGGAAGCGGGGGCCACCGGGCCAGGCGGGGCCCTCGAGGGGATTGACCCCCATCAGGTTCAGGTGGTCGGTCACTGCCACCAGGCTGCCCGGCCGCAGCGCCGGGTCGACGGCGCCGACCGCGTTGGTCAGCACGACCCGGTCAACACCCCAGCCAGCCATGGCCCGGACCGCGCGCACCACCTGCTCCAGCGAGCGGCCCTCATAGACGTGGACCCGCCCCGCGAGCATCGCGACGGGCACGCCCTGGAGGCTGCCGCGGACCAGGGCACCGCTGTGGCCCGCCACGCCCGTCGGGGGCAGGCCCAGGTCCGCGTAGGGCACGCGCACCGGGTCCTGGAGACGATCGACGAGGCCGCTCAGCCCGCTCCCCAGCACGACGGCCGTGGACGGCGGGGGACCGAGGGTGTCTTGCAGCAGCGCGACGGCGTGCTGGACCGGGTTCTGACTCACTGCCCGTCGTGGGACCGCACGGGCGCAGTGTAGCCCGTCTGGGGCATCAGCGACGCCGGCGCCAGGCCAGGGCCAACAGCAGCCACCCCCAGGACAGCGCTCGAGAGCCCGAGGTCCCGCAACCGCTGCATCCCCCCTCGTCCATCGCCCCGCCGACGGGCGGTGCGGCCGAGTCACCGGGGCCCGACCCCGTGTCCGAAGGCGGCGGGTCGCTGTCGCTCGGGCCGACGCCGGTGTCTCCGGAGTCCGGTGCGCCCGGTCCGGGCACGCCTCCCTGGTCGGCGTTGTCCCCCGGGACCACGTCCGGGAGCCAGTCGAGCTCTGTGGGGGCCGTGAACACCGCGTAGTGGTAGGTCTCGCCCGGCGCGACCTCCGAGTCCACCACCGCCTTGGCGCCGCCGGGCACCGGGGCCAGATCGATGTCGACGATCAGGCCGTCGTCGGCGTCCACCGGGGTGCTGTCCCGCTTGCGCACCACCACGGACGCCGCCAGGGGCTGGATCATCGGCTGGGTCCACGTGAGCGACACCGCGTCCTGGTCGTCCGTGGCGTCCAGATCCCGGACCCTGTAGTGACCGGCTTCGTCGGCCAGGGTCACCAGACACAGCTCGTCCAGAGCCCAGCCGCCGTACTCGAGCCCACCGTCGCTGGCGAGGGTGAAGGCCACGCGCACGTCTTCGGTGCTGTCCAGGACCGGGCGCAAATCCACGTCGAACTGCGTCCAGTCCACGTCGATCACGTGGCGACTGCCGCTGTCGGACTCCGGGTTGGTCCACAACAGCTTCGGCCCCGTGTCGCGCTCGACCCAGACCTGGGCCTGGTCGTAGCGGGCGTCCTCGACGGTCAGCCAGCGCCGGGCGGTCAGCAGGACCAGCCGGGGATCGGCACCGGTCAGGCGCAGGTCCGACGACAGCGCCTTCTGACCATTGTGGGCGCTGTAGAGCCCCTCGTCGCCCAGGGCGGTGCCGACGATCGAGCTGCCCGCCCAGGCCCCGGTGGGGTTCCAGTCCTGGCCACCCGGTGCGCCCACGGCCCACTCATCCACCCAGTCCTCATCGGGCAGCTCACCATAGACCCGGTTCGAGGTCTGCAGCCCCGCCCAGTCCCCTTCGAAGTCGGCGCACCACAGGGCGTCGCGGTCTCCGACGAAGAAGTCGTGCAGCCCGTCCCGTCGATCGTCGTGGCTCACCGCGGTGGTCAGGCCGTCCAGGCTGGACCAGGTCATGCCATAGCTGACCCGTGCCCCTGGAAGCTGCCGGGGGATGACCGCCCCATAGGTGTCGTCGCTGCGGGTCGGGACCAGCTCCAGCAGCTCGGCTGGGTCAAAGGCCTGACCGGTCGCGGGCAGGTCCACGCCATAGACCAGCCGCACGCTGTCCGGGTCCACGTCGCCGCACTCCCCGGTGACCTGGGTGAGGCTGAACTCCACCGGGTAGCCCAGGGCGAACGAGCCCTGGGCCTCGAGGGGCTCGTGCTCCAGCAGCACCAGGCCCATGTTGCCCGGACCCAGCCCGTGGTGGTTCAGCAGGTCGATGAGCTCGCAGGCGTGGGGTGTGCCGTTGCGCAGGTCGGCGTCGTCGTCGTCGGCCGCGATGACGGCCTCTGTGACGTCCGTCAGGGTCGGTCCGAAGGACAGGGCCTCCAGGAAGAGCTGGTCGACGGCCCGGGTGCCGGCGTCGTAGCCCAGGGCGTCGATCCACTGACCCCGCAGGTTCCAGAGAAAGCTCGCCCAGATCAGCCCGTCGTTGTGCACCTTGCCGTTGGCGTCGTCCGGGTAGACCCGGTCCGTCTCGAGCTCGCGGATCCAGGTCCCGGGCCCCAGCGCCTCGGGCGCCAGGATGGGGTCGTCCAGGATGGTGGCGGAGACGAAGTCCGACGAGCCTTCGCTCACGTCCCCGGCAAAGGTGCCCTCGTGGATCACGTAGTGGTGAAAGCCGTGGCCCAGCTCGTGGTAGACGACGTCGGCGATCCGCCCGAAGTCCTCGCAGCCGTCGCCCTCGCTGTAGAAGTTGATGGTGCCGTTGGTGTAGTAGGCATTGCAGGTCCCAGGCACCAGGACCGACGCCGTCACCAACTCGTCGAGCCAGGTGTGGGAGGGCCGGCGGTCTTCGAGCCAGTCCCAGGCCACGTGGAAGTGGTGTTGGACCGACGTCGCAGCCGGGGGCAGGTCCACGTCCCACACCAACAGCCCGTCGTCGATCGCGACCAGCTCGAAGGGGGTCTCGTGATCCCGGAGCAACAGGTTCGGGCCTTCGAGCCGCACGTCGACAGGGCTGCCCAGGCCGTGCTGGCCCGCGTCGTCGGTGAGCGCGACGTCCTCGCCGGCCGTGACGGTGACCTCTCGTGCCGGCGCCGTGATCAAGGGGTCCCCGACCGTGCGCGCCTCGGTCTCCAGGTCCAGGGACAGCACGGTGCTCCAGGCATGAACCACGTCCCCGGAGCGATCCAGGAAGCGCACGCCGCCTGGGTGCTCCAAGCGCTGGACCCACCGATGTCGCACGGGCAGGGTGTCGGGCAGGGCCAACAGGACCTCGCCCGGCTGGGGCTCCCCGACATCCTTGGGGGTGTGGAGCCTGGCCAGGACCAGGGCGATGCGGCCGCCGCGCACGTGCACCACCACGCCCCCGCCGTCGATGGGGGCGCCGCGGTGGTGCTGGTCGTAGACCCAGGTCTCCCCGCCGTCGTGGTCGCTGACCCGGCTCAGGGTCAGGCTGCTGGGCGACACGCCACCGAGCCTGGCCAGGTCGGCGACCAGCTCTGGGGTCACCCGGGCCGGCTGGGCCGTGCCGAGCAGGGCCCGAGGGGTGCCATTGCGGGGATCCCAGCGCACCGGCACCGCGCCCCAGCGGGCCCGAAAGGCCGCAGCGCGGGCGGTCCGGTTCAGGGCCCCCTGGGTCGCCAGGTCTCGCGCCAGGTGCGGAGCGTCCTGGCCCTGCTGCATGGTGGATGTGCCCGGCATCATCGCCAGCAACAGCGCCAGGGACCAGATAGGAACCACGTCCGCACCCTCCAGGACCGACTCACCGTATCCACTCCAGGGAGCCGCAGTGTCCCGACCGTGCCTCGTGACCGCGGGTGCGACCCGCAACCCGATCGACGCGATGCGGTACCTGGCGGCCTATTCGTCGGGCCGGACCGGCGTCGCCCTGGCCACCGAGCTGGCCACCGACCATCGGGTCACGCTGTTGGGCTCGCCCGAGGCATGCTTGCGGGCTGCGCCACCGGTGCAGGCCGAGCCCTTCGGGGACACCCGAGACCTGATGACCCGCATGGAGGAGTGGATCCGGGCCCACCGGGGCGGGGTGGTGGTGCACGCAGCCGCGGTGGGGGACTACGAAGCCCAGCCGTCCCCGGACAAGATCAGCTCCGGGCTGGACGAGCTGGTGATCCGGCTGCGTCGGGCCCCCAAGATCGCCGACCACCTGAAGGACTGGGATCCGGGCTGCGCCCTGGTCACCTTCAAGGCCGCCGGGCCGAACACCGACGCCGAGCAGCTGGTGGCCATCAGCCGCTCCCAGCTGCGCCGGACGGGCTCGGACTTCGTGTTCGGCAACGTGATCGGTGCTCTTCAGACCACCTGCGTCATCGTGGACCGCGACGGCTCCGAGGCCTTCGAGGGCCGCGGGGCGGCGCTCAAGGCCCTGGCGGTGCGGCTGCGGGGCTGAGCGCGACGTCGGCCACGACCCCCAGCAGGACCTGGAGCCCGTGTGTCAGGTTCTCGGTGCTCAGGTACTCCCCGTCGCCGTGCATGGTGGCAGCCTCTTCCAGGGTCACTTCGAAGGGCGCCAGTCCAAAGGCCCGCGCACCCAGGGGTCGGACCACGATGGAGTCGGTGTAGCCCGGGCTGATCACCGGCCCGGCGACTGCGTGGGGCTTGCCCATCACCGCCCTGCGGACCAGCGCTTCGTAGACCGGGTCGCCCCGCCACTCGCTCACACTGCCGGCCCGGGCGCTCAGGACCTCGAAGGCGATGCGCTCATCGTCGACGATGGCCGTGAGTCGGGCCAGGTGCTCCTCGGGCGTCGTGCCGGGAAGCAAGCGGCAGTCCAGGAGTGCCGAGACCTGGGACGGCACCACGTTGGGCTTGTTGGCGCCTTCGAGACCCGTGATGTGGATGGTGTCCGTGACCCCGGCCCGGGTCAGCGGGTCGGCCATCAGGGTGGGCGTGACCAGGCGAGCCCGCAGCGCGGGCCGCATGAGCACGAAGTGCTCCACCCCCGACCCGGCGACGGCTGCGGCTTCGAGCAGCTCCCACAGGGCCGGGTGCACCCGGGGCTCGGGCTCGTGGGCTCGCAGTCGCGCCAGGGCGTCCAGCAGGATGTCCGGGGCCTCGCCCGGGCGGGGGGTGGAGCCGTGCCCGGGGGCCCCGGTCGCGGTCATGCGCAGCCAGAGCACGCCCTTCTCGCCCACGGACACGGCGAACGCGGTCTGGCCCTCGAACAGCAGGTCCCGGACGCCGATGCCCCCCTCGTTGATCACGTGGCCACAGCCCAGCTCGTCCCAGTGCTCGTCGACCAGGAGCTGCATGCCGGTGTTGTCGACCTCTTCGTCTGCGACCGCGATCAGGACCAGGTCCCGGTCCAGGGTCCAGCCCAGGCGCTGGACCTGGAGCAGGGTCATCAGCTCCACGATGCCGAGCCCCTTCATGTCCAGGGCACCCCGGCCCCAGATGCGTCCATGATCGTCGATCGTGCCCGACAGCGGGCCCGCGCCGTCAGGCCAACGCGCCGGCTCGGCGGTGGCGACGTCGATGTGGGACAGCAGGCACAGCGGCGGCTCGTCGCCCCCGGCCACCCGTGCCACCAGGGATGCCCGACCGGGGGTGGTCTCGTAGACCCGGTAGGGAATGCCTTCGCCCTCGAGCACCCGGCCCAGGAATTCGGCACCCAGGGACTCGTTGCCCGGCGGGTTCACCGTGTCGAGCTGCAGGTAGGTGGAGAGGAGACCGGCGGCCTCCGTGGTGGCGGCGTCCCAGTCCACCGAGGCCAGCGGATCGGCGAGGGTAGCGCCCAGGGCGAGTGTCCAGATCATGGACCCCCACTAAGCTGGTGGCATGTGGATGCTCTGGACCCTGGCATGTGGCGTCGAGCCGGCCCCGGACGACCTGGACGGTCTGGTGCACTGGCTCTGGGACCACCACGGCGACGACGCGGACGTGGACTGGGCCGAGGGCTTCGACAACTTCCTGGCCGCGCTGGACCCGCTGGAAGAAGTGCTCACCGGCGATCTGAGCGATCTGCTGGCGGACCAGACCACCGGCTTCAGCGACGGGGACCCGGGTGTGTGCCGCGGACTGGTGATGGCCCGGCGGATGACGTGCACCCTGGACGCGCTCGCGCCGGTGCTCACCGCCCTGGACCAGGACACCCTCTACCCCGACGTCTACACCGCCTACGACCGCGCCTACACCAGCGAGCTGGAGGCCTTCACCAGCGGCGAGAGCGCCACCATCACGTGGGAGGTCCAGGCGTCGGCCGAGCTGCTGGGCGTGACCTACACCGAGACCCTGCTCGGCGGGCTGCACCGGGTCGACACCGACGACGGGCAGGCGCTGATGGCCCGGACCTGGATGCCGGGCCCGGCCACGTGGGACGCGGACGGGTGGACCTGGACCCAGGACTACCAGATCGAACTCTTCCTGGAGCCCGAGCCCGGCACCCTGTGGCACGTCTATGGCCTGTGGCGCGACATGGACCTGGGCGGTCTGACCATGGACAACGACGGCGTCGCCAGCACGACCCTGGACAGCATGGCCGACTGGGACGATCAGACCGCGCAGCTGTGCGAGCTTCATCGGTAGTCGTGGTGGCGCGGTGAGCGCCCTGCCCTACCACGCCGCGGCGACCGACTGCGTTTTCCACGAGTGAGCGGAATGCGCCCCTGGGGCGCCGGTGTCCAGCCCACATGGCCCGACGGAGCAGAGCCCTGGCGACCGCGTTCGTCTGGCTGCTCGTGCTCGCAGCCCTGGCCGCCTGGGCGCCCACCGTGCAAGCCCGCAAGGGCACGCGCCCCCCTGCCCTGGCCCAGGGCAACCGCGGCGCCGACGTGCTGGCACTCCAGCACCTGCTCGAAGCCCAGGGGCTCCAGGTGGACACCGACGGGGTCTACGGACCCCAGACCACCGCGGCGGTCCGACAGGTCCAGCGCGACGCCGGCCTGGGCACCACCGGCGAGGTGCGGGACGGCACCTGGTCACACCTGCTGGCCCGCCTGGAGCCGGGGGCCCGCGGACCGGCGGTCGAGGCTCTGCAGCACCAGCTCATCCACAAGCACGGCGCCGAGCTGAGTGTGGACGGCCGCTTTGGTCCAGCCACCGGCCGCGCGGTCGACGCCTTCCAGGCCCACGCCAGCCTGTCCCGAGATGGGGTCGTGGGCTCGGGCACCTGGACGCGGCTCTTAGACCACTACAGCCGCCTTCCGGCCCAGTCCGACGTGCTCTGCGCCTACGGAGACGCCCGGTCCGTGGACCGCGAGATGTGGGGGACTGCGAGCGCGGTGGCCCAGCTCCGTTCCGCCGCCGAGGGCTATGCCGCCCGGGGTGGCAGGGGCCGGGTGGCCGTCGGGGACCTGAGCCAGGAGCACGGGGGCGACATCCCCGGACACGCGACCCACGAACAGGGCCTGGACGTCGACATACGGCCGATGCGCAAGGACAGCCGCCAGTGCACCGAGAAGACCTATGCCTCCTGGGCGGCCTATGACCGCGCCGCCACCCGCCGCTTCGTGCAAGAGGTCCACCGGCGGGCCGAAGGGCGGGTCAAGGTCATCTGGTTCAACGACCGGCAGCTGATCCGCGAGGGCCTGGTGGAGCCGGCGAGGGGGCACGACAACCACCTGCACATCCGGTACTGCGAGGTGGGGCACTCGGACCCGGACTACCGCTGCTGAGCGCTCAGTACAAGTGCTCGAACATCAAGTAGAACCCCACATAGGGCTCGAGCTTGGCCACCGGTCCCCCGTCGTCTACGGGGTTGGCGCCCACCGCCAGGTCGATCCGCCCCACGAAGACCTCGTCCCAGATCGGTCGTAGACCCAGGCCGGCGCTGGGGTGGACCGGCAGGTGGGCCAGCCTGGGGTTCTCGTCGCCGGTCATGAACACCGTGCCCAGATCGCCATAGGGCACGACCTGCCACAACAGCGGCGCCTTGAGGAGGCGGTGTTCGAAGGCGTCGATGCGGGCCTCGACGTTCATCAAGGCCTTGCCGGGGCCCCGGAACCGCCCGAAGGGCAGGCCGCGCAGGGTGCCGGAGCCGCCGTAGCCGGCCACGGGCTCCAGACCGCCCCACTGGACCATCTCGTAGAAGGGCACCTGGCCCACGAGCACGTCGGCCATCAGCCTCACGGCCACCACGCCGCGCTCGCCCACGGCCTGGTACCAGCGGAAGGCGCCGAAGAAGCCGGCAAATGCACCCGCCCCGCCGGGCAGGGGCGGCGCGGCACGGACCGACGCCTCGACCAGGGTGCCCTCTCGCGGAGAGACCTCGGGCACGCGGGTGTCTCGGAGCAGGCCCAGAGTCAGCTGGGTGGTCCAGCCCCCGTCCATGCCGTAGGGCTGCTCTTCGGCCAACAGGGACCCCTCGTAGGTCCGGACCTGGGACCACTTCACGTCGGCCGCCCCATAGGCCAGCCAGGGACCCTGGAGTCGGGCCCTCAGGACCACGTGGGAGAAGGGCTGGATCAGGCTGTAGCGGTAGCGCTTGCGCCGGGGGTCGTCGGCGTCGAAGACCTGGTCGTAGCCGGGCTCGATCAAGGCGCCCGGGCCGATGCCCCAGTAGCCGTCGTTCATCCAGGCGCGAAAGGCCAGGTGCGCGGTCAACCGGAAGCGCCGGGATGGCCCCAGGTCGACCAAGTCGAAGCGGATCCGATGGTGGTGGTACCCCCGGACGGTCCAGTAGATCTGGAGCACATAGGCGGCGCGGTAAGGGTCGAAGCGGTCGCCGCCGTGGTTCAGCTCGAAGCGCCCACCAAAACCCAGGCCGTCGTCGGTGTCGAAGGCCACGTTGGGCATGACGTACCACTGCAGGGGCTTGCCCCCTTCCGAGGCAGCCGGTGCAGCGGTGTCAGGGGTCGGCTCGACCTCCTGGGCCTGGGCGGGCGCCGTCGCCAGCGCCCAGACGAGCAGGAGGGCCGACATGCTCGGCGTCAGTCCCGTGTCGCAGAAGTTCACGGACACTCGCTCGCCCTCGCCACGCCTGGCGGCTCCCAGCCGCGTTGATGTGACTCGGCCACACCGGCCGCGTCTGGAATCCACCAGGCGCGACGATTGCTTCGCGAGTGCCTCGCGAACTTCTGCGACAAGGGACTAGAGGAAGCCGCCGGCCTGGAGCGCGTCCAGGATCTGCTGGGCGGACTCGTCGACGCTCAGGCCGTCGGTCTTGACCACGATCTCGGCGTTCAGGGGCGCCTCGTAGGGGGCGCTGATGCCGGTGAAGTTGGGGATCACGCCGCTGCGGGCCTTCTTGTACAGGCCCTTGGGGTCCCGGGCCTCACACACGGCGAGGGGGGTGTCGATCAGGGTCTCGAGGAACCGGCCCTGGGGCAGGATCTCGCGGACCGCATCCCGGCCGGCCCGGTAGGGGCTGATGAAGGCGGTGATGGTGATGGTGGCGGAGTCGGCGAAGAGCTTGGCTACCTCGCCGATGCGGCGAATGTTCTCGTTGCGATCCTCGGGGCTGAAGCCCAGGTCCTTGTTCAGGCCGAAGCGCACGTTGTCGCCGTCGAGCACGTAGGCCTGGTGACCGGCTTCGAGCAGGAGCTGCTCGGCGCGGCGGGCGACGGTGCTCTTGCCAGAGCCCGAGAGACCGGTGGTCCAGACCACGCAGCCCTTCTGACCGCGGATCTCTTCGCGCTCTTCGCTGGTGACGTTGGCCCCGTGGAAGGTGATGTTCTTGGACTTGGGTTCGGACATGGGATCCTCCGGGAGTCAGGGGCCGCCCGTCTAACGTTGATCGGCCCGAAGTCCAGACCTGCGGCGGTCAGGCGCCGACCCCGGCGCCGATCTGGAGCCCCAGGGCCATGGTCGTGATCTGGGGATTGACACCCAGTGCTGCAGGGAACACCGATGCGTCCGCCACGTACAGGTTGTCCCAGCCCCAGACCCGGCCGTCCGGGTCGACGACCGAGGTGTCGGCGTCGAGCCCCATCCGACAGGTGCCCATGGGGTGGCTCGACACGAGCAGGATGTCGGTCGGGTGCACGTCCTGGGGCACCAGCCGATCGATGTCCTCGGGCCGCTCGATGACCGGGACCCCGTAGACCGGGAGGCGCACCTGGTTGGCGCCGGCGGCGAAGTAGATGCGGGCGCACGCGCGGTGGGCCTCCAGCAGGCGCATGCGGTCCGAGCGCACCAAGGTGTAGGTCATCGACGAGGGGCTCACCCGGCCCTCGCTCTCGTGCTCGTGCAGCATGACGCCCGCAGACGCCATGAAGCGCAGCTCGCTCATGGGCACCAGGCCCTCGGCCCCCAGCCGCACGGCCATCATCAGGTAGTAGGACTCGGGGGTGATCGTGTAGGTCTCGAGCAGATACCCCCGCTCGTGAAAGTCCACGTAGTAGCCCTGGGTCACGCCCTCCCAGGGGGTGATGGCCCAGTCGAAGCGCGCGACCGAGCCGGCTGCAGGGTGAAGCCTCAGGTGGGCGCCACAGTGCTCGCTGTCGGCCAGGCCGTTGGCCAGCAGGAAGCGCGGCGTGCCGATGGTGCCGGCGCACACCACCACATGGTCGGCGTCGATGGCGATGGGCACGTCGCCACAGATGGCCTCGACCCGGGTGATCCGGCCACCCTGGGTGACCACGCCTGTCGCGGTGGTCGCCGTGTAGATCGCCACGTCGCCCAGGCGCTGGGCCAGGGGCAGCAAGGTCCGGTCGGCGCTCGCCTTGCCGCCGGTGGGACAGCCCGTGTTGCAAGCCCCGCAGCCGATGCAGCCGGGCGCGTTGCGCGGCATGAAGCCCCCCGGCAGGCCCAGTGCATCGGCGCCCTGTTTGAAGACCAAGTTGTTGTTCTTCTGGACCTCGGGCGGGTTGACCGTGACCCCGATGCTCTGCCAGATGCGGTCCACGTGACCCGCCAGGGTCTCGGCCCGGTCGAAGCCCCAGGCGGCCCGCCAGTCCGCGACCCGCTTCTTGGGGGGCCTGAAGCAGATCGCGGAGTTCACCACGGTGCCCCCGCCCAGGGCCTTGCCCCGGTTGATGGGAATGGCGATGTCCCCCAGCGCGGCTTCCGCCTCGTGGTACAGGTTCGGCAGGGCCCACGACATGCGGGCTCGGAAGGCCTCGGGGGTCCAGGCCCGGCCGGCCTCGAGCACACAGACCCGCAGACCCCGCTCGGCCAGGGCCAGGGCTGCCGCGGACCCGCCAGCCCCGCCCCCGACGATGCACACGTCGGCCTGGACCCGGCCCGGGCCCTCGAGATCGGCGGGGCCGAAGATGCCCGTCCTCACAGCGCCCCCTCCTGGTCGGGCAAGGCCGGCTCGCCCGTGCAGCGGGACCGGTAGCCGATGGACGCCCAGACACGCGGGTGGTCGAAGTAGGCCAGCGCGAACACGCCGCGCAGGCCGTCCTTGGCCGCACGGCGCACGACGCTCTGGCGCTGCTCGAGCTCCCGGCAGAGCTCGAGCCGCTCGTCGAGCCGACAGGCCGTCACGGGCTTGCCCGCCACGAGCACGGCGCTCCAGTCCAGGGCCGTCAACAGGGTTCGGAAGGCAAAGACGGCCTGGTCCGACAGCACCCGGTCCAGGATGCGGTCCACCTCGGCCACCAGGTCGATGTCCTGCCACGACGGCCCCACGGCGTTGCCCGGCGGGAACAAGGCCTCGCCCAGGGCGGCCACCACCCGCTGCTCCTCTGCCCCCAAGACCCGCATTCCGCGGGCGGGCTTGGGGGGGATGACCAGTGCGCCCAGCGCCACGGCGGCGCCCAGCCCGACCCCGCCGACCACCACCCGGCGGCGGGTGACGAGGGCGCCCTTCACTGGGGATCCGCCAGGTCCTGGGGACCGCCGGCGTAGAGGGCTCGGGCGTCGCCATCGATCAGCTCGATCGCCCCCAGGTGCCCGCCGTAGTGATCGGCGATGCCCACGTCGATGACCAGCAGCCGACCCCCACAGCGGGACAGGACCTGGCCGGTGCGCTGGGTGGTGTGGCCCACGACCATGCGCTGTGCGTCGAGGGACCGGAGGGCCTCGGCCAGCTGGGCACAGGCCTGTTCCGGGGGATCGGTGACGTAGCCGCGGAACCAGATCGGCGAGCTGGGTCCCAGGGCGGACGCAGGGGCCTGGCCCGCGACGACGGCGTGGGACAAGGCGTTGATCTGGTCGATCCCCATGGCGGCGTACTGCGGGGTGACGCCGCCGTGGCAGAACACGGTCCCGTCGACCACGGCCACCACGTCCAGGTCTCGCAGACGCTGGCCCAGGGCGCCCTTGTCGGAGAAGGCGTGGGCCCTCTGGGTGGGCCCCCCGAACTTGGCGGTGTCGCCAGGGTCGACGTAGCGCAGGTCCCCGAGCAGGTTCATGATCTCGTGGTTGCCGTTCAGCGCCACCACCCGACCGCCCGCCGCCGCGGCCTGGAGCTCGAGCCGTGCCAGCAGCTCGATCAGTTCCTTGGAGTCGGGCCCCCGGTCGGTCACGTCGCCGGTCTGCACCAGGGTCGTGTCCCCCCCGGACCACTGGCCCAGAGCGTCGATCACCCCCGCCAGCTGGAGCACCGCGAGGGCGTTGTCCAGATCGCCGTGGAGATCGCCCACGGCCACGACCCGCCCGGCGTGGGCCGTCCAGAGTCCGGCGATGAGCCAACAGAGCGTGGTCACGAGCGCTTCCTATCGAGTTGGCGAGCCCTGGACGATGGGTCGACGTGGTTGTGACACCATCCTGGGTGATGCCCCTGTCGCTGCTGATCCTCGTGGCCTGCCTGGGAGAGCGCACCACGATCGTGCTCCCGGACACCGGAGCCCAGGCCCCACGTCCGGACACGGGCGCGCCCGAGCCCGTGGACAGCGGGACCGAGTCCGGGAGCGTGGACAGCGCAACGGACTCCGCGGTGGAGACCGCCGATCCCCTGGACAGCGGCGAGACCGGCGAGACCGGCGAGAACGGCGCCCCGATCGACACCACGCCGCCGCCCTGGTGCCCCAGCATCGCCGAGCCCGATGCGCTCGGGGTGGTGGTCCACGAGGACCTGGACGAGCTCTCCGGCGTCGTGGAGAGTCGCCTGCAGCCCGGCGTGCTCTGGACCCACAACGACTCGGGCGACACCGATCGCTTCTTCGCGCTGTCCCGGGCCGGGGAGCTGCTGGCCACGTTCACCATCGAAGGCGTGCACCCGCGGGACCTGGAGGACCTGGCCATCGGCCCGGGGCCGGACGGCGAGGAGAACTACCTCTACCTGGGCGACGTGGGCGACAACGCGCGGTCCAGGGACACGGTCCGCGTGTTGCGGCTCCCCGAGCCCACCGTCGACGTGCTGGGCGAGGACCCCATGCAGGGCACCGTCGAGCCCGAAGTCATCGAGCTGGAGTTCTTCGACGGCGTGGCCCGGGACTCGGAGTCCATCTTCGTGGACCCTCTGAGCGGCGATCTGTACTCGGTGATCAAGGACCGGGACGGGCTGGGCATCAGCGGGGTCTTTCGGGCCGAGGCGCCCTTTGGCCCCGAAGGGGTCGCGCCGCTGATCCAGGTGGCCGAGCTGATCTTCGGCTCGGAGCTCCTGCCCGGCTCGGACCTGACCACCGGGGCGGACATCTCGAGCGACGGGCAGTGGATCGTCATCCGCTCGTACTCGGACCTGTTCCTGTGGTGGCGCGACCCCGCTGCGCCCCTGTGGGACGCGTTCGACCACAACCCGTGCCCCTCTCCTGTGGCCTCGGAGCCCCAGGGCGAGGCGGTGGGCTTCGCGGCCAACGGGCGGGACTACCTGACCATCAGCGAGCGCACTGAGCAGCCGGTGAACCTGTACGTCTGGCAGGAGTGATCGCCCTGGCCTTGATCTGGGAGCCCCTCCTGGCCATCCGGTCCGTGGATCCCGGGCCAGGACTGAGCGCGCAGTATCCTCGGCCGGCCCCGAGGAGCGCCTGTGACCCGCGACAACTCGCACCCGCTGCCGAACCTGTCCTTGATCCGTCGGCTGCTGGCGACGGCCACGCTGCTGGTTGGCGTCGTGCTGTTCTTCACCGGCTGGATCGTGGCGGTGCTCCTGGCCGAGTACGAGTTCACCCTGGGTGGGCTGTGGACCCTGGGCGAGATCCTGGTGGTCTTCGAAGAGCAGTCCATACGCACCTTCTACATGGTGTTCGGGGCGCACGCGCTCAGCCTGCCGCTGATCATCGGCGTCACCGGGACCCTGTTCCGTCGACTGCCCCTGCCCCGGGGCACGCGCACCGCGATGACCGTCATCCCCGCGGGCCTGGCGGCCCTCGATCTCTTGGTCTGGGCCGTGATTCCCCTGAGCAGCCTGCTCCAGCAGCTGCTCGGGCCGCTCATGCTCGCCGTGAGCCTGGTCTACGCGGCCAAGGCCCTGTGGATCCTCAAGCACATGTGGTTCTTCACCCGCTGGCGGCGCCCTCCCGCGGAGCCTCAGCGGGTCGTGATCGTGGGCGGCGGCTTCTCTGGGCTGTACTGCGCAATGGGCCTGGATCGAAAGCTGGGGTGGAACGAGAAGCTCCAGGTGACGGTGGTGGACCAGCGGAACTACTTCCTGTTTCCGCCGCTCTTGCCGTCCGTGGCGGCCGGGGCCATCGAGACGCGCCAGGTCACGACCCCGTTCCGACGCATCTTCGAGGCCACGAACATCACGTTCCGCAAGGAGTCGGTCACGCGGATCGACCTGGAGAACCGGACCCTGCACACCTGTGTGGCGACCAACCGCGACCCCGAGACCGACGCCCTGGTCCAGACCACGTCGACGGTGTCCTATGACTACCTGGTGCTCGCGCCCGGTGCGATCACGAACACTTTTGGGGTGCCCGGCGTCGAAGAGCACGCGTTCTTCATGTGCGAGCTGGCCGACGCGATCGCCGTCCGCAACCACGTCATCGACTGCTTCGAGCTGGCGGCCCGGGAGCCGGACCAGACGACTCGCAAGGAGCTGTTGCGCTTCGTGGTCGTGGGCGGGGGCCCCACCGGGGTCGAGCTGGCCAGTGAGATCCAGGACCTGGCCCACCACGTGCTGCTGAAGCGGTACCCGGAGATCGAGGACGAAGAGGTCGAGGTGTGCCTGGTGCAGTCGGGAGACCGGGTGCTCCCGGGCTGGCACGACATGGTGGCCGGCCGCTCCCAGGGACAGCTGGGCACCATGGGCGTGCGGCTCCTGATGGGCACGCGAACGGTCGCGGTGGGGCCCAACAGCGCCACCCTCAAGACGGGCGAAGTGTTGCCGACCCGCACGGTGTGCTGGTGTACGGGCGTCAAGCCGCCGAGCATGCTCGCGGGGTCCGACCTGCCGGTGGACCGGGGGGGACGGGTCTTGGTGGAGCCCGACCTGCGCGTCCAGGGCCAGGACCGGGCCTTCTGTCTGGGGGACGCGTCGTCCTTAGAGGATCCGGCGACCGGGCGGCCCTACCCGCCCTTGGGCCAGGTGGCCTTTCAGCAGGGCGGGCAGTGCGCGAACAACCTGGTGCGGCTGCTCAAGGGCAAGGACAGCAAGCCCTTCAACTACTTCAACTTCGGGGCCCTGGTGAGCGTGGGCGAGCACTTCGCGGTCGTGGACCTGATGGGGGTGCGGTTCAGCGGCTTCCTGGCGTGGATCGTGTGGCGCACGCTGTACCTGACCAAGCTCGTGGGCTTCGGGAACAAGGTCAGGGTGGTGCTGGACTGGACCCTGGACCTGCTGCTGGAGCGCTCGATCTCCCAGATCCTGACCCGGCGGGACCAGGCTCCAGCCCCCCAGTCAGAGGCCCAGGGCTGAGCCAGACCGCGACGGTGGGCCAATACAGGGCGGTCGGTCACAATTTGGCGGGGCGACAGCCCCCCTTCCGCTAAGGTAGGACTACTGAACATCCGTACAGGTGTCTGGCATGACAGCGGCGGTCCAACTCCCTCTGGGGGGGCGCGAGGCTCCTCACTCTGCACCTGTGCGTACAGCCCGGGCGCGTCGGCTGTTGGTGGCCTGGCTGCCGGCGTTCCGGCTGGAGCGCTGCGGCTGGGAAGCCCGCGACAAGGTCGCGCTCATCGCGCCCGAGAAGAACGCGATGCGGGTCCAGGCCGTCACGCCAGGCGCATCGACCCTGGGCATCCGCGTGGGCATGGGGGCGGCCGAGGCCCGCGCCCTGGTGCCAGAGCTGGCGTTCGAGGTCTTCGAGGAGCGTGACCCCCTCGACGAGGCCCAGGACCTGGCCGAGCTGAGCCAGCTGCTCGAGGTGCTCTCCCCCTCGATCACCCCGCGCATCGATCACCGGGACGCCATCTCCGTGGACATCACGGACACCGCGCCGCTGTTCGGCAGTGAACAGGCCTGCCTCGATCGCACGGTCGACGTGTTGGGCGACGTGGGCCATCGCTGTCGGGTGGTCATCGTCGACGGGGACCGTGCTGGGGCTGCCGATGCGGCCCGGGCCCTGGCCATCGAACACGACCAGCACCGGATCGTGCCTGTGGGGGGGCTGGCCGACGCCCTGGCCCAGCTGCCTGTGCCGCGCCTGCGGTGCTCCCTCGCTCTCGAGGAGGGCCTGCGCGCGGTCGGCGTGCGCACCCTGGGCGAGCTCGCGCGGCTGTCCGCCGCATCCGTCGCCTGCCGCTACGGCAGCGAGGGACTGGCGCTGCTCCAGCTCGCACGCGCAGACCGCGTCCCCCTCCTCGACACCCTCGAGCCCTCGGAGCGGGAGGCCTGTGACGGCCCTTCGGTCCGCGCGCAACTCACCGCACCCGCGGTCCGGGCAGAGGCGGTCCAGGCCATCCTGGACTCGCTCCTGGAGCGTCTCTGTGAGGCACTCCAGGCCACAGAACGCGCAGCTGTCAGGCTCCAGCTTCGGCTGGTCCTGGAAGACGCGCCGGACACACTGCTGTCCATCCGACTTGGGCGACCGGCCCGGGACCCCGCCACGGTGGGCACCCTGATCCGTCGTCGCCTGGAGGACCTGCAGGTGTCTGCTCCCGTGGTCGAGGCAGGGCTGGATGTGCTGGAGAGCTGCGCGTACCACGGTCGTCAGCACGGGCTGCTCGACCGCTCCGAGGCGCTCGAACCCCTGCCGGAGCTCCTGGCCCGGCTGGTCGATGCCCTGGGCGAGGACGCCCTGTTCCGCCCCCAAGCGGCCGACGTGCACCGCCCAGAGGCCGCGTGGGTCCCGGCGCCCTTTGCGCTCACCCGACCCGGACAGCTCTTCCGCCACGAGCCCTCGGAGCCACTCTCCGAGCTCCCCCGTCCGACCCTCTTGCTGCCAGAGCCCCGACCCCTTCGTGTCCAGCTGGACGGTGCGGGCCTGGTGGTCGGCGTCGAGGTCGAAGGGCGCTGGGTCAAGGCCACCCGGGGGCTCGGTCCGGAGCGGCTGTGCGGCGAGTGGTGGACCCTGGACCCCTTCGAGCGGGACTACCACAGGGTGGCGCTCTCGGACGGGCGACTGGCCTGGATCTTCCTCGATCGCGAGACCGGCGACTGGTGGCTGCACGGGTGGTTCGAGTGACGTGGTAGACCCGGGCCGTGACGAGCCCTCTCCAGCGTCGCCTGCAGCGGGCCCACGCCGAGCTGCGCTGGACGTTCTGGGGCCTGCGAGGCCTGTCCCGCCCCTTCGCAGGGCTGGCGGTCGTGTGGGGCCTGGGTGCCCTGGCCCACCACTTGTTCGGAGCGCCTCCAGGAGGCGTCCAGCCGGCCTGGTCGGAAGCGCTCTTCGTGTCCTACAACCTGCTCTTCCTGGAGCACATCGCCCCACTTCCAGCCCACCCGGTGGGCGTGGTGGTCCAGTACGTCCAGCCCCTCTTCGGGGTCTTCCTGCTGGCCGAAGGGCTGCTCAAGCTGGGGCTCACCGTCTTTCAGAAGGACCACAACCAGGAGCACTGGATGTCGATTCTGGCCACCTCCACCCGGGATCACGTGCTGGTGTGCGGCCTGGGCACCGTCGGCTACCGGGTGCTCGAGGAGCTCGCATCGCTGGGCGAGCGCACGTTCGTGATCGAGAGCGATCCGGAGTGCGTCTTCATCGAGCGTGCTCGCCAGCTCGGCGCCGACGTGCACATCGGCGACGCCCGCGGCGAGAACGTGCTGGCGTCGCTCAACATCGCCCACGCCCGCGCGGTGATCGTCTGCACCGACGACGACCTGGTGAACCTGGAGGTGGCGATGGACGTGCGCGAGGCCCGCAAGGACATCCCGATCGTGCTCAGGCTGTTCGATCAGCGTCTGGCCCGCAAGGTCCAGGCGTCCCTGGGCTTCCAGGTGACGGTGTCCACGTCCCAGGTCGCCGCCCCGCTCTTTGCGGCCGCAGCCCTGGATCCCGACGTGGTCGGTGCACACCGCCTGGGCGAGCGGGTCCTGTTGGTGCTCGAGGGCCGCATCGGCACCGGCTCGCCCCTGGTCGGGGCCCACATCAGCGAGGTCGTCGGCGCCCACCGGCTGACCGTCGTGGCCCACTGCCGAGGGGACCAGGGCTGGGAGCCCCAGCCGTCGGCGGGCATCCGCATCGAGGCCGGCGACGGGCTCCAGGTGATGCTGCAGCGGGAGCGGCTGGACGAGGTGAAGCAGCTGCTCGAAGCCTCCGGCGCGCTCAGTCCTGCCTGACCCCGTCCAGATACACCGCGACCGGCGCCCCCAGGGTCGCCACGTCCACCAGCGGATCGCTGCTCAGGACCAGCAGGCTGGCGGCCTTGCCCACCTCCAGGCTGCCCAGGTCGCTCAGGCCCCACCAGGCTGCGGGCACAGAGGTCCCCCCGGCGAGGACCTCGGTGGGGGTCAGGCCCGCGGACAGCATGAGCGCCAGCTCGGCGGTGTCGATGCCGGTGGTGCGGCTGTTGCCGAAGTCGGTGCCGTAGAGCACGGTGGTCCCGCCGGCGTGCAGTGCGCCCAGGTTGGCGACCGCCGTGGTCCCGCCGCCAAAGGCCCTGAGCGTGCTGATCACGGCCCGGCCGGACCACGCCGCCAGGGCTTCGGTGCCCAGCCCGCCGGTGGGGGTGTGGGCCAGCACGTCGGCGCCGGCTTCGGCCGCGCGGGTGGCTTCGCTGTCTCCGAGAGCGTGGGAGGCGACCGGCACACCGTGGATCCGGGCGCGGGCCACAGCGGCGGCCAGAGCCGGATCGTCGAGCTGTGCGCCGCCGGTGACAGGCAGCTTGATGACCCCGGCACCCAGGGCGACCAGGTCATCGACCGCGGTCTCGGCAGCCTGGGCGTCGGCGCACTCCAGGCCGTAGCCGGCGGAGCCCCAGCCGGTGGTGGGGTAGCCCCCGACGGCCGTGACCATCGGGCCCGACCGGACCGCCCTGAGCGGCCCCCAGTCCGCGTCGAACACGCTGACCGGAGCCGCCAGGTCCACGACGCCGGCGATGCCGCCGCTGGCCATCTCCAGGGGCCTGGCGTCGTAGACCAGGTGCACGTGGGAGTCGATGAAGGCCGGCGCCAGCCACAGGCCGCTCACGTCGACGGTCGGCAGGGCCGGGTCGGCGGTGCCGACCGCCGTGATGTGTCCATCGCGGATCTCGAGATCCGCCGGGCCCAGGCCGACGATGGTGCCGCCGGTGAGTGTCCAGGCGCCGGTGGCCGGGGGGGCGGAGTCCAGGGTGGCCCGGGGATCGGAGGAGGTGTCGGGGGTGCTGGCGCAGGCGAGCAGGGTGAGGGTCGAGAAGAGCATGTGGGGGGTACGGGGGCCGGGCGTGGGTGGATCAGGTTGGGGAGAGGATCGGAGAGCCGGAGTTGGGTCGCCGGCTAAGACGCAGGCCCGGCCCGAACGCGACAAAGGCTGCACAGGTCCCAACTGAACGCGACAGTTGGGCCCCACGGACGCGCCATGCGGGCCCGATCAGGCCGTTCCAGGGCCGTGGGGGCCTTGACGGGCGGGCTCTCGACCTGATCTGTCGCGTTCAAGTGGGACCTGTGCGGCGCTTGTCGCGTTGAGGTGGGACCTGTGTGGCCCATGCCCCGAGTGCCGGTCCCAGAGGCACGAGCACGAGCACGACGCTAAGCCCCCGGCGTGCTCTCCCTGCTCCTCTCCACCGCCCTGGCCCAGGACCTGGTCATCACCCACGCAAGGGTGATCGACGGGACGGGGGCGCCCCCCATTTCCACGGCGACGCTGCTGGTGCGGGACGGGCGCATCGCGGCCATCTGGCCGGGGGAGACACCGCCTCCGGACCTCCCGGACCTCGAGACCCTCGACGTCGCCGGCGCCACGGTCATGCCCGGGTGGTTCGACGCCCATGTGCACCTCTACGCCGACGCCGGCGCCGCCATGCGCGGCGAGCCCCTGGTCTGGGACGCCGCGGCGATGGACCGGCGGCTGCGGGCCTATGTGGCCAGCGGGGTGACTTCGGTGCTCGACGCCGGGGCCCCCCACGAGCTGGTCCACGCCATCCGGGCCTTCGAGCAGACCCACGTGGGGCCCGAGATCAGCTTCCTGGGCGGGCCGCTCTCCCCTCCGGATGGCTACCTGGACCGGCTGGAGACCGGCCTGCCCGCCCACGCCACCCAGCAGGACTTCAGCGCCCACATGGACGCCCTGACCGCCCTGGGCGCAGCGGGGGTCAAGGTCACGGTCGAGAACGGCTTCGTGGCCCCGATCTGGCCCATCTTCTCCGCCGATCAGCTGGGCCTGATCCACCAGGAGGCCGACGCGCGGGACCTGGGGATCTTCGTGCACGCGATGACGGCCGAGGAGCAGCTGCACGCCCTGCACGCCGACCCCCAGGCCTTCGTGCACACGGCCTTCGACACGTCGCCCCGACACGTCGAAGCCATGGCCGAGAGCGGGGTCTGGCAGGTCAGCACGCTGGCGGTGGTCGACGGGATGCGGCTGACCCACCACCCCGAGCGGCTGGCGCGTCCGCTGGTCCAGACCGTGGTGCCCGAGCGCGTCCGGGAGTGCGCCTTGGACCCGGACATCCGTCGGACCAGCGCCCAGGCGGTGCAGCACATCATGGCCCCGGGGCTGCCGGGCCCGGCGGCCGCGATCTTCCGGGTCGCGGTGGTGTCCGACGCCACCTACCGGGCCCAGGTCCGCCGGATGCAGAAGACCTTGTCCCGCCTGCACCAGGCCGGTGTGCCTATCGTGCTGGGCAGCGACACGGCGAACTGGTCGGTCCTGACCGGCTTCCCCCACGGCATGACCACCCTGCGAGAGGCCGAGCTGCTGGAAGAGGCCGGGCTGAGCCCGATGGAGGTGATCGTGGCTGGCACCAGCCGGGCGGCGGAGCTGCTGGGTGTCGCCGATGACCGCGGCCGGATCGCCGTCGGTCAGCGGGCGGATCTGGTCATCCTGGCCGACGACCCCCTGGCGGGCATGGAGGCGGTCTGGAGCGTCCTGTGGACGGTCAAGGACGGGGTGGCGAAGACCCCCGAGCAGTGGATGGCCGGCGGCGAAGGCTAGCTCCGAGCACGCCCAGGAGTGCCGTCAGCCAGCCCGACCCAGGGCCCTCCGGCACCGTGGCGCACCCCAGCCCCTCCTCTTCCTCGGGAAAGCAGTCCGGATCCGGGGCCACGCAGTCCCCGTCGCACACGCCGTCGCCGTAGCGCTCGCTCACCAGGCACAGGTCCAGGCTCCCGTGGGTGTCCAGGACGATGCCGCGAATCCAGTCGCTGACCAGGTCCACCCGCATGCTGCCCGACGAACTCCGGCACAGGCTGTCGCCCCAGGAGTGCACGCCCACCACCACTGGACCGTCGGGTCCCTCGAAGAGCTGCGGCCCGCCGCTGTCCCCGGAGCAGATGTTGGCGCCGTCGTCGTTGGTGCTGGAGTACGAGACCAGGAACATCTCCTCCAGGGCGTCGACGGTGAGCTCGGCGGAGTGCTTGATGCCGCTCTCGTCGTCCTCGGTCAGCCCGAAGCCCACGCTGGTGACGGTCTGGCCCTCGAAGTCGCTGTCCAGGCCCGCGGCCTGGAACCGGAGCGGCGCCACCGGCGCGTCCTGGTCCAACACGAACACCGCCACGTCGAACTCGCCCAGCTCCTGATCCCCCCAGGGCTGAGAGTTCGTCTCCAGCGGCACGTACTCGGGGTGGATGAAGGCGTCGGAGAAGCCCAGCTGGTGATCGGGCTCCGACACCGTGGGTCCGAAGTACGCGCTGCCCAGGGCCACGATGGCCTCGACCGAGAAGTCGGCCCCGCAGTGGGCGGCCGTGAGCACCAACCTGGGGGTGATCAGCGCTCCCGAGCAAGCGCTGATGGCGTACTCGCCAGCGCCTGCCCCCAAGGACACGACCTGGGGCCAGCCGGGCTCGTCCTGGCCGTAGAAGATCTTCGGCGACACCGCCAGGGCGCTGGTGGAGAGGGCGAGCAGCCACATGGCGTGGCCTTAACTCTGTCAGATCTCGGCCAGCACCCGGGCCTTGGTCTCGTCGTACTCGGCCTGGTCGATCAGGCCCTCGTCGAGCATTGACTTGAGCCGCCTCAGGCGGGAGATCGGGTCCTCGGCGGACTCGGCGGACTCGGCAGCTGCGGTCTCCGGCGGGGCCTCCTCGGTGGCGGCGTCGACGGCGTCGCCTGTGGCCTCGGCCGCTGCGGCCTTGGCCAGGTCCTTGGCCTCCTCGGACTTCATCTTGGAGGGGTCGAAACTGGTCTTGGCCTCGCGCACCGTGCGCTTGTAGAGGTCCTTCAGGTCCTCGCTGGACAGCTCGCCCTCCTGGTCGAAGTAGCGCTCGGCGACCGCACCGATGGCCAGGGTGCTGGCGTACATGAAGGGGGCCGAGATGAGTCCGCCAAGCCCGGGCAGGAGCATCTTGGCGGCGGTGGTGGCCAGCCGACTGCCCACCATGGAGACGCCGACCGTGGCCCCGATCTTGAGGATCAGGTCAGTGGCCGAGTCCTTGGAGATGTCGGCGCCGTAGAGCTGGCCGATGCCGACCACCATGCCCACATGGATCGGCATCACCGCCAGGACCTCGGTGCCCGGGATGGGGATGATCGTCAGCGCCGCAGCGGCGTAGCCGGCGGTCTCGGTGAGCTTGCGAGCGCGCTCCTGGCGCTCCGACTCGTCGACGTCCTTGCCGATCAGATCCTCGAACATCCTCTGGAACATGGGCACTCCCTGCCGCTTGGGTCCGGCCACTCTACCCGCGGGGAGGGTCCGCTATTGCAGGCGACCTTCGAGTTCTTCGGCCAGAGCGGTGTAGCGGGCCAGCAGGCCCTCGATGTCGGCGCGCCTGCCCCACAACGACCACGTGTCCACGGGGTCCGAGGCCTCGGCCAGCTCCTCGCCCAGGTTCTTCACGTGCTCCCGCAGCTTCTTGGCCCAGAGCTTCTCCAGGGCACCCGGCACGGTGGGGTCCTCGATCAGCGGCACGAACTTGTCGATTCGGCGCACGGCCTTCCAGCTGTTGGGGCCGATCACGTGGCTGTGGGTGGTCACCGGCAGGGCCCGCAGGCGCAGGCCGCCGGGCAGCACCGGCTCCCCGGGCAGCTCCCGCAGCCAGCGCAACAACTCCATGCCCCGCATGCTGCGAACCCGCGTCAGGTCCAGGTGGGCCATGTCCAGCGGCTCGCCAGAGTCTGCTGCGGCCAGGAACACGGCCTGGGCAGCGGTGTTGTCCGACGCGGTGGCAACGGAGAGGCCCGCGGCCTGGGCGACGCCGGTGATGTGGTCCAGGTGGGTGTCGTCGACGGCGATCAGGTGACCAGGGGTGGGCATGGGGCATCCTCCGCAGCCCAACTAAGGCCATGGGCTCGCCGGTGCGGGATGCTTGACGCCACCTGAGGTCCTGCGTTGACTTGTCAACAGAGTTGATCACACCTGTGGACAACTCGGCTCAGGGGCAGACGTCGGACAGGTCGATCGCCTCGGCGTTGTCCCCTTCCTCGCACTCGTTGGCGGCTTCCTCGTCGTCCACCACCGCCCACAGCGTGGTGTACGGCGTCAGGGTCGCCACCGGAAAGGACAGGCTGTAGGCCGCCGTCAGCGCCCCCTCCCCGACCGCGTCGCCGAACGGCACGGCGTCCAGCCAGACCCAGCTCCCGTCCTTGGCCTCGCCGTAGATGGCCAGCACCAGGTCCGCACCTGCGGGGATCTGGCCGTCGTTGGCCACCTGGACCAGCACGTCGACGTCCTCGCCGCAGTCGGCCTGGCAGGTGCCGTGCACGACCGGCAGCAGGTTCGAGGCTGCGAGGGGGTCAAAGTGGCCCGGGGCACCCTGCCGGAAGTTGTTGTAGGTGGGCCAGTTGGCCGCCGGCGCTGCGGGGATGGCCAGGTCGTCGTCGACGTGGGTGATGTGGTAGGCGTGTTGGTTCCACAGGGTGCGGGCGGAGACCCAGTCGTCGTCGGCGTCGCCGATGACCGTGACGCTGAGCGACGCGTTGTCGTCGGGCACCACGATCTCGGCCTTGCCATCCCCATCGACGTCGGCCACGGTCGGGTACTCGTTGACGGTGCCGGAGTTGTGGGTGGTGTCCTCGAGCAGGACCGTGCCCGTGGCACCGTCGTAGACCCACAGGGTCGTCTCGTCGGCGTAGACGACCTCGGCCTGGCCGTCGCCGTCGAAGTCGAAGACCGACGAGCCGGTGCTGTTGGAGCTGTGGTCGTTGGTCTTCTGGGACCAGAGCTCGGTCCCGTCGGCTTCGTACACCACGTAGTAGTCCCCGCCGGCAACGCCGATCTCGGGGTCTCCGTCGCCATCGAAGTCCGCCAGGGTCGGGGGCCCGCCGTGGCCGCCGCCGGCCTGGTCCCAGCTGTGTCGGAGCGTGCAGTCGTGCTCGAAGGTGCGCACGTCGCCGTTGCCGCTGACCACGAACTCCCCGTCGCCGTCGCCGTCCAGATCGCCGGCCGCGGGGTAGCCATCGGTGTAGCCGGTGCTGCAGACCGTGGCGCCGTCGGCGTCGTAGACGTCGCTACCGGCGATGACCTCGAGCGTGCCGTCGCCGTCCAGGTCGGCCCCGAAGCTATGGAAGCCGCTGTTGCTGTAGCCGCTGTAGTAGCCGGCGCCGCCAGTGCCTTCCCCGCGCAGGGTCCCGTCGGCCCCGTTGAGCACCTGGCGACCGTAGACGACCTCGACCAGGCCGTCGCCGTCCAGGTCGTGCAGCGCAGGTGCGTGGGCCCGGCAGGACACACTGACGGCGGTGGCGACCCACTCCACCACGCCATCGGCGCTGATCGCACCGGCGTAGCAGGAGCCGTTGTAGAGCGTGCCGACGATCTCGGTCTCGCCGTCGCCGTCGATGTCGCCCAGGGCAACGGTCGAGTAGCGGTAGAAGGACCAGGTGTCGCCGGCGTGGTCCAGGTCCCAGGCGCTCATCACCTCGGCGCCGGAGTCCCCGGAGAGCACCCGGAGCACGCCCCCAGACGACCCCGAGATCCGGTTGAAGGCCACCACCACCACGTCGGGCGTGTCGTCGTCGTCGATGTCGCCATCGCCGTCGTCGTCGGACAGCTGGCCGACCATCGGTGCGCTGATGACGTGGTAGGCGTCCGGCTCGTCGGTGTAGGTGGCGACCTGCCACTCGACCACCGGGTTGAACGAGCCGACCTCGGGGGTGTAGGTGCAGGTCTCGTCGATCTCCACGGTCCCCTCCCCAGGGGGGTCCAGGCAGGGATCCGGGTCGTCGTCGCCGTCGCAGTCACTGTCCAGCTCGTCGTACCAGAGCTCTGTGCCCGCCGGGTTCACCGACCCGTCGTCGTCGTCGCAGTCGGTGTCCAGGGACGAGGTGAGCGTGGGCTGGCCGCAGGCGACAAAGGGCGCGTCCGGGTCGCCATAGCCGTCGCCGTCCAGATCGGCGTACCAGGTGCTGGCGTCGACCACGTCGTCGTCGGCGTCGTCGACCAGGGTGTCGCAGTCGTCGTCGACCCCGTTGCAGACCTCGTCGGCGTCGGGGTGGATCCCGTCGTCGCCGTCGTCGCAGTCCGACCCGTCCTCGACAGTCCCGCTCGGCGCCAGGCAGGCCTCGACCCCGGTGGCGGGATCGCCGAAGCCGTCCTCGTCGACGTCGCTGTACCAGCTGCCCGGGGTAGCGCAGCCGGTGTCCGAGGTGGCGACGCCGGTGTCGGAGAGCCCCGGCGGATCCGGGGAGTCCTTGTTGTCGTCGCAGGCGATGAGCAGCAGCAGCCAGAGGGACATGGAGGCCTCCCAGACCCCCGAGCCTACCGGGTCCTGGCCAGAAACAGCAGGGAGATCCCCGTCACGGCCAGGGCGGCCCCCAGGGCGCCCCAGATCAGGGGCGTCGGTGCGACCCAGGCCCAGCCAGCGAGCACGGCGACAGGCGCAGAGAGCCGGAGCTGCTCCAGGCGCAGCGCCCACCGCTTGCGTTCGAAGAGCCCGCCAAAGGTGGCGGTGCCGACCACCACCCACCCGGCCAGAGCGGCCACCGCCCAGGCGGGGGCGGTGGTCTGCAGCGAGAGCACCCCGGTCCCCGCCGCAGCGACCGGCAGGAAGTGCAGGCCCACGTACCACCAGGTCCGCCGGTCCTGGTCGGGCCGGTACAGCGCAAAGCTCTCCCGGTCCACAGCGGGGATCGCCTTGTCCCCGTCGGGGGTCCACTCCGGGGGCGCCACCCAGACCGTCAGCCGGTCGAGCCCCCGGTAGGCCAGGCTCCGGCGGGCCAGGGCTGCGAAGACCTCGAACTGGGCCCACACCGGATTCCGGCTCTCGAGCACGGCGACGGTGCCGTAGACCGGCTCCTGGTCCTCGGCGGCAAAGGTCCCGAACATGCGGTCCCAGATGATCAGCAGGCCGGCGTAGTTCTTGTCGATGTACTCGGGGTTGATGCCGTGGTGCACCCGGTGGTGGGACGGGGTGTTCAGGAACCACTCCAGCGGGCCCATGCGACCGATGGTCCGGGTGTGGAACCAGAACTGGCCGATCGTGTTGATGGCGACGGCCGCGGCATAGACATGGACCGGAACGCCGAGCACCGCCAGAGGCAGGTAGAAGACCCACGTGGTCGCGCTGCTGAACCAGGACTGGCGCAGCGCCACGGCCAGGTTGTACTCCTGGCTCTGGTGGTGCACGACGTGCACGGCCCAGATGGCGTTGACCCGGTGGGAGGTGCGGTGCCACCAGTAGTAGAGGAAGTCCACGCCCACCAACGCCACCACCCAGGCGACAGGCCCCTCCAGCGTCGTGAGCCGGGCGTGCTCCAGGACCCAGCTGTAGGCCGCCAGGGTCAGGGCGATGTAGAAGACGTTGGTGACGGTCTGCCCGATACCACAGGAGATGTCGGTGACCGAGTCGTCGAAGCGGTGGCACTCCAGGCCCTGGCGGTGGGCGAGCAGGAGCTCGGCCCCGATGAGCAGGAAGAAGAAGGGCACCGAGAGGGCGATGAGGGTCGCGTCCACAGGCCGAGGGTAGCCGACGCGGAAGGCACTGAACACCTGTTCAGGTTAGACTGGGGCCATGCAGCCCTACGCCGAGCTCTGGTGTCAGTCGGCCTTCTCCTTCCACGAGGGCGCTTCCAAGCCCGAGGAGCTCGCCGAACAAGCCAGCGAGCTCGGACTCGCGGCCCTGGGCATCGCCGACACCGACGGTGTCTATGGGCTGGTCCGGGGGTGGAAGGCGGCTGCGCGACTGAACCTGCGCTGCCTCCACGGCACCCTGCTGGCCCCCAAGCTCGACGTGGCCAAGGGGGCAGACGGGCCCGCATTCCCGGAGCTGCCCCTGTACGCCTGCAGCGAACACGGCTGGTCCAGGCTGTGCGACCTGCTCACCCTCGGCAAGGAGCCCCGGGACCCCAACGGGCCCTGGGAGGGCAAGCAGCCCTTTCGCATCGGCCTGGAGCCGGTGCTCTCCCACGCCGACGACGTGGTCGCCCTGGTGGGCCACGACTGGCTCGATCACCCGGACCAGGCGCTGCAGCTCGCCGACGCCTTCGGCGACCGACTGTACGTGGCCTGCTGGCGGCAGCTCCTGCCCGCAGACAGCCGCGATGTGGCCCGGGCCGAGGCGCTGGCGGGCCTGTTGGACCGGCCGCTGGTGGCCGTGAACCGGGCGCTCATGCACGATCCCGGGCGCAAGCGGCTGCAGGACGTGTTCCGCTGCATCAAGGCCAAGGTCCCGCTGGCCCAGGCCGGCACCCTGCTCGAGCCGAACGCCGAGCGCCACCTCAAGGGCCCCGGCGCCATGAGCCAGCTGTGGCGGGACCACCCCGATCGAGTCGCCCGCACGGTCCAAGTCGCCGACCGCTGCGGCTTCCACCTGGGCCAGCTCCAGTACGACTACCCCCAGGAGGTGGTCCCCGACGGCCACACGCCGCTCAGCTGGCTCCGGGACCGGGTCGAGGCCGGCGCCAAGGAACGGTGGCCCGGCGGCATCCCAGCCAAGGTCCGGGGCCAGGTCGACCACGAGATGCGGCTGATCGAGAAGCTCGACTTCGCCACCTACTTCCTGACCGTCTACGACATCGTGGTGATGGCCCGGGCCCGGGAGATCCTGTGCCAGGGCCGCGGCAGCGCAGCCAACAGCGCCGTCTGCTACTGCCTGGGCATCACCGCGGTGGACCCGGAGCGCAGCAACCTGCTGTTCGAGCGCTTCCTGTCCGAAGAGCGCGGCGAGCCCCCCGACATCGACGTGGACTTCGAGCACGAGCGCCGGGAAGAGGTCATCCAGGACATCTACGACAAGTACGGTCGGGATCGAGCGGCGATGGTCAACGAGGTCATCAGCTACCGCCCCCGCAGCGCCATACGCGACGTGGGCAAGGCCCTGGGCCTGTCCCTGGAACAGGTCGACCGGCTGGCCAAGACCCTGAACTACTGGTCCCGGGGCCCCCTGCCGGAGTCCATGGTGGCCGAGGCGGGCCTGGATCCCGACGACCCAGCGGTGCACGCGACCCTGGCCATCTGCGAGGACGTCCAGGGCTTTCCACGCCACGTGAGCATCCACGTGGGCGGCTTTGTGATCGCCGAGCAGAGCCTGCGGGACCGCTGCCCCATCGAGCCCGCCACCATGCCGGACCGCACGGTGATCCAGTGGGACAAGGACGACGTGGACGCCGTGGGCTTCGTCAAGGTCGACGTGCTGGCCCTGGGCATGCTCTCGGCCATCCGCAAGTGCTTCGAGATGATCGAGGACCACCACGGCCGCAGTCTGACGCTGGCCACCCTGCCCGCCGAGGACCCCTACGTCTACGACACGGCCTGTCGTGCGGACACCATCGGGGTGTTCCAGATCGAGTCCCGCGCCCAGATGTCCATGCTGCCCCGGCTCCAGCCCCGTTGCTTCTACGACCTGGTGATCGAGATCAGCATCGTGCGCCCCGGGCCGATCCAGGGGGGCATGGTCCACCCCTACCTGGACCGCCGGGACGGGCTGGAGCCCGTGCGCTACGCCCACCCTCTGCTGGAGCCGATCCTGTCCCGGACCCTGGGCGTGCCCATCTTCCAGGAGCAGGTCATGGAGATGGCCATGGCGGTCGGGGGCTTCGGCGCCGGCGAAGCCGATGCCCTGCGCCGGGCGATGGGGGCCTGGCGCAAGCGAGGCGGGCTGGAGCCCCTGGTGGCCAAGCTGATGGCCAACCTGCAGTGCGAGGGCATCTCCCGCGAATACGCTCAGCAGATCGCCAAGCAGATCCTGGGGTTCGGCGAGTACGGCTTCCCCGAGTCCCACGCCGCGAGCTTCGCTCTGCTGGTCTACGTGTCGCTCTTCCTCAAGACCTACTACCCGGCGGCGTTCTGTGCTGCGCTGCTGAACTCCCAGCCCATGGGCTTCTACAGCGCGTCGAGCCTGGTGGGAGACGCCCGCCGGCACCACGTCGAGGTCCGCCCTGCCCGGCTCCACAGCAGCGACTGGGACTGCACCCTGGAGCCCGACGGCCGCGTGGACCCCCTGGTGGGTGGCACCGAGGGCATCGAGGCCCGGGGCGTGGCCATGCGACTGGGCCTGCGCGAGGTCAAAGGACTCGGTGAGGAGGAGGGTCTGCGCATCGTGCACGCACGCAACAGCGGCGGGCCCTTCCAGTCCGTCGCCGACCTGGCCCGCCGGGCCAGCCTGGACCGGGGCGCCCTGTCTTGTCTGGCCCGATCCGACGTCCTGGCCGATCTGGGGCTGTCCCGGCGAGAGGCCGTGTGGGCGGTCGAGGGCCTGTGGACCAAGAGCACGCCGCTGCTCGAGGGCCTGGCCAGCTCTGATGACGGCGATCGCCTGCCCATCGCGACCCGGTTCGAGGAGATGCAGCTGGACTACAAGTACATGGGCCTGTCCCTGGATGCCCACCCCATCGGGCTGGCCCGGCGGTGGCTGTCTCGCCGAGGCGTGGTGCCGATCTCCAGGCTGCTCGAGCTGGAGCCCGACCGCGTGGTCAAGATCGCGGGCCTGGTGACCAGCCGCCAGCGGCCCATGACCGCGTCGGGCGTGGTGTTCATGAGCCTGGAGGACGAGACCGGCATGGCCAACGTGGTGGTGTGGCCCAAGGTCTTCGAGTCCCAGCGCCGGGTGGCCCGCGGCGAGAACCTGGTGATGGTGACCGGGAAGCTGCAGCGCCACAACGAGGCGATCTCCATCGTGATCTACCGGTTCCGGAAGATCCCCCAGTCCGCGTGGAGTGAGCTCCAGGATCTCCCCGTGAAGCCGCCTGAGTTCAACAAGGACAGCCGCGACTTTCGGTAGACTCCGCCCCGTGACGTCGCTCCTGCTCCTCCTCGCCTGCAATGGTCCCCAGGACCCCACGGACTTCCTGGACACCGGGGAGTTCATCGATCAGGACCAGGACGGCGTGGGCGCCAAGGACGACTGCAACGACCTGAGCCCGACCACCTACCCGGGCGCTCCGGAGACCTGCGACGGCCGGGACGAGGACTGCGACGACACCGTGGACGAGGAGGCCGGACCGCTGTGGTACGCCGACTCCGACGGCGACGGCTACGGCGACGAGGCCACACCGGTGACCGACTGCACGGCGCCGACGGACCACGTCTCCAACGCCGAGGACTGCGACGACAGCGACGTGTTGGTGAACCCCGGCGCCCAGGAGTCCTGCAACGAGATCGACGACGACTGCGACCTGGCGGTCGACGAAGCCGGCGAAGCCCAGACCTTCTACCGGGACGCCGACGAGGACGGCTTCGGCGACAGCAGCACCACAGAGGCCGCCTGCTCGGCGCCGAGCGGCTACGTCGACGACGACACGGACTGCGACGACACCGACCCGGGCATCAACCCGGACGCGGCGGGCGACTGCTCCGGCGCCGACGTGGACTGCTCGGGCTGGATCGAATTCGACGAGTCCCCCGGCAACAGCGCCGACTGCGACGGCCGCAGCTGCCTGGAGCTCCTCGACGCCGCCGACGGTCCCATGTCCGACGGCCTCTACTGGATCGACCCGACGGTCTCGAACAATCCCTACGAAGTCTGGTGCGACATGTCCACCGACGGCGGTGGCTACACGATCTACAAGTACGACGCCCCGGGCAGCAGCGGCGCTGACACCGCCGAGCGGGCCTGCAATGACCTGGGGCTCAACCTTTTCGTGCCCCGGACCGAGGACCACCTGGCGTCGGCGTGGGCCGTGGCCAACGACACCAAGGCCGGGGGCGAAGCGACCGGGGACTACCTGACGATCATGGCCATCTACCCGGACAACAACGGCTCGACCTGCACCTACAAGGCCTTCCGGAGCGACACCGCGGACTGCAACTGGTCCGCCCGGGACGGGCGGGACTTCTGGGTCTCCGACCTGGTCACGATCGGCGAGCCCAACGGCGACAACGACACCAGCTCCAGCATGACCTACACCTTCGACGCCGACGGCCTGGTGACGCACTACAACGACACCCGCTACCCGGGGGGCCAGTCGGACCGCTTCCTGTGCAGCCGCGGAGACAAGTAGCGGCTACTCGGCGGCGTAGGCCTTGAGGTGGGCAATCATGGCGTCCTGGTCCGCGGCTGCGGGGAACAGGTGACCGAACGGCGCCATCAGCGGGGACTTGCCCGCCGCCGGACCGCCCTTCATGAAGACGGTCTTGACGTGGTCGTCGGCCACGCCTTCCCACCAGGTGGCGTCGGTGAAGTCGCGGGGCTTGGGATCCAGGGCCGCTCCGGCGACGCCATCGCCCGCACCACCCTCGCCGTGGCAGGTCGAGCAGTTGGTCTTGAAGACGGCCGCGGCGTCGAAGGCCGCCGGCGGTGCCGCGGGCTCCTTGGGCTGGGCCTTGGGCGCGTCGCGCACCGGCTCGGGCTTGGGCGGGGGGCTGTCCATGCCGCCGCAGGCGACGGTGAGCAGGGCAGCACTGGACAGCAGCAGCAGGGAACGCATCTCACTCTCCCGGTTCAGACCATGGGGCCGCGAGATAACCCGCTCAGCTCGCTCGTGGGGCCCCGCGGACGGCGGCCCTGGCCAGGCGATCGGGGAGGGCGTCCAGCGCGTCGCGGAAGGGGCTCGGAGGCAGCCGGCGCAGGGCCTGTCGGGCCGTCCAGGCGTCGCGGACCATGACCTGGGCAGCCCGGGTCAGCCCACCGGCCGCCAGGACGCGACCCGCCAGGTGCTCGGCGCCGATCAGCGAAGGGGACACGACCAGGTCGGCCCACGCACGACCGATGGCGGGGTCGTGGTCGGCCGCCACCACGACCGGCAGGACGGGCCGGCCCTCGAGGGCGCGGGTGAGCAGGTGGTGGCCAGCGTCGCCGTGGCGGAGGGCCGAGACGTCCTCGGCCACGTGCCAGACCCGACCCAAGGCCCGCCCGTAGCGCCCCAGAGCGGACCGCTCGGCCAGGTCTGCCGCAGCGACGACACCCCCGGCCCGGCAGCAGAAGCCGAACAGGGCGCCGGTGTGGGTGTTGGCGTGGTGGGCCCAGTCCTCCTGGTCCGGCACCACCCCTTGCTGCAGGGTCCGGACCAGGGCCTGGCCGTCGGCGAACTCCCGGAGGGTCTCCAGGATGGCGTCGCTCAGCTCGGGCCGGCGGGACCGAGCCACTTCCAGGGCCCGCAGGGTCAGGTGGTTTCCGGTGAGGAAGCTCACGCTGCGACGCAACAGGCGGCGGGCGACCCGGCGCCGGCGCCCGCCTTCGCGGCCCAGGGCCACGTCGTGCACCATCAGGGCCAGGTGCAGCAGCTCCGCCACGTACTGGGTCTCGCCGTCGACCTCGGTCGCCCCCGCAGCACGGGCCGCCAGGGCGACCAGGACGGGGCGCAGCCGCGGGATCTCCGGGGCGCCCAGCAGCGGGTCGCCGGGCTCGAAGTGGTGGGCACCGACCAGCGCCACGACCCCGTCGTCGGGCACCAGATCGTGCTCGACCAGGCGCCTGGTCCGCAACAGCTCGGCGCCGTCGGGAATCCAGGTCACGGGGGGGTGCGCTGCAGCCACGGGTCGTCTCCGTGGGCACGGTATAGCTCCCGGCCGGTGCGCAGGCCGGCTGTGCACCGAATCGACGCTTTCCTTTCACACCCGCCGGTCAGTCCTGGGTCTGCACGGTCTCGGGGGTTGGCGCGGGGGCCGCGGGGGCGGCAGCCGCAGCAACCTGAGGTGTGGGAACCGGGGCGTCGGGTGCCCGCCAGAGCCGCCAGAGCGCGGCCGCGGACAGCCCCAGCAGCACGACTTCGCCCAGGGCCAGCCCCAACACGAAGGCGCCGAACATGCCGTCCAGGACGAGAGACGACAGCCGACCGACCAGGAGCCCCGCCGTGATGACGCTGGACATCATGAGCGCCGGACGGAGCCAGGCCCCGCGGATGGCCGCGCCGCCGTGGAGCAGTGCCAGCGCGATGGACAGGCCACCGTACATGGCCCGGAACTCGGCCAGCGCGGTGTTGGTCTCCAGATCGAAGTCCACCCAGTCGGCCAGGTCCACCGGGTTGACCATGGCCGACAGGCCCACGCACAGCCAGATCACCCCGACCAGGATCAGGACCAGGCGAGCGAAGTTCTGGGGGGAGAGGGGCGCACGCGAGGCGGTGGGGTCAGACATGGCCCGAGGCTATCCCAGGCGTCGGCCGGCAGGGGTCAGCGGGAACCCGGCCACCGGCCCACGTCGAAGGACAGCCCGTACTCGACCAGCAGGTAGGCGTGAGGGCCCAGATCATCGGGGAAGACCTGCACGGTCGCCTCGGTCCAGGCACCGAGCCAGTCCAACCAGGTGAAGGGCAGCCGCCCGGTGTTCCGGTAGCTCCAGCCCACGCCCAGCTCGACGCCGGACCGGTGCCGGATGCCGGGCGCCGTGCCCGAGAGCGACCCCATCGGGTCTTCGAGCAGCACCGCCTGGGGCACCTCGTGGTTGTGGGAGAACGCCAGCCGCACGTGGAAGTCCCGCGGCAAGTAGAGCCGCGCCCCCAGGAAGATGTTGCCGAGCTCCCGGCTCTCGGCGAAGGCCCAGCCCTCTCGCCCGCCCGCCTCGAGCCCGAAGCGGCCCAGGTTCACCACCAGGTGACCCACGCCTGTGATGCCACCGTCCCCCACCCCCGCGACGCCCCCGAGCCCCCCCATCAAGGTCACGGGGGCGGTGGGGGCAGCGAGGGCGGTCGACAAGAGGAGCGAGAGCATGGGCGCACCGGGTGGAGGGATGTCCGACGGACACCGCTCGGGGCCAGGCGCGCGACCCCCCGGGGTCAGAGATCGGTCAACGCGGGTCCCCGACCCAGGGCGGTCTCGGTCAGGCTGCCGAACCACAGCCGGCCGTCGGCTTCCTGGACGCTGGTGATCACCCCGTAGGTGGTGCCCTTCGGATCCTGGAGATCGCGCAGGACCTGGCCCTGGGCGTCGACCTCGAGCACGCGCGGGTGGCGCTCGGGCTTGGGCTGCAGAGCGGCCGGGAGCAGGTCCATCCAGGCCCGCAGACCAGGCAGCCCGGCGGTGGCGTCGAGCACCGGATTCCGCGGGGACGCGAGCGCCACCCAGAATGTGCCCCGTGGCGTGCTGGACACGCCGTCGGGGAAGCCCGGCAGCCCGGTCAGGAAGTCTTCGACCTGGCCCTCTCGGGGCCCCGTCAGCCAGAGCCGCCGCACCCGATAGCGCCCGGTCTCGGACACGAGCACAAAGGCGCCATCGGCCGGCAGCGCGACGCCGTTGGCAAAGCACAGTCCGTCCAGCAGCACCTGGGCTCCGCTGTCGCGGGTCCAGCGGAACAGCCGGCCGGTACAGGTCCCCGCGATCAGGTCGCGCTTCCACTCGTGGAAGCCAAAGCGGCTCGACGCGTCCGAGAAGTAGACCGCGCCGTCCGGCCCCGTCTCCAGGTCGTCGACGAAGTGGGGCCCGCCCGGGCCGGCCGGCGCGAGGGTCTCGATGGTGCCGCTGCCGTCGACGGCCAACAGGCCGAGCTCGGTGTCCCCCACCAGCAGGCGCCCGTCGGTCCCCCGGTGAAGACCCAGCGGGCGACCGCCGGTGTTCGCCAGCTCCACGACCTTGCCGTCTGGGGCGACCCGCAGGATCCGCCCGTCCACCACGCCGGTGGTCAGCCAGCCGGCCGGGTCCACGTCGACGTCTTCCGGGGCATGGCCCCCGACCTCGAGCCGCTGGATGTTCGCCAGGGGGCCGGGGGTGCCCCCCGGGGCCACGAGCGGCGCCACGACCCAAGGCACGGCACCCACGGCGCCGGAGCCGAAGCGCGCCCAGCCAGCCATCGCCAGCAGGCCCAGCACCAGTCCCAGTCGACCGCGTCGCACGCGGCCCCCTATCTCACCCCGGCGTGAAGCCGGAGCGCCTCAGCAGCGCCCGGATTCGAAGCTCGAGCTCCTCGGGATCGAAGGGCTTGGGCAGGTAGTCGTCCCCCCCGGCCCTCAGTCCCTGCTTCACGTGTCCCGCGTCGCCTCGGGCGCTGAGGAACAAGATCGGAATCGACGCCGTCGCCGTGTCCTGGCGCAGGGCCTCGCAGACCTCGTACCCGGACATGCGCGGCATCATGACGTCCAGGACGATCAGATCGGGCTGGCTGGCCGCGACGGCTTCGAGGGCTTCCACGCCGTCGTTGGCCCGGCGGACCTCGTAGTCGTCCTCCAGGGTCAGCTCGACCATGTCCAGGATCTCCTGGGAGTCGTCGACCAACAGCACCTGGGCCCGGGACCGGCTCGGCGCCGTGGACGGGCCGGGCGCGGCCGACGGGGGCTCGGGAACGGGCGCCGACTCCGGCGCCTCGGCGGGGGCCTCGCCGACCAGCTCGGCAGGCCCGACCGGCTCCTCCTCTGACGGGGCCTGGACCGGGACCGCCGGCGCCAGGTGGGCGTCCGGGCGCATGTCCCGGGGGTAGTCGGCCATCGGAATGACCCGGGCCAGCTCCTCCAGGGTGGTCCGACCCTGCTGCACCCGCTCCAGCCCATCGACGATGGTGGTGCGCAGCTCGCTCTCCCGGGCCAGTCGCCAGAGCTCCGGCTCGGCGGCGTCGCCCTGGATGGCGGTCCGAAGGTCTTCGCTGATGGTGAGCAGCTCGTAGATACCCAGCCGGCCGACGTAGCCGATGTACTGGCAGTGGGGGCAGCCGGGTCCGGCCCTGCGGACCGGCCCCCCCAGGTCCAGCGGCGCCAGGCCCAGGCGCTCCCAGTCCTCGGGCACGGCGTCTTCGAGCCGGGAGCAGTGCTGGCAGACCTCGCGGATCAGGCGCTGAGAGACCACCCCGGTGAGAGCAGCGCTGAGCAGGGACCCGGGCACCCCCAGCTCCCTCAGCCGTGCGATGGCGGCGATCGAGTTGCCGGTGTGCAGGGTCGACAGCACCAGGTGACCGGTGTTGGCGGCCTCGACCGCGGCCTGGGCGGTGTCCCCGTCCCGGATCTCGCCGATGACCATCACGTTCGGGTCCTGGCGCAAGAGCGCCCGCACACTGCCGGCAAAGGTCACACCGGTGCGCTCGTCGACCTGGGTCTGCATGATGCCGGGCAGGCTGTACTCCACCGGGTCCTCGATGGTCACGATCGAGACGGCCTCCTGGTTCAGCCGGTGGATCGAGCCGTAGAGCGTGGTGGACTTGCCCGAGCCCGTGGGCCCGACCACCAAGACCAGGCCCCGGGGACGGGTGAGCAGGCGGTACCAGTCCCGGAGCTGCCCGGCGGACCAGCCCAGCCCGCCCAGGTCCTGGCGGATCATGGCCGGGTCCAGGATCCGGACCACCACGTTCTCGCCGTACTGGGTCGGCATCGTGGCGATGCGCAGGTCGACCTCTTTGCCGGCCAGCCTGGCCGACACCTTGCCGTCCTGGGGACGGCGGCGCTCGGCCACGTCCATCCGGGCCAGCACCTTGATGCGCCCGACCAGGGACTGCTGGGCCCAGGGGGGCAGGGTCAGCACTTCGCGCAGCAGGCCGTCGATGCGCATCCGGACCCGCACGCTGTCCCGCTGGGGCTCGATGTGCAGATCCGAGGAGCCCCGCTCGATGCCGTTGATGAGCAAGAAGTCCACCAGGTCCACGTAGACGGCGCCTTCTCGCCCCTGGAGGTGACGGGTCACAGCCGTCGGGTCCAGCTCGAACGACGTCGGCGCGGTGGCCAGGCGGCGGAGCTTCGGGTCGACCCCGGCGAGCATGCGAGAAGCGACGGGCTCCATGTCGTAGTGCAGCAGGATGGCCTCGCGCAGGTGGGTCGGGCCCGCGATCACCGGCTCCACCGAGCCCCCGTAGGCGAACTCCAGCTCGCGGATCAGATCCTGGTCCCGCGGGTCGGCCATGGCCACTCGGACCTTGCCCGCACGCCGGCCCATGGGCAGGACCTGGCGACGCTCGGCAAAAGCCCGACCGACCTTCCAGGCCACGCTGGGGTCGATCGCCGCGATCGTCGGGTCCACGTATTCCAAGCCCATCTGCAGCGCGACGGCCTTGGCGACGTCGTCTTCGACCACGGCGCCGATCCGGACCAGCGCTACCCCGAGCAGGGTGTCGGGCTCGATCTCCTGGAGTCGGAGGGCCTCCTCGAGCTTGGCCTCCAGCAGCCCGGCCTCGCACAGGATCTCACCGAGTGGACGTCCTCTCATGCTTCCTCCGAAGGCGGCGTCCACACCGACAAGACCGCAGTGAAGGTGCTGCCCTCCCCGAGGCTGGACGTGACCGCCATGGTGCCACCCATCGCGCGGACGAGTTGGTCACAGATGTAGAGCCCCAGACCGGCCCCACCGGCCTTGCGCGTGTCCCCACGCTGGACCTGGTAGAACTTGTCGAACAGCCTGGAGAGGGCGCTCGGCGGAATGCCGCGCCCGGTGTCTCGCACCTCGAGCCGGACCTGGTCGTGGTCCCGCACCCCGTGCAGCGAGACCTGGCCGTGCTCGGGGGTGAACTTCAGCGCGTTCCGGACCAGGTTGCCCAGGACCTGCTGGAGCCGGAACGCGTCGGCGTGGATCGCGACCCGGGCGTCCTGGTCCACGTCGAGCGTCAGCTTGATCCCGCGCTTCTCGGCCTCTCCGGCCAGGCCATGGGCGCACTCCTCGAGTGCGGCACCCGCGTCGACGCTGCCCACCTCGAGCTTCAGGTTGCCGCCCTCCAGCCGGGTCGCGTCCAGCAGGTCCTGGACCATGCCCGTGAGGACGTGGACCTGTTCCGACGACCGGCCCAGCAGGTCCCGCTGCTTGTCGGTCACCGTGCCCCCCTTGCCTCGCATGAGCAGGCGCAGGTAGCCATCGATCACGGTCAGCGGGGTCTTGAGCTCGTGGGTGACGACGCTCAGGAAGTCCCGCTTGAGCCCTTCGACCTCGACGGCCTTGGTCACGTCTCGCACGACCACCACCCAGGAGCTGCGCAGGTCCGGGGAGTCGTCGGCGATCTGGTGGGCACGCACGGTGAGGTACTGCACGTCTTCGCCGTCGTCGAAGTCCAGCTCCAGCTTGGCCCCCGCCCAGCCCGTGATGGACCCCGGGGGCAGCCCGGGCACCGCGGTCTGGACCGCCATGCCCTCCTGGAGCTGAATGCTGCGGGTGGCCAGGATCAGCGTGGCGGCGGCGTTGAAGCCCATCACGCGCTCCTCGGCGTCCAGGAACAACACCCCGTCGTTGAGGACCTGGAGCATGGCGGTCTGGACCGCGTTCTGCTCCCCCTGCTCCTGGATGCTGGACACGAGCTTGGCCCGCATGGACTCCAGCGCCCGCCCCAGCTTGCGGAACTCGTCGGCGCCGGACGGCGTCGGGAAGGGCTGGGTCAGATCGCCCTCACCGACCCGCGCCGCGGCGTGGGCCAGGTCGCGCAGGGGCGTGGAGAGCACCCCCCGCAGCCCCAGGGACACGACCAGCGTGGCCAGGGTGGTGAGCACGACCCACCCCAGGAGGGCCCCGAGCAACCACAGGGGGCGGTCTTCGGGCTGATCTTGCCGCTGGAGCTCGGCCAGGGCGCCAAGCACCCCCAGGTAGGCGCTCCGGAGCTGGCGGTCGCCGTCGGCGCCCAGCTCGGCGGCCCGGCGGGCGGACAGGGTCCAGCGGTAGTCCTTGAGCGCATAGCCCAGGTCCAGAGCCTGCTCGCCCAGCCCCGCGGCCTCTTGCTGCAGCTGGTCGAGCTCGGCCTCCTGGTCCTCGACGGACGCGTCGTCGGCCAGGATGTCGCTCTGGAGGGTCTCCAGGCGCTGCAGGAGCACGCCCAGGCGGACCTGGTCCAGGCGGCTCTCGTCTTCGTCGGTCGGCAGATAGGCACCGGCGATCGCCACGAGCACGATGCCGTTGAGCGCCGAGAGCAGCAGCACCAGGCTGATCTGGAACCGGATCGAGGCGATGGGAATCGCACGCCGGGGGCGTCGACGCCTGATCCTGTCCGACAAGGGCACCTCGTCCCCTCCCCGCACTGTCCTACCACGGGCCCGGCGCCCGAGCCCCGTCGAGTCAGTCCTGGCGCAGGTTCAGGACCTGGGCCCCCTGTTCGGCCTCGAGAGCCTTGAGGCGCCGCCAGAACCACCAGCCCACGGCGGCCATGGCCAGCAGCGGCAAGAAGGTGAGGAACGCGGTCGAGAGGCCAAAGGTCAGGTTGCTCACCGCCTCGGGGTCGCTGCACACAGCGCAGGCCCAGGCCGCCGGGGCCCAGAGCGCAGGGAGCAGGACGAGAGGGGTCAAGAGCCCACCGTGGCCGGGTAGAGACGCCAGTAGAGCACGGGCCAGACCAGCACGACGAAGTACCAGAACAGCCGAGCCGTCCAGAACTCCGTGTGGGACAGCCGGCCCGCCGTCAGGCGACGCTCCACCCAGATCATGGCCGTGATCGCCGCCAGGGCGTGTAGGCCGTGGATGCCGACCACCAGGTAGAAGAACGACCCCATGGCGCTGGACTGCAGGGTCAGCCCCTGACCGAGCATGGCCACCCACTCAGCACCCTGGAAGCCCACGAAGAACAGGCCCAGCACGATGCCGATGCGCAGGGGCTTCAGCGCCGAGCGCGGGTTCTCGAGGAACTTCTTGCCCGCCCAGTACATCAAGGCACCGCTGGCCAGCAACGCCAGCGTGTTCACGGCGGTCTCGGCCACCGGCAGCCTGGGCTGGCCGGGTGGCGGCCACATGCTGGCCCGGGCCTTGACGATGGCGATGGCGCTGACCAGCCCGGCGAAGAGCATGAGCTCGGACGTGATGAAGATCAGCATGCCCACGACGCCGTTGGGCGCGACCTTGAGGGTGGGCTTGGGGGGTCCGCGCCGCTGCGCGGCATCGAGGGGCAGCGCCGTGACGCTCATGTCAGCCTCCTGGGGCTCGTCGGGCGGGCGCTCAGTGACCGCCGCCTCCGTCTCCGTGGTCGTCGTCGCCGTGTCCGCCCTGTTCGGCTTCCATGGCCTCGAGTCCGTCTGCGACCACCTGCTTGGCCGTGAGGTGCTCCCAGTTGCTGCCGTCGTGCTCCATGACGTCGGGGGCCACGGCCGAGAAGAACAGCACCATGAACACCAGGCAGGTGCCCAGGATGTAGTGGATGATCGGCTTCTCCACGTCCAGGTGCATGAAGTTCTTGGCGACCATGTAGGCCTTGACGAAGGCGATGCCGAACGCCGTGATCAGGGTCACCAGCTGGACCCCGAGCTCGGGACCCAGCACGCTGATCATCAGCAGGACGCAGAGGATCGCCCAGATCTTGATGTAGTGGGAGTCGGGGTGACCGTGGTGACCGTCATCGCCGCCCTGGTCGGCGCCGCTCTGGTCGTGGTCGTGTGCGTGCTCAGACATTGAGATTCCGACCTACTTGGCGATGTAGAGGAGCGGGAACAGGAAGATCCAGACCAGGTCGACGAAGTGCCAGTACAGGCCGATGAGCTCGACCCGCTGGAGCTCCTGGCCCTTGCGAGCCAAGGTGGACACCCAGACCATCAGGATCGCGCCAGCGATCACGTGCATCGCGTGCACGCCGGCAGCCGTGTAGTAGAAGGACCAGAACTGGTTGGACGAGATCACGTAGCCGTGGGTGATCTCGTAGTTCCACTCGAAGCCCTTGACGATGAGGAAGGTCACCGCGCCGCCCACGGTGAGCAGCAGGAAGTTCGCTGCCCGCTTGCCGTCACCGCGCTCTGCGGCGTTGTGGGCCAGCACCGCCGTCAGGCTGGAGGTCAGCAGCACCAGGGTGTTGAAGGCGCCGGCCATGGTGTTGGTGTGCTGGGCGTAGTTGGCCCACTCGGGGTGTCCCAGCCGGTGCATCAGGTAGCTGGCCAGGATCCCACCGAAGATCACGATCTCCGACCCGATGACCCACCACACGGCGAGCTTGCCGGTGGGGATCCCCATGGAGGAGCGGTTGGTGGCAATGGGCTTCTGCATGGTCGTGTGCTCAGCTCAGGCAGGGAGGTTCTGGGGCCAGTAGTCTTCTTCGCGGTCGGGGTGACCGTACTCGTAGGGGCCCCGGTAGCAGTTCGGCAGCTCGGCCCAGTTGCCGTGACCCGGAGGCGACTCGGCGGTCCACTCCAGCGTGTTGGAGCGCCAGGGGTTCTTGCCGGCCTTCTTGCCGTTGCGCAGGCTGGCGAAGACGTTCCAGAAGAAGAAGACCTGGAAGGACAGCATGATGAGCAGGCTGGACGTGGCCACCACCCGGGTCATCTGCATCCAGTCCAGGGACAGCTCGGGGAACCCGGTGTAGTCGTAGATCCGGCGGTGCTGGCCCGCTGCGCCCAGGACGAACAGGGGCATGAAGATCATGTTGAAGGGGATGATGGTCCCCCAGAAGTGGAGCTTGCCCAGCCTCTCGCTCATCATCTTGCCGGTCATCTTGGGGAACCAGTAGGTGAAGCCCGCGTAGGTCCCGATGATGGCGATGGGGAAGAAGGTGTAGTGGAAGTGCGCCAGCACGAAGTACGTGTCGTGGAAGTAGATGTCGGCGCCCGACGCCCCCAGGAAGATGCCGGTGATGCCGCCGATGATGAACTCGGCCACGAACGCCAGGGCCCACAGCATCGGGGTGGTGAACCGGATGGACCCGCCGAACAGGGTCGCGATGTACAGGAACACCATCTCGGCGATGGGGATGGAGATCAACACCGTGGTGATGGTGAAGATGTTCGCCATGCGCGGGTCGATGCCCGAGATGAACTGGTGGTGGGCCCACACGAAGAAGCTCAGGACACCGGTGCCGATGGCGGTCAGCAGGATGGTCTTGTAGGCAAAGAGCTTCTTGCGGCTGAAGACCGCGATGATCTCGCCCGAGAAGCCGATCGCCGGCAAGAGCACGACGTAGACCTCGGGGTGGCCGAAGAACCAGAACAGGTGCTGCCACAGGATGGGGTCGCCACCGGACATGGGGTCGAAGAAGCCGGTGCCCAGGTTCTGGTCGAACAGCAGCATGACCGCGCCGGCGAGCAGCGGGCCGACCGAAGCCATGAACAGGATGCTGGCGATGACGATCATCCAGACCGTGATCGGCACGTCCAGGGCCTTCATGCCCGGGGCCCGGCTGTTCATGGCCGTGGTGACGAAGTTGATGCCGCCTAGCAGGAAGGCGATGAATTCGAGCCCGACGGCCACCACCCACAGGCTCGATCCGGTGGGTGTCAGGCTGTAGAGTTCTTCGGCCGAGAGCGGCGGGTAGGCCGTCCAGGCGCCGCCGAAGCCGCCGCCCGGCACGAAGAAGCTCCAGATGAGCACGATCGCGCTGAGCAGGAAGATCTGGTAGCTGAGCCGGTTGATGCGCGGAAACACCATGTCATCGGCGCCGATCATCAGCGGGATGCAGTAGTTGCCGAAGGCCGCGATGAGCACGGGCATCGCGACCCAGAAGATCATGATGGTGCCGTGGTTGGTGACCAGGGCGTTGTAGACGTCTGGGGTGATGACGCCGATGCCGGGCACGTGCATGCCCGGGAAGGCCAGCTGCATGCGGAAGGCGTACGCCATGAAGGCGCCGATCAGCCCCATCGCCATGCCGGTGATGAGGTACTGGAAGGCGATCATCTTGTGGTCGGTGGACCACAGGTACTTCTTGATGAAGCCCTCGTCGTGGTGATCGTGGGCGCCGTGGTCGTGTGTGGCTTCCATGGCTAGTTCCCTGTCGCAGGAGATCGCGAGGCACTCGCGAAGCAATCGCCGCGCCTGGTGGATTCCAGACGCGGCCGGTGTGGCCGGGTCACATCAACGCGGCTGGGAGCCGCCAGGCGTGGCGAGGGCGAGCGAGTGTCCGTGAACTTCTGCGACATGGGACTAGTTCCCTGTCGCAGCAGTCAGAGTCGCGCTTGCCATCCAGGCGGCGTGCTCGACCGGGGTCTCGATGTGGATCCGGCCCTGCATGAGGCCGTGGCCGATGCCGCACATCTCAGCGCACTGGATGTCGTACTCGCCGGTCTTGGTGGCCTCGAACCACCCTGTGATCCGGCGGCCGGGAATCGCGTCTTGCTTGAGGCGGAACACCGGCACGCTGAAGCTGTGCATCACGTCGGCGGCTTCCAGCTGGAAGTGGTAGATGGTGTCGACCTCGATGTGCAGGTCGTCGGCGGTGTGGATGTCGTCGTCGGTGTCCAGCTCGCCGTCGGGGCCCGGGTGCTGGAACAGCCAGGTCCACTGGACGCCGGTCACGCGAATGACCTGTTCCGGGGCCGGCTTGTGCTGCTTGACGTTGTACCAGACCGAGATCGCGCCCCAGATGATCAGGCCGTCGCAGGCGATGATCACCCAGTGGGGGATGGTGATCCACCGCTTGAGCTCGGGCTCCTTGCCGGTCACATACGTGGTGGGCACGCCCTCGCGCTCCCGGAACATCCACATGAACAGGAACATCACCGCCAAGGCGATGCCGCCCCAGAAGCCGACGAGCACGCCGACGAGGAGGATGAGGTTGTCGATGCTCTCGGCGTAGGTGCTGGCCGACTCGACCCAGAGTGAGATCATGAGGTGGGTCCTACAGGACGAACAGGAAGACGGAGCCCACGAAGAGCACCGCCGTGATCATCGTGATCTTGAAGATCCGGGTGACCAGCTGGTCCGAGGTTTCTTCTTTGGCCATGTCCGGCTCCGGTTCAGGGCAGGGTCTGGATGTGGGCGATGACGTCGAGCATGGCCTGTTCGTCGACCAGGGTCATCGCCATGGGGCGCATGGTCGCGCCAGACGTGTCGCGGGGGTCGGCGCCACGCTGGCCGTTCTTGAACTTGTGCAGCTGGGCCAGTATGTACCAGTCGGCGTGGCCGGTCAGCGCAGGGGCATTCAGGGCCATGTTGCCCTTGCCGTCTGCGCCGTGACAGGCGGTGCAGACCGCATAGGCCGCAGCGCCCTTGGCGGCGTCGCCACCGCTGAGCGCCGCTGCAGGGCGCTCGGCGGGCAGCCCGGAGACGTACAAGGCCACGGCCGCCACGTCTTCGTTGGTGCGCAGCGAGCGGGCCATCGGACGCATTCGGGCGCCCTCCATGTCCTTGGGGTGTGCGCCCCGGGCACCTGTGCGGAACTTCTCGACCTGGGCCTGGACGTACCAGGACTCCAGCCCCGCGATGGCGGGGGCGCCGATGGCCTGCTTGCCGAGCGCGGCGGGCCCGTGACAGGGCTCGCAGGTCTCGTACAGGGTCTCTCCCCGGGCCACCCCTTCCTGGGGGGCGGTCTGACAAGCCGTGAGGGAGAATCCCCCGGCCAGCAGGACAGCGGCCAGGATCTTCTGCGGCGAGGCCATGCGACTCCTTGCAGTCAGCTTCGGCGGCGGGGGTAACCGGCTCCTGAGGACCGGTCATCCGGTTCGATCACCGCCCGGCCGCCCCATTTCGCGGATGCTCAGGTAGATCCCCATGCCCCGGACGTCGAGCCCCCTTAGAAGGGGAGCCTTGCGCCTGCTGATCCCGATCATGTTCGCGGCCTGTGACACGCCTCATCCGGCAGAGGTCCTGGTCCAGTCCGTGCAGCAGGCCGATCTCGACCCCGGTGCCGCGGCCCGTGCCTGCCAGGGACTCCCCCCCAAGGCCGCGGGCGAGTGCGGCGCTCTGCTCGCGGGCCAGGTCGCGCTGAAGGACCGCGAGGCGGCGGCCGCGCTGTGCGGCGAGCTCGAGGACCCCCTCTGGCAGGACGAGTGCTGGTTCCTGGTGGCCGAAGCCACGGCGGCGGCCGAAGGCCCCGACCGCGCGGTCGACGCTTGCGGCCGTGCCGGGCGCTTCGCACGCAACTGCCTCGCCCACCTGTGGCTCGACGCCGCGACCCGGGCCCACGCGGCCCACGGCCAGGACCCTCCGGCGGCCTGGGCCGCCTACCAACCCACGGCGGCCTGGACCGTGCCCGACGCCGATGCCCGGGCCCTGGCGAGCAAGCACCGGGGCACCTTCTTCGACGCCCGCTTCAACCCGACCGGCGACCCGATGGCGAGTCCAGCAATCGACGTGGGGTGGTGCGGGGACTTCGAGGGCCCGCTGGTGCGGTCGTGCCGACAGGCGGCCACCGAGAGCCTCCAGCGGCAGCTCAACCGGGCGGCAGGGGCAGGCGTGGATCGGGGGGTGCTCTGCGGGACGGGGCCCCTGGCCGAGCGGGTGGCCCAGGCCACCGGCGTGCGCTGGGTCCCCGACGACGCCCTGGACGCCCGGGCCACGACGCTGATCAGCCGGGCCTGCGCACCGGTCGCCCCCGGCGCCCCCGGCCCCGGCGGACCCGGCCGGTTAGACCCCGCGGTCGGAGGCCCAGAATGAAGACCCTCGCACTCGCCGCTCTCGTCACCTTCGCCGGCTGCGGCGACGACACCACCACGGACACCGGCACCACCGACTCCGGCACGACCACGACCACCGCGGACGCCGACGCGGACACGGACACGGACTCCGACACGGACACGGACTCCGATGCCGACTCGGACACGGACACCGACACCGACACCGACACCGACACGGACACGGACACGGACACGGACACGGACACGGACACGGACACGGACAC
>Ga0114932_10000426_pt1 | contig 50337 bp, 29 predicted proteins | sample 2SBtaG_2_FD_87286 | JGI IMG/M metagenome (GOLD analysis project Ga0114932, IMG submission 87286) | Deep subsurface microbial communities from Kolumbo volcano to uncover new lineages of life (NeLLi) - 2SBTROV12_ACTIVE470 metaG | ecosystem: Environmental > Aquatic > Marine > Volcanic ...
ATCTGAATTCCTTTAAAGGAAAAGACATTGAGTTTAGTGAGTGGTTGATTCGGATTGAGCGACATATAATTCAGTTATAAAAGGTGAATAAAAGAGGCTGGTATTACACGATACCTTCTACTCCAATGAATACGTGGCCTCCCTCTATCTTCACTGGATAAGTGCGAATTGAACATTCGTCGTCGTTCAGACATTCACCCGTTACCAGTGAAAATGTTTTCTTATGAAAGGGGCATGCCACTTTGGGTACATCATTTTGCGAACCGATCATGCCCCTGCTCAATGCCATCTGGCGGCGATGCGGACATTCATTCTGCGTAGCATACCATTCGTTACGGCGGGTAAAATGATAGAGCGCAATTTGCTCTTCACCGTATTTTACGCATACCCCGCCATTGGAAGGAACATCTTCTACACTGCAGGCATGGAACCATGCCATTGTTTCCATTTCTGTCATAGTTGTATTTTTTAAATGATGAATTGAATAATTATTATTTCCATTCTTTGGCCCTTTTCTGTTCCCGCATCTCTTCAAAAGCAATGCTGGGGTCTTTTTCTTCGGGCGCATTTACAAAATGGTTGAATCGTTTTCTTATTTCCGGGTTTTCGATCGCTTCTTTCCATTCGCACTTATAACTGTCTACCAATAACTGCATTTCTTCTTCCAGCTTTGCTGCAATGCCCAGGCTGTCGTTAACCACTACATTTCTGAGGTAGTCGATACCACCTTCCATTTTATTCAGCCAGGTAGCAGTTCTTGTCAATGGATCGGCAGTTTTGATATAGAACATCAGGAAACGGTCAATAAAACGGATACAGGTTTCTTCGTCGAGATCAGTTGCTAGCAATAAAGCGTGTTGCGGTTTGGAACCACCGTTACCACATACATAGAGGTTCCATCCTTTTTCTGTGGCAATGATGCCGAAGTCTTTACTCTGTGCTTCGGCACATTCACGTATGCATCCCGAAACCGCAGATTTGATCTTATGCGGAGCCCGGAGTCCACGGTACCTTTCTTCAACACGAATAGCAAAACTTACACTGTCATGCAAGCCAAACCGGCACCAGGTGCTGCCCACACAACTCTTCACTGTACGCAGCGCTTTTCCATAAGCATGTCCGCTTTCAAAACCGGCCTCGATCAGTTCTTCCCAGATCAATGGCAGGTCTGATAAATGCGCACCGAAAAGATCAATACGCTGGCCGCCTGTTATTTTAGTATAGAGATGATATTTTTTAGCTACCTGTCCGATCACTATCAACTTATCGGGCGTGATCTCACCGCCGGGTATGCGCGGCACCACAGAATAAGTACCACCTTTCTGTATGTTGGCCAGGAAACGGTCGTTGCTGTCCTGCGCGGTATCGTTTCCTTTTTTCAGGATCATTTCATTCCACAGGCTGGCCAGGATGGAAGCCACCGAAGGTTTACATAATTCACAGCCATCACCTGTTCCCAGTTTATTCAATACATCTTCATAGCTTTTCAATTCGTGCAGTTTCACCAGGTCGTACAATTCCTGGCGACTGTAATGGAAATGCTCACAGATAACATTACGGATATATTTACCCTGTGCTTTTAATGTATGATTCACCAGGTCTTTGATCATGGGCAAACAACCACCACAGCCCGTTCCGGCTTTCGTACATTTTTTGATAGCATCCACTGTTTCTTCGCCATCTTCTACTGCTTTGCAGATAGCTCCTTTGGTCACACTCTCACAACTGCATATATAAGCGTCATCGGGCAGGCTCAATACACCGGCTTCCTGCGATTCTCCACCCCTGGCACCCAGGATGATGTCTTCGGGATTGGGAGGTAATACGATCTTGTTTTTGCAGGTCTGCAACAACATATTGTATTGTTCGGCATCGCCTACAAGAATACCGCCCAGGAGTTGTTTGCCGTCTGCACTGATGTTGACTCTTTTGTAAACACCATTGATGCCATCATTAAACACAATGGTTCTTGTTTCGCCATCATTGATGAAAGGATTTCCAAAGCTGGCCACATCAACGCCGATGAGCTTGAGCTTCGTGCTCATGTCAAAACCGGTAAAAGCTTTTTCACTATCGGTCAGTTGTCCCACCACCACTTCGGCCATTTCATAACCCGGCGCAACAAGTCCATAGATCATTTCATTATGCAGCGCGCATTCACCGATGGCATAGATATCGGGATCAGATGTTTGTAATAAATCATTCACTACAATACCACCGCGCGGACCGGTGAGCAACCCGGCAGCTTTGGCCAGTTCGTCCCTGGGTTTGATACCCGCCGAAATAACAAGCATATCGGATTCAAGGATGGACCCGTCTGCGAATGAGAGACCGGTTATTGCTTCTTCACCCAGAATAGCTGATGTGTTTTTAGCAGTATAGATGGTAAGTCCCAGGGCTTCCAGTTTTGATTGCAGTAATTGCGATCCCAGTTCATCTACCTGGCGAGGCATCAGGCGGGGTGCAAATTCTATCACGCTGGTGTCGGCGATACCCAGGTCGAGCAAGGCTTTGGCCGCTTCCAGACCCAGTAGTCCGCCACCGATCACAGTACCTTTCTTCGCCCTGCCTGCCCATGCTTTCATCAATTCCAGGTCTTCGATCGTCCTATATATAAATACACCGTTTTTTTCCACCCCCGGTATGGGGGGCACGAAGGCCGATGAGCCTGTGGCCAGGACCAGGTAATCATAATGGACTTCCAGGCCTTTGTGGGAATACACCGTTTTACGATCACGGTCGATCTTCTGCACGGGATCGCCCAAATAAAGCTGGATGTTATTGGAAAAGTACCAATCGGCGGATGCCATGGAAAGGTCTTCGGCAGATTTGCCGGAAAAAAACTCACTGAGGTGCACCCTGTCATATGCGGGGCGGCTTTCTTCCCCAAATACGGTCAGCTCAAACTGACCACGGGTGTTTTTAGCTACCAGTTTTTCGCAAAACTTATAGCCTACCATACCGTTGCCTACTACCACTACTCTCATAATGCTTGGGTTAAGCGTGAAATAGTGGCAAACAATCGAATTATAAATAATTCTATGTAATATTATTTACACAGATATTATATTATTTCGTTTCAAATGGCTATTTACATCATAAATTTAAAAACAATTATGTAATTTTATACAAAACACTAAAATATTTTTTACATAATTTTAGTAATAATATGAAACTATCAGTACCTTCGCTCTATCTGATCGGGGCCGGACCGGGAGATCCGGACCTAATCACCTTAAAAGCTATCAAAGCCCTCCGGAAAGCAGAAGTCGTTCTATATGATGCCCTGGCTAATGAAAGCCTGCTCGATTACACCCCTCCAGGTTGTATCAGGCAATTCGTTGGTAAACGGTATGGATGTCATGCTTTGTCTCAGGAAGAGATCAACCGGCTGATCCTGGAACATGCAGGCACCTATCGCCATATTGTACGGCTGAAAGGGGGCGATCCCTTTGTATTCGGAAGGGCGATGGAAGAAATTTCCATTGCAAAAGCAGCCGGAATGAACATAGAACTCATTCCGGGTATTTCCAGTGCACTGGCCGTACCAGCTACCCAGTTGATCCCTCTTACATGCAGGGGCATCAATGAAAGCTTTTGGGTCACTACCGGAACAACCCGTTCAGGAGAAATATCGGCCGATATACAATGGGCCGCACAATCTTCTGCAACCGTTGTCATACTGATGGCCATGAGTAAACTCGAAGCCATTATGGAAACATTCGAACGTTATGGTAAAAAAGATACTCCTGTTGCCATCATCCAGAGTGGCACAACTGCAGCCGAAAAAATGGTGATCGGTACCGTGAAAGATATTTTCTTCAAAGCCCAGTATGCCGGCATAAGCAATCCGGCAGTCGTAGTGGTAGGAGAAGTGGTGAAACTGCACCCTTCTTTATTAAAAGATGAACTGATGCACCGGCTGATACCTGCCACCACCGGATAAAATGCTTTACCAAAAGCTGCAGGAGAACTAGGCGATTATGAAAAAAAACAAGAAGAACTGCGATCTCAAAAGTTGCATGCTTTGTAAGCACTGTCTGAGCGATTGGCTGCCTGCCGTAGATAAAAACCGGAAAAGTTTTCACCTGAAAAAAGGGGAACTGCTGTTCAGGGAAGACGAAGAAGTTACCGGCATGTACTTCATCCATACCGGCCTCGTGAAAGTACATAAGAAATGGGGCTTGGAAAAAGAACTGATCCTGCGTATTGCCGGTAACGGCGCTATTGTAGGGCACAGGGGATTAGGCTCCGACACTGTATACCCCGTGTCAGCCACCGCACTTCAACCTACCGATGTCTGCTTCATTGACCTGGACTTTTTTCGCTCTACCTTAAAAGTAAACCACGATTTTCTTTACCACCTGATGATGTTCTTCGCTGCAGAATTAAAAGAGTCGGAAAAGCGCATGCGAAACCTGGCGCACATGACCGTAAAAGGAAGGATCGCCAATGCCCTGCTTACTTTCAAGGAAAAATTCGGCACGAACAACGAGGGATGTATTGACCTTTACCTCAGCAAACAGGACCTGGCGTCTTATACCGGCACTACCTACGAGACATTGTTCCGTATCATGAATGAAATGACAGAAGAAGCAGCTATTTCAGTAGACGGTAAAAAGATCACCATCCGCAACCTAGACCTGCTGCACCGTTTCATCAAAGACGAATAAAGTAACTATGCCGTCTTTTTCATTGCCACACGGTACAGTATAATGCCCATCAATGCGAAGAACAAAGCGCCCACCAGCAAATAACCATCCTGCGATAATGCATGACTGATATTGTCTTCCATGCTCACTGCATTCAGGAATCGTTCCCCTTTATCACTTCCGGCAATAAAAGCAATCAGCACGCCGGCAACAGCGCCACCCGCCACCAATCCTGTTGCAAACAGACTTCCTTTACTCAGCTCCTCTTCTTCCGCGCTCAACTGCTTATTCGCTTTCTTCTGTTTTGCTTCTACAATTCCCCTGATAGCACCTCCCACGAAAATGGGCAGCGTGGTAGAAAGCGGCAGGTAAACACCAATAGCAAAACTCAATGCCTTCAAACCGCATAGTTCTACAGTAACCGCCAGGAACATACCCACCATTACATATTGCCAGTCGAGGTTCTGCGATAGTATCCCTTTGATCAACGTAGCCATTAATGTAGCTTGCGGCGCCGGGAATTTCTCTGAACCGATCGCATGTTGCACACCTTGTTGCAACATTTCCGTTGAAGGTTTATCCAGGAACTTAACCGTTATACCAATAATAACAGAAGATACGATAGCACCAATGAACAAAGCGATCTGTTGGTTACGCGGCGTGGCACCTACCAGGTAACCGCTCTTGAGGTCTTGCGAAGTACCTCCGGCATTGGCTGCAGCAATACAGATCATCCCTCCAACCACCAGCACCAACGGCTCAAACGCTTTACCTGTCCAACCTACACTGAGGAAAATCAAGCTGGTACCCATCACCGTGGCAATGGTCATGCCACTGATCGGGCTATTGGATGTACCGATCAATCCTACAATACGTGAAGCTACCGTTACAAACAAAGCGCCGAACAGCAATACCAGTATACCAATGAATAACTTCTGGAGCAGGTTATCGCCGGGCACTTGCGGTAATAAAGTAATAACAGCGATCAGGCCCAGGCTGCCCAATCCCACTACCCGCAGGCTCAAATCTCTTTCTGTACGCAACACAGCAGTTGCAGCACTTTCTTCATTACCGGCCTTCAAAGAAGACAGGCTTCCTTTCACCGATTTTACAATCGTAGGAATGGTTTTAACAAGGGTGATGATACCGCCGGCTGCTACTGCACCCGCACCTATCTGCCGTACATACGCGTAATAAATGGCCGATGCATAATCATTGAAATGATGTGTAACCGGATCCCATCCGCCTTTTCCACCGGGCTTGGCAATATCTGCCAGGTAACCCAGTTTAGCCAGTTGTAACGCAATCACATCACCTGGAACCAGGGTAGACAAGAGCGGAATAAATACCATCCAACTTAATACACTACCCGCTACCAGTACGCCGGCAATGCGCGGGCCGATGATATAACCAATACCAATGTATTCAGGCGTGATCTCACCGCTCACTTTCGCCGAAGGAAAGAACTTATTGATCTGTTTGGTAGCATAATAAGGCGTCTCGGCAATCACGTGCAATATTTTTTGCAAGAACGCATACAGTAACGCCACACCCAGTCCCCAGAAAGCCGTCTTGGCAAAATCGCCGCCTTTCTCCCCCGCCTTCAACACATCGCCACAAGCAGTTCCCTCTGGATAAGGGAGGGCATCATGCTCATTAACGATCAAGGCCCTACGCAAGGGTATCATCAGCAAAGTGCCTAACAGTCCGCCTACAATAGCCAATACCAATATGGTTAAATAATTGAAGTATTCGGCGCTGGTAGGCGATGAAAGAAAAAGAAAGCCCGGCAGTGTAAAAGCCACCCCACCGGCAATACTTTCACCGGCAGAGCCGGTGGTCTGGATGATATTGTTTTCCAGTATGGTGGTCTTGAGGAATCTCCGGCCAAGTGTAATGGCAATAACAGCAATAGGGATGGAAGCAGTTACGGTGAGGCCCGCTTTCAAAGCCAGGTACACGGTGGCGGCGCCAAAAATAACGCCGAACAAACTGCCCACGAGTATGGACTTAACGGTCAATTCTTTCATATTCGTTTCGGGAGAAACGAAGGGCTTAAAGGTCTTTTGTGATTCAGACATAGTTATAGTTGTTAGTTGATAGTTGTTAGTTGATAGCGTTATGTGTTAGCATCTGTTTCTAACAACTGACAACTATCAACTAACAACTCATAAAATCCTTACTTTCGACACGATTTAAAATTTCAAAATACGATTTATGCCCGAGATACCAAACGAGCAAAAAAAAGCTAAAATGCCCAAGTCGGTGCCATTTATTATCGGAAATGAAGCCGCCGAACGTTTCAGCTTTTATGCCATACGAGCCATCATGCCTACTTTTCTGGTAGCGCAATTCTTCAACCCGGCCCATAACCCGGCCATACAGAGCACGGCCGAAGCCCGCTCCAATGAACTATCTCACCTCTTTGTGTTCTTTGCTTATTTCATGCCGCTGGTGGGTGGTATTGTGGCCGACTGGTTCTTCGGCAAATACAAAGTCATTCTGTATGTCTCTATATTATATGCCATCGGTAACCTGGTACTGTCGTTGTCTACACACGATCTCAGCCTGTTCAGTACCGGCCTCATCGTCATAGCCATTGCGGCGGGAGGCATCAAGTCCTGCGTGTCGGCCAATGTGGGCGACCAGTTCGACAAATCAAACCAGGAACTGATGTCGAAAGTTTATGGCTGGTTCTATTTCAGCATCAATTCGGGTTCTGTGTTGTCTACCCTGTTGATCCCCATCATCTATAAAAAATACGGGCCGGAACTCGCTTTCGGCATACCGGGCATACTCATGTGCCTGGCTACACTGATCTTTTGGCTGGGCCGGCATAGATATGTGAAAGTGCCGCCAACGGGTGTGAAGAAAGAAAATTTTATGAGGATATCATTATATGCCTTGAAAAAAGCTTTTTTATATGCCTGGAAAAAAGTTTTTTTCAATCGCCAGGACAAAACCGTTTGGGAAACCGTAGCAGAAAAATACTCACCCGAAGCTATTGATGGCGTACAGGCTGTGTATCGCATCCTGGCTGTATTTGCGTTCACCCCTATCTTCTGGGCGCTGTGGGACCAAAACCTTTCCGAATGGGTATTGCAGGCTACCAAACTGGACCTGCATATTTTCGGTTATGAGTTCCTGCCGGAGCAGATACAAACATTCAACCCACTGTTCCTGATCAGCCTGATACCGGTGTTCACGTATGGATTGTTCCCACTCATTGAAAAAACGGGCATCAAGGTTACGCCGCTGCGCAAGATCGGTGCAGGGTTGTTCCTCACCATATTGTCTTTTATCATCATTGCTTTCTTACAGGAAAAGATCGACCAGGGTGGCAGGCCCACCGTGTGGTGGCAGATACTGGCTTATTTCATCCTGGCCGGCGCCGAAGTACTGGTATCCATCACCTGCCTGGAATATGCCTATACCCAATCGCCTAAATCCATGAAGAGTACCATGACGGCCTTGTACCTGCTGGGCATTTCATTGGGTAATATCTTTACCAGTCTCGTCAACAACAGCATTGCCAACAATGGGTTCTTTGCACGCTATACAGGTGCCAGTTATTTTTGGTTGTTCATCAGCATATTGTCGGGCTTTTTCCTGCTTTACCTGCTGGTGGCCAAACGCCTGCCGGAAAAAAGTTACGTGGAATGAATTAAGTTCTACTTTCGCCCCACAATCAGCATTTTATCATGAATATACTCTTACTTGGTTCGGGCGGAAGAGAACATGCGCTGGCCTGGAAAATGAGCCAGAGCCATCATTGCGACCAATTATTCATTGCTCCCGGCAACGCCGGAACAACTCAATACGGCACCAATTTACCCATTGGTGTAACAGACTTTGCAGCTATTAAAGAAGCCTGTATTACACATCACATCAATATGTTGGTAGTAGGACCTGAAGAGCCGCTGGTAAAAGGTATTTACGATTTTTTTCAGGCCGATGAGCAGTTGCAGAAGATCACCGTAGTAGCCCCTTCGGCGGCGGCGGCCCAATTGGAAGGGAGCAAGGCTTTCAGTAAAAAATTCATGCAGCGTCACCGGATTCCCACTGCAGCTTATGCCGAGTTCACAGCCGATAATTTTGAAGAAGGAAAAAAATACATCGCCGCGCATAGTCTGCCCGTGGTATTGAAAGCAGACGGACTCGCCGCAGGCAAAGGAGTAGTTATTGCCGAAACCCACGAACAGGCACAGGAAGTATTTGCTTCCATGATCCTGGACAAACAATTTGGCGAGGCCAGCAGCAAAGTGGTGATCGAATCATTTCTGCGGGGCATTGAAGTGAGTGTATTTGTGCTCACAGATGGCATCGACTATCAACTCATCGGCCACGCTAAAGATTACAAACGCATCGGTGAAGGCGATACCGGGCTCAACACCGGTGGTATGGGCTGTGTAAGCCCCGTGCCTTTTATGGATGAAGTCTTCATGCAAAAAGTAGAGTCACGTATCATACGTCCAACAGTAGATGGATTGAAAAAAGAAGGACTGATTTATCATGGTTTCATTTTCTTCGGACTGATGAACTGCGATGGCGAGCCCTATGTGATCGAATACAATTGCCGCATGGGCGACCCCGAAACAGAAGTGGTGATGCCGAGGTTACAGACAGACCTGGTGGCACTTTTTGCAGCGATGGATAATGGCACGTTAATTGATACTAATATCGCTTTCGACGAGAGGAGCTGCTGCACCGTAATGGCAGTTAGTGGAGGGTACCCCGGTGATTATCAAAAGAATATCAGGATCGAGGGACTGGCCCATGCCGGCGATAACAAAAATACCTTCGTATTCCATGCAGGAACCCGACAGTTGGACACCACTGTGGTGACAAATGGCGGGCGGGTATTGGCGGTATCATCATTTGGCAACAATATTACCGAGGCAGTGAACCTGTCGAAAAAAACACTGGCTGGAATCAGTTTTGACGGCATGTACTACCGGAAGGATATCGGATACGAATTTGCCTGAAAAATCGGTATTTTAGACTTTGTTAATTCAACCAATTTCATCCACCTTTGCAAGCATTAGCTGACTAATTAGAATTTTAGATTTACAATGGGATTGTTCAACTTTTTCACACAGGAAATTGCGATGGACCTGGGTACTGCGAATACCCTCATCATACATAACGACGAAGTAGTAGTCAATGAGCCTTCGATAGTGGCGCTGAACCGTAACAACATGAAAGAAGTGTTGGCGGTAGGAAAGAAAGCGCTCATGATGCACGAAAAAACACACGAAAGCATTCGCACGGTCCGTCCGTTGAAAGACGGTGTGATCGCCGACTTCAACGCCGCCGAGTTGATGATCAGGGAACTGATCAAAATGATCTACCCCAAGAAACCTTTGTTTCCGCCCAGCTGGCGCATGGTCATCTGTATTCCTTCTTCCATTACCGAAGTAGAAAAACGCGCGGTGCGCGACAGTGCCGAGCAGGCAGGCGCTAAAGAAGTGTATATGATCCACGAGCCCATGGCCGCCGCACTGGGTATCGGCATAGATGTAGAAGAACCGGTTGGTAATATGATCATTGACATTGGAGGTGGTACTACAGGTATTACCGTGATCGCTCTCGCCGGCATTGTATGCGACCAGAGTATCCGTATTGCGGGTGATGAATTCACCGCCGATATCATGGAAGCCCTGCGTCGTTACCACAGCTTACTGATTGGTGAGCGTACCGCAGAACAGATCAAGATACAGGTGGGCGCTGCGATGAAAGACCTCGACAATCCGCCGGATGATCTTCCCGTAAACGGCCGCGACCTGGTAACAGGTATCCCCAAGCAGATCATGGTAAGCTACCAGGAAATTGCAGAAGCACTGGATAAAAGTATTTTCAAAATAGAAGAAGCCATCCTGAAAGCGCTGGAGACGACGCCGCCCGAGCTGGCCGCCGATATCTATCGCAGGGGATTATACCTGACGGGTGGCGGCGCGCTGTTGCGTGGTCTGGACAAACGCCTCAGTGCCAAAATCAAATTGCCTGTACACGTAGCCGATGATCCGCTCAAGAGCGTGGTACGCGGTACAGGGCTGGCTTTGAAAAACTATCAGCGGTTCCCTTTTATTATGAGATAGCCCCTTGAAAAACATATTTTTTTTTATACGGCGGTACTTTGGTTTTCTCAGCTTCCTGCTGTTACAGATTGCTGCCATTATCTTATTAAGCAACGCAAGCAAAACCCACGAGGCTTTTTTCTCTGCTGCGCTCAATGAAGCAACCGGCGACCTCAACCATCGTTACAGCAACCTGCACAGTTATTTCAGCCTGAAAGAGACCAACCGGCAGCTGGCCGAAGAAAATGCGCGCCTGCGCAATATGCTGGCAGCCAATTTCCAGGCACCCGACAGTAGCCGCAAAGCCGTTACCGATACCACTTTGCGTGATACACTGGGGCATTACCGTAAATACACTTACCTGCCGGCGAGGGTCATTGGTAATACCGTAACCCTGCAAACCAATTTCATCACGTTGGAAAGAGGTACCCTACAAGGCGTAAAAAAAGGAATGGCCGTGATCGGTCCGGATGGCATTGTAGGTGTTGTGGTGGAAGCCAGTAACAACATCAGTCGCGTGATGAGCCTGTTGCACCGCAACAGCAAAGTGAGCGCCATGCTCAAGAAAGATAATTATGCAGGAAGCATCGAATGGGATGGCGTCAATCCTTACTATCTGCAACTGAAGAATGTGAGCAAAAGTGCGAAAGTGAACAAGGGCGATACCGTACTCACCAGTAATTATTCTGCCAATTTCCCTTCACACCTGATGATTGGCACTGTTGCCGCTATTAGCGCCGATCCATCAAGTAATTTTTATCTCATCAAAGTAAAAACAGCCACTAATTTTTTCAACCTGCAATATGTTAACGTGATAGCGAATGCACGCTATGCCGAGCAGACGGCTTTGGAAAACACCCCATCAAAAAATCCATGAGCAGCCTTGTAAGAAATATCATCCGTTATGTACTGTTCATCCTGCTGCAGGTGTTTATTCTGAATGAAGTGCCCCCGCTGCATCAGTTCATCGTGCCCTATATTTATTTCTTATTCATCATCTGGCTGCCCTTCAATATCAATCGCCTGTTCCTGATGGTGTTGGCATTTGTATTCGGACTCACACTGGACGCTTTCACCGGAACGCCCGGTTTGCATGCAGCTCCCTGTGTGCTTATCGCTTTCATACGCCCCGTTCTCCTTGGCCTCCTCATTCCACAGGAAACCACCGAACAGAGCTATGCCGAGCCGAGTGTGAAAAGTATGGGATTGGCGCCATACAGCCTCTACGTGGTTATACTGACTTTCGTGCACCATTTTTACCTTGTATTGATCGAATGGCTGCAATTTGGTAACTTCATATACTTCCTGGGGAAAGTAGCGGGCACCACTGCGGTGAGCCTGTTGCTGATAGCCCTTGCCGAAATGTTGTTCCCTCGCAAGAGAAGGTATAAAACCAATGCAGCGTAGATTTGCAATATTCTTTACAATAGTTTCTTGAGTTATGCCGGTATTTAATCAGAACAGGAGCCGCGTAGTGCAGATCGTTTTTGCCTGCGTTGTCCTGGTCATCGTTGGCCAGCTGGTCAACCTACAACTGTTCTCTGCCAAATACAAACTGGCGGCCGATAATAATGCTTTCTTCCGGAAAGTGGTGTATCCCGACCGCGGCATCATCTTCGATCGTAAAAAAAAGGCCATCCTTGAAAATGCGGTCAGCTATGACCTGATAGTCATCCCCGCCGACGCGAGGGGAACCGATACACTGGCGCTTTGCAACCTGCTGAACATCGATACCGCTACTTACCGTAAAAGAATGCGGGAGATTATTTTTAAGAACACCAGTGTAAAACCCAGCGTTTTCGAAGCATTGCTTACGCCTGAAATGTATGCAAAGCTGAATGAGAACATGTATAAGTTTCCTGGCTTTGCGCTGAACGAACGGTCAGTGAGGAGCTATCCTTATGATGCTGGCGCCGCTGTTCTCGGATACATTGCAGAAGTAGATACCGGTTTCCTCAGGAGACATAAAGAGGAAGGTTATGAGATGGGCGATTATGTGGGAAGAACAGGCCTGGAAAATACATACGAGAAAGTGCTGATGGGACAAAGGGGTATCAAACGCTACATCAGGGATAACAGGGGCCGTATACAGGGGCCATGGGAAAATGGCGCTTATGATACAACCGCTATTGCCGGAAAAAACCTTTATTCCAGCATTGACGTTGAATTACAAAAACTCGGTGAAACATTAATGACCAATAAGGTAGGAAGTATCGTGGCCATTGATCCCAAAACAGGTGGTATCCTTTGCATGGTAAGTGCCCCGACTTACAACCCGAACTACCTTACGGGAAACCAGCGCAGGAAACATTTCTCTGACCTCTTTCTCGACCCCAGGCTGCCCTTGCTCAACAGGACCATTGCTACTACTTACTCGCCGGGCTCTACCTTTAAAACGGTAGTAGGTATTGCCGGTTTAACCGAAGGCGTAATCAACGAAAGAGAAATGATCAGCTGCCCAGGTTATTTTACCGGTTGCGGTACAGGCAAGCCTAAATGTCTCGATAAAGGTGTATTCAATTTTAAAGAAGCAGTTGCGCATAGTGACAACACCTACTTCTCCACAGTATACAAGCGAATACTGGATCAACGAAGATATGGCAGCATAGACAGCTCCTTAGCTGTATTCAACAAGTATGCCTATTCGTTTGGCCTGGGTCGTAGATTGGGTATAGACCTACCCTCAGAGAAAAAAGGAAACATCCCTACACCTCAATTCTACCGTAATCCCAAAGTGCATGGCGCTTATTTTCATTCCTGCAATATTATTTCCAACGCTATCGGACAAGGTGAGGTAAGCACTACATTAGCACAGTTGGCCAATGTAATGGCCATCATTGCCAACAGGGGCTGGTATTATGCACCCCATCTTATCGATTCAATTGAAGGAGGAGATGAGTTCAACATGCTTGAAGCTTACAAGACAAAACACCACACAGCCAATCATATCTCCGACTCTGTTTTTGAGGCTGTGCAGGATGGCATGCAGGCTGTGGTAGAATATGGAACAGCTGTGAGGTCGAGAATACCGGGTATTAACATGTGTGGCAAAACCGGTACAGTAGAGAACTATGCCAAAGTCAATGGCAAAGTAGAAAAACAGATCGATCACTCTTTCTTTGGCGCTTTTGCTCCAAGAGAAAATCCTAAAATAGCTATTGCAGTCATTTGCGAAAATGCAGGTCAGGGTGCCTGGGCCGCCGCTCCTATTGCCAGCCTGCTCGTAGAAAAATATTTAAGAGATTCTATCTCGGGAACAGAGCGGAAAGCAATGCTGGAAGAGTTCACTAAAAAGAACCTGATTCCCGCATTGATGCGAAAAGCTATAGCTGCAAGGGATTCCAGCAGGCAGGCAAAAGAGTCGGAAGCTGCAAAGAAAGCCATGCGTGACACTTCAAACATTGAAGAGGAGCCAGATATAGACATTCCTCCTGCCGCGCCTGTAAACAATCCACCCAAACCTAACAAAAACAAACAGCAGCGTACAATAACAACACAGGCGATTCTGCCCGACGACCCGCGTAAATTTTTACCAAAGAGAACAGCAAGCGCTTAAACCTTATGAATAACAAGAGTAACAAAGTGGCACAAGGTGTTGATTTTACTATGATTTGGCTCTACGCTATCATGGTAAGCATAGGCATTCTTTGCATATTCATGGTAGAGTACCGCACCGGCACCAACTGGGTGCAGTCTTTCCTCAGCGGTAAAACCAATTACAGCAAACAGCTCATCTTCAGTGGCATCTGTGCCATCGTTGCTATTTTCATACTGCTAACAGACAGTAAATTGTTTACCGCTTTTGCCAACCTGCTCTATGCTTTCGGGATTGTGCTAATGCTGGCCACTTTTGTATTGGGCAAAAATATCAACGGCTCTAAAAGCTGGATACCATTGGGCGGAGGCTTCAACCTGCAGCCGGCAGAAGTTTGCAAGATATTTACCGCGCTGGCGCTGGCCAAATTCATATCGCGGCAGGAAGTGGATTTCAGCAAGCTGCGCTCCCAGATCATTGCAAGCATTATTGCTGCTGCTCCGGCTATGTTGTCGATCTTACAACATGAGATGGGATTGGCCCTCGTATATTCTTCTTTCCTGGTTGCCATGTACCGCGAGGGTCTGCCCGGCCAGATACTGGTGATAGGCTCCTCTTTTGCCGTGCTGGTGATTGCCACACTGGTGGTTGAACCTAATCTATTGGCCATCATTCTTACCGTTATCGCCGCTGTGCTGATCTTTTTGTTGCGCAAACAATTCCGGAGGAACAAGGGATTGCTTACCATTATTATAGGGACCTGGTTACTCTGTGTAGGCATACAGCGTTTTGTAGTGCCATATATATTCAACAACGTATTTGAATGCTATCAAAGTACCCGCATTTACAGCATGGTTGGTAAAGAATACGATTGCAGTCTGAATAAAAAATCGGCACGGAAAAACCCCAATGAAAAAGCGGCGCATAAACCAGACGACTATAATGTAAGACAAAGTAAGATCGCCATCGGCTCGGGAGGATTATTGGGCCGGGGCTTCCTCAAAGGAACCCAAACAAGAGGCAAATACGTGCCTGAACAACATACCGATTTCATTTTCACCTCACTGGGTGAAGCTTTTGGTTTTACAGGTTGCCTGGTATTCCTGTTGCTTTACCTTTTCATGCTCTTCCGCATCATAAAAATCGCCGAAAGACAGCGAAGCACTTTCAGCCGGGTATACGCTTACAGTGTGGCCAGTATCATCTTCTTCCATATTGCCGTGAACGTAAGTATGACCATTGGGTTGTTTCCCATTGTGGGCATACCTTTGCCGCTGATCAGTTACGGAGGATCTTCATTACTGACGTTTACCGTACTGATCTTCATCCTGCTGAGGCTGGATGCAGACAGACAAATGGTTTTACGATGAGCAACCCTATTCAAATTGTTCCGCTTTCAGAAGGCGCATTTACAGTAGATAAAACAAAAGTTTTCAACCCCTTCGATCCGGAAACAGAAATACTCAACAGCAGGCCCGTTGGAAGCATGCTGGTTGAGATACAGCCTTTTGTTGTGATAACCAATAACGACGTCATCCTGCTGGATACAGGGCTGGGATACAACGATGCCGATGGCAAACCCCAACTCCACAATAACCTGCTGAAAGCAGGCATCAACCCTACCCAGGTTACCAAAGTACTGATGAGCCACCTGCATAAAGACCACGCGGGAGGTATCACACTTACAGATGACAGAACAGGAGAACGCTTCATCAGCTTCCCATATGCTACTTATTACGTGCAAAAGAGAGAATTCGATTTTGCGATGGAAGCAGGCAATGCTTCTTATATACCCGAAGACTTCAGTTTGTTAGAAGATTTCAGCAGGGTGGAATGGTTGACAAATAATGATGGGTGGATAGGCGATCATATCCATTACCAGTTAACTGGTGCGCACAGTAAATTTCACCAGGTATTCAGCATTGTTTCCAATGGGAAGACCGTTTTTTTCGGAGGCGACGATGCGCCACAATTACAGCAGATGAAAAACCGTTTCGTGGCCAAATACGATTACGACGGGAAAAAATGTATGGAATTAAGACAGCAGTGGTGGCAGGAAGGCCAGGAAAAAGGCTGGACCTTTTTATTCTACCATGATATTAAAACGCCTGTTTGGGGAGAAAATAATTAATTGCCCTGCTTATTACTATTGCGCTGTTTTCTAAACTCGGCTCTTTGTTGCAATTCCTTTTTTACTACCTGGTTGAAATCACGATCAATCGTGAGTGCTTTATTGGCGCGTTCATCGGTACCCAGTATCTTTTTGTATTCAACCTTGTACCTTTTGCGGATGTTGAGCAACCTTTCTTCAAAAGCCAGCACATCCATTTTTTTCTCTTCTTCCCTCGCTTCTTTCATATCGTCTACATAATCGTAATACACAGGCCAGAATTTCTGGGCTTCTTCTGAACTGAGGTTCAATTGCCTGGTTACAAATGCAATCTTCAAACCCATCACATTGATGGTGGGTTGTGGTGGAGTGGATTGTTGGGCTGCTGCGGCAGGCGGTTGTTGCTCTTGGAATGGGCAAGCACCAGTGGTACAGTAGAGACCTGCTATTAATAATAGTAAAACTAGTATCCGCTTCATCATAAATTATTCGCCTCCGGGGGTTTCTTTAACAAGCTCCAGATCCTTATTCTCATCCAGGAACTCCTTCAGTTCCTCATCGGAATATTGGCTGATGTGTTTGCTCAGATCTGGTAATTCTTCGCTGGCGGTAACCATGGTCTGATCAACACTTCCGGTCAGTCGCTCATTTTTGTCCAGGTAATTCACCAGCTCCGTATCACTCACTTTATCTATGGCTGAAGATACATCCACCTTCGTATATTTTTCATAATCGCCCGCCTGTTCTTTGCGGGAGGCGAAGAAAATACCGGTACCAATGGCTCCTGTAAGGGCGGCCGCAGCCGCATAACGCATCCACTTACGCGGACGATGCATAGACACTACCCTGGCAGGGGGTTGCACAATGGTTTGCTCAAAATACCCCTTAGGGACAGTGTATACGTTTCTCCTGGCCATAGCATGAAGCAAGGGAGCAACATCCGCCAGTTCATTGGCATCAGTATCTTTTCCTTCTTCCAGCAACCTGATTTTCTGCATGATACGATCAGCCAACCCATCGAAATAGCCGGCAGGCACACTGAATACCGTGCGCCGTTGCAGACCTGCCAGAAGGGGGCTGATGCTGTTCAATTCGTTTTCTATGGGCTGATATTGATCCATGTACAATTATAATAGACCCCGGCGCTAACCGAAAGTTTAATAATTTTTAATGAACTCCTCGATTTTCCTTGCGGCATGATGGTAGCTGGCCTTCAATGCCCCTTCACTGGTATCCAACACCCTGCTCATTTCCTCATAAGGCATTTCTTCATAATATCGCAGGTTAAACACAATCCGCTGCTTTTCAGGTAGTTGTTGTATCGCCAACTGAAGCCTCCATTCCAATTGGTTGGCATCGAACCCCTGATCGGCCTTTATTTTGTCGCTGATAGCAGCATCCAGGTCTTCCATGCTCAACGCGCTTCTCTTCTTTTGTTGTTCCAGGAAACTCAAACATTCATTGGTAGCGATCCGGTACAACCAGGTATACAATTGGCTATCCTCCCTGAACTGCTCAAGGGCATTCCATACTTTGATGAATACATTTTGAAGCACATCGTTGGCATCCTCATGGTTTATCACCATTCTTCGGATATGCCAATACAATTTCTCCTGGTACTTTTTTACAATAGCATTGAAGGCCCGTTCTTTGGTGGCCGGTACACGAAACTGAAACAATAGTTCCTTATCGTCTGGATGCATTCAGGGCAATTTTTATATAGGCAGCTTACAAAGGTATTGGATTCTATTCCCTGCAAAAGAATACCAAATAAATGTAAGTAACAAACTCCATAACAAACATTCATTAGTGACAACTGAACAGTCTACAATTTTTGTTAAGATCATTAACAGCAAATAGACTAACTTCGGAGCCGTTTAGAACAGGATATGTCTTCATCAGTATACACCAATAACTTCAAACGCAACGTAGCAGATAAATATACCATTTACAATAGTCTGTTTGCAGCGCTGCCTTTTTCCGGAGTAGCCAATGTTGGCGCTTTTCTCCCCATTCTTTTACAAGCTTGTGTTGACGGATACGCCAATGGGAAAAGCCCCATAGAGATCATCAACGAGTTCTTTCAGCAGCATACCCGCGTGCGCGAGGAGACCGACAAGATCGACCGGCTCTTCAAATCCGTTCAGTATATCGAAAGGCAGGTGGTATTATTCGATGCCATCGAAGATGCTGCTTTTGATTCTGTCAATGATATCAATGGCGCCGGCAGCCTGAAGGGCCTCTATAATGAAGCTGTTTTCACCGGAAAAACACAGGCCCTGAAAAACAAATTGCGCAAATTCAAGGTGCGGGTTGTACTCACAGCGCATCCCACCCAGTTTTATCCGGGTAATGTACTGGGCATCATTCACGACATGAGCGATGCCATCAATAAAAACGATTTCCATACCATCAACCAATACATCCAGCAGTTGGGCATCACGCCTTTCTTTAACAAGAAGCAACCCACGCCTTATGATGAAGCGGTCAATCTCATGTGGTACCTGGAAAACATCCTTTACCAATCCATCGGTAATATCTACAATTTTATTGCCCGCGAAATATTCGACAACGATTACGACGGAGACAATCCTTTCATTGAACTGGGCTTCTGGCCTGGTGGCGACAGGGATGGGAATCCCTTTGTCAATGCTGCTACTACTATCAAAGTAGCGGAGGCACTGAGAAGCGCTATCATCGTATGTTATTACCGGGATATCCGCAAACTCAAGCGCCGCCTCACTTTCTCGGGTGTAGACCAGATGGTGCACGAACTGGAGGAACAACTATATGCAAACGTTTTCCGTCCAACCGATTGCTGTCATATCGGCAAAGATGAGCTCCTTCATAAGCTTTACGATATACGCAACCTGATGGTATCGCAGCACCATTCCCTGTTCCTGCAAAGAGTTGATAGCCTGATACACAAAGTGAAGATATTCGGTATGCATTTCGCTTCACTCGACGTGAGGCAGGACAGTCGTATACACAGGCATGTGTTGCTGCAGATCAACAAAGAATTAAAAGAAAAATCTTTACACCCCGTACTGCCCGACAATTACGAAACGCTCAGCCCCACTGCACAAATTGCGGTGCTGGCCGATCTGCACGGCAACATCGATCCTGCGCTCTTCAAGGATACCATTACCAGGGATACCCTTGAAAGCATGTATGCCATCAACCACATACAACAGTTAAACGGAGAAGCCGGCTGTCATCGTTACATCATCAGCAATTGCCAGAGCGCGGTAAATGTGATGGAAGTATATGCCCTGCTCCGTTTATGCGGATGGAGCAAGGAATTGCTCAGCATCGACATTGTTCCTTTGTTTGAGACCATCGACGACCTGCAGCATGCAGAATCGATCATGGAGTTGCTTTATACACTTCCCATCTACAAGCAACACCTGCACCTGCGTAAGCAACAGCAAACCATAATGCTCGGCTTCAGCGATGGCACCAAAGACGGTGGATACCTGCAGGCCAACTGGAGCATTTATACGGCCAAAGAAAACCTTACTGCTATTTCGCGCAAATACAATATTAAAGCCCGCTTCTTCGATGGCCGCGGAGGCCCCCCTTCCCGCGGCGGAGGTAAAACGAATAAGTTTTATGCTTCACTCGGCAGCAATATTGAGAACGAGGAAATACAGATTACTGTACAGGGACAAACCATTACGTCCAATTTCGGCACCATACAATCATCGCAGTATAACCTGGAGCAATTACTGAGCGCCGGGGCCAGCAATGAATTGTTTGCCGAAACACGCATACAGATATCGCAGCACGACCGTTTCATGCTGGAAGAACTGGGCAGGATCAGTCACGAAGCATACCAGTCGTTCAAAACACATCCACTGTTTCTCTCTTACCTGCAACGGTTCAGTCCGCTGAATTATTACAGCAAAAGCAATATCGCCAGCCGCCCTTCCAAAAGGGGTAACGGTAGAAGTTTGAAATTCGAGGACCTCCGCGCCGTTCCATTTGTAGGAAGCTGGAGCCAGCTCAAACAAAACGTACCGGGCTTTTATGGTGTAGGTACCGCTTTGCAGGAAATGAAGAATAAAGGTTTGTGGAATGATGTGAAAGCCATGTTCCGCAACGTGCTTTTCTTCCGCACATTGATCGACAACAGCATGATGAGTATGCTGAAATCTTATTTTGCCTTAACGCAATACATCAAAGAAGATCCGCAGTACGGGCCCATCTGGCAACTCATCAAAGACGAGTTCGATCTCACTCGGAGGCTCGTATTACAACTGGCCGATGCGGCCGACCTGATGGCCGATGACCAGCCGGGCCGCGCTTCCATCCAGATGCGTGATAAGATTGTATTACCCTTGCTTACTATCCAGCAGTATGCGCTACATCAACTGAATCAGCCCGAGACCAACGAGCAACTGAAAGTGGTGTATGAGAAACTGGTTACCAGGAGTATGTTCGGAATTATTAATGCTGCAAGAAACTCAGCATAATTTATCGCCGTCATCCCGAGCGTAGCCGAGGGACCTTTTAGAATTTTCAACAAAACTTCATGAGATCCCTCGACTCGCTTCGCTCGCTCGGGATGACGGGCTATTATTATTGGTCCTTCCATGCCCATAAATGCAAGCATGCGTAGGTCCTGTATGGTGTCCATTTCGAAGATAGGCGGAGCATTTTTTCTTTCATCGCTTTTTTATCAGTGGCATCCAGTTTGTATATATGGGTCATAGCCTGTTGAATACCCAGGTCGTCCACAGCGAAAACATCTTCACGTCCCAGCGTAAACATGAGCAGCATTTCAACCGTCCACTTCCCCACGCCTTTGATAGCGGTCAACAGCTCTATGATCTCTTCGTTGTTCATAGCCAGCAGTTTCTTATCGGTGATCTGATGGTCGATGCAAAAGCGCGCTACATTTTGTACATAAGATACCTTGGCATTGCTTAGTCCTATAGCACGCAGCTTTTCCGGTGGTGTATCCAGTACCTGTTGCGGATTGGGCTCTTTTCCGTTGTACAATTCCAGGAAACGATGGTAAATAACCCTGGCTACTTTGGTACTCAGTTGTTGGCTCATGATACTGGCCATTAGTCTCAGCGGAATATTCTTGTGCAGTTTCAACTCATGCACTTCCTCACCTATGGCCTTTGCCAGCTTTTTGTCTTTTTGCAGATGTTTGATATACTCCATGCGGTTAAGTTAGCTAATTTGCAAGGCCATGCAAAGGGAAATTAGATTAACGGCAGATGGTTCGCATACAGTTGCCATACCGGCGATGGATGTAAGCTATCATAGTAAACACGGTGCAGTAAGTGAAAGCATGCAAGTATATATTGAAGCCGGACTGCTTACCTGTATGAACGGTTTTGCCAGTGACCCTGTTTGCATATTTGAGATGGGGTTTGGTACAGGGTTGAATGCTTTACTCAGCTTGCGCGAAGCGATCAACCAGCGAAGAAATATTTTTTACCTGGCCATTGAACGATATCCCTTAACTACTACGGAAGCTGCGTTATTGAATTACGGGAGGATCACCGGCCTTGAAGATGCTTTTCAATTCTTGCATACAGCAGCATGGGAGAAACCAGTTTCTATAAATCCCTCTTTCACACTCCATAAAACACAGGCGGCATTGCAGGATTTCACTACAGGCTATTCTTTTCACTGCATTTATTTCGATGCTTTTGCGCCTGAAACGCAACCTGAACTATGGACAACAGGCATCTTTTCACAATTATTTCCCCTGCTCCTGCCAGGAGGATGCCTCGTTACTTATTCCAGTAAGAGCATCGTAAGAAAAGCCATGACAGCAGCGGGCTTCAGGGTGGAAAAGATTCCGGGTCCGCACGGCAAAAGGGAAATGGTAAGAGCATGGAAACCGCAATAATTGTTATATTCAATGATCATCTTTAAACGTATTACATGAAATACTTTGTCTTCATAACCGTCTTTCTATTCCAACAGCCTCTGTATGCCCAACACAAAGACGAGCAGGCTATCCGTCAAATACTGACCGATCAAACAACCGAATGGAACAAAGGAAATCTGGAAGCCTTTATGAAAGGCTATTGGAAAAATGATAGTTTATTGTTCGTAGGCAAAACCGGTCCGCGTTACGGGTTCCAGACAACACTGGATAATTACCACAAAGGATATCCCGATACTGCTGCGATGGGCAAATTAAGCTTCAACATCATACAGGTGAAGCGGCTTTCTCCGGACTATTATTTTGTATTGGGGAAATGGATGCTCAAAAGAAGTATGGGCGACCTGAGCGGACATTACACGCTTTTATTCAGAAAAATAGCCGGCCAGTGGAAGATAGTAGTAGACCACAGCAGCTAAACCTCATTCATCATCTTCCTGCTTCAACGGCTTGCGCCATAACCATACAATATACCATATAAAAGCGCCCAGGCTCAATAAGAACCATGTATAAAAAAGCAGGTTTTTGAGCTGCATGCGTTCATGTATGAAGGCCAGATCGTACATGATGCCGGCTGTGGAATTAACGGCAAGCCAAAGCAAACTCACTGAAAGGGTGTTCAGAATGCGTATCAGGTATCGTTTTACGATGGGTTCCATGCCAACTGGCTTTAATCAAAGCTTTGATTGCTGGCTGCTGCCATTTTAAGTATCCTGTCGAATTGTGCCGGTGTAAGATCGTTGTAGAAATAATAAATGGGATCCACCGGAATGCCATTCTTATGTACTTCATAATGGCAATGCGGTCCGGTGCTCTTGCCCGTATTGCCCACATAGCCGATCACTTCGCCCCGCTTCACCGATTGTCCCACCCTTGCTTTGATACGATACATGTGTCCATATAAAGTTTCATAGCCGTAACCATGACCAATCACCACACGGTTACCATACCCACCGGTATTGAATCCCGCGTCCTTCACCACTCCATCGGCCGTAGCATAAATGGGCGTTCCCTGCGGTGCCGAAAAATCGAGGCCCATATGCGCCCGCCGCTCTTTGTACACAGGGTCTATACGATAACCGAAACCAGAGGCAATGCGGTTGAGGTTTTTATTACTTACCGGCTGGATAGCAGGAATGGACGCCAGCAGCTTTTCCTTATTCTTCACCATATTGGCGATCTCATTGAAGGATTTCTCCTGGTAAGCGATGCGCAGGGCCAGGTTGTTCAGTTGGCCGGTCATGCTTTTGATGAGTTCTGTCTCACCCATCGCCTGCACCAGTGTTACCTCCTTACTCTTTTCCATTTCACGTATGCGCGCACTGTCGGGAATAGGTTTGGCTTCGAAAATGGAACGGTAAACCGTATTGTCGCGGTTCTCTATTTCGTCCATCTGCAATTCGAGCTGCTTCAGGCGTTCCTGGAAAATGCTGTAATTCTGGGTAAGGTCTTCATATTGCTGGCGCAACAGTTTTTCCTTGGGAGAATCGATATAACGGAAAGTAATGGCCACGATGATCATGCCGGTAACCGCCGAAGCCATCAGGAAGCCCATCACGCGCAACAGGCGAACACGCAGGGGTGTTTCCAGTTTCTCATACCGGAGCGTATGGGTATTATAATAATATTTTATTTTCTTCATCGGGGGGTGCTACTTCCAAAGAGACGCCAAATCCCTACCTTTGATGCCCTTGAAAAGCTTCCAAAGATAGTTTCTAACCGCATAAATGCCTTTATAAAAATTTTTGCCCAGATGATGACCAGTGCCGAGATCAGACAGCAATTCCTTGATTTTTTTGCTTCCAAACAGCACCAGATCGTTCCTTCTGCCCCTATCGTGGTGAAAAATGATCCCACACTTTTGTTCACCAATGCGGGGATGAACCAGTTCAAAGATTTTTTCCTGGGAAACAAAAAACCGGTAAGCCCTCGTGTGGCCGATACCCAAAAATGTCTCCGGGTAAGTGGCAAACACAACGATCTCGAAGAAGTGGGTGTGGACACTTATCACCATACCATGTTTGAAATGCTGGGTAATTGGAGTTTTGGCGATTATTTCAAGAAAGAAGCCATTGCCTGGAGTTGGGAACTGCTTACCGAAATATACAAGATCGATAAAGACCGTTTATATGTAACCGTTTTTGAAGGCGATGCACAGGAAGGATTGCCGAAAGACGATGAAGCTTTTGCAGAATGGGAAAAACACATAGCACCCGAACGAATTTTGCTGGGCAATAAAAAAGACAATTTTTGGGAGATGGGTGATACCGGTCCTTGCGGTCCTTGCTCAGAGATACATGTAGACTGCCGTTCGGATGAAGACAGAAAAGCAGTAGCCGGTAGTACGCTGGTGAACAAAGACCATCCGCAAGTGATTGAGATATGGAACAATGTATTCATGCAGTTCAACCGCCTGAAAGATGGCAGCCTGCAACCCTTGCCTGCCAAGCATGTAGATACGGGCATGGGCTTTGAAAGACTCGTGAGGGTATTACAACAGAAACAAAGCAATTACGATACCGATGTATTCACCGGTACCATCGCCGCTACTGAAAAGATCACGGGGCAACAGTATCATTTTGGCGATGATAAAAAAGACATTGCTTTCCGCGTGCTGGCCGATCATGTCCGCGCCATCGCTTTCACCATTGCCGATGGACAGCTGCCATCCAATACCGGCGCTGGTTATGTGATTCGCCGCATCCTCCGGCGAGCTGTTCGATATTATTATTCATACCTGCATTATAAGCAGCCGCTTTTGTTTCAACTGATTCCAGTTCTTGCCAAACAATTTGCTACCGTATTCCCCGAATTGCAACAGCAGGTTGAGTTCATTGGTAAAGTGGTGAAGGAAGAAGAAGAAGCATTCCTTCGCACATTGGAAAAAGGATTGAAGCGGATAGATGACATCATTGGTAATGCCAACCTCAACAAGACCAAATCCATCGAAGGAAAAGCGGCATTCGAATTGTTCGATACATTCGGCTTTCCTGTTGATCTTACACGCCTCATTGCTTTTGAAAATAACCTGGGGGTTGACGAAGCGGGCTTTGAAGCAGAAATGCAGCAACAGAAAAACCGTAGTCGCGCTGCAACGGCAGTAGATACCGAAGATTGGGTGATACTGCACGAAGATGCGCTTTCAGAATTCGTAGGATACGATTCATTGGAAATACGCAGCCGGCTGATCCGCTACCGAAAGGTCAAAGCAAAGGGAAAAGAGCTGGTACAACTGGTATTAGAAGCCACCCCTTTTTATGCAGAGAGCGGCGGACAGGTAGGTGATACCGGCGTGCTTGATTTCGAAGGCGAGCGGATTGAAGTGATCGATACCAAAAAAGAGAATAACCTTACCATCCATCTTACAGAAAAATTACCTGGCAATACACAGGCTTCGGTGATCGCTAGTGTAAACAGGCCCAAGCGCCATGCCACCACTATTCATCACAGCGCTACGCACTTGCTGCATGCGGCGCTTAGATCGGTATTGGGTACACATGTAGCTCAAAAAGGAAGCCTGGTGAATGAAGAAGGACTGCGATTCGACTTCTCTCATTTTACCAAACTGAGCGAAGAAGAAATCATCCACATTGAGAGGTTGGTGAATGAAAAGATCAGGGCCAATATTCCTGTTCATATCAAAGAAATGAATAAGGATGAAGCGATTGCTATGGGCGCAATGGCCTTATTCGGTGAGAAATATGGCGATTCTGTGCGTGTAGTGATCATAGATCCTGCTTATTCTGTTGAACTCTGCGGAGGTACACATGTGGGCAACACCGGAGAATTGGGCTTTTTTAAAATAAAACACGAATCTGCGGTGGCAGCCGGCGTTCGGCGCATAGAAGCCTTGAGCGGAGTAGCCGCAGAGCAACTGGTGTTGGAACAATTTGAGCAACTGCGCCAGGTAAGGGAATCATTGAAACATCCCAAAGAGCTGCTCAAAGCAGTAGACGCACTGGTAAGCGATAACAATGAATTGCGCAAACAGGTCGAGAGCCTGGAAGCCAAACAACTGATCGTGATTAAACAGGAATTACTGAAGCAGGTGGAATCAGTGAATGGCAACACTTTCCTCGGTGCAATCGTAGAAGTGAGTAATGCAGACGGTCTCAAAAAATTATGCTTCGAACTGAAAAAAGAACTGAACAACTACCTCGTAGTGCTGGCTGCCAATATTGATGGTAAAGCACAGGTGGCCATACTTATTGATGAATCATTGAGTACTGCACGCGGACTCGAAGCGCCAAAAATTATCAAAGAACAGGTGGCCCCGCTGATCAAGGGCGGTGGCGGCGGGCAGAAAACATTGGCCACTGCAGGCGGCCAGGATGCAGGTAATCTTTTACAGGTTATTGCAAAAGTCAAGGCGCTTATTGAATAAAGTGCCTTTCTTAACCATCTGCAAGGATCCTTTAACCTTATTTAACATCTCCGAAGGTATTCGTATGTGGCAAAAAGCGGTAAATTTGATCTACTAATGATTTCGTATAATTAAAATCATCTTTTATGTATTTCAAATGTATTACAGCTTCTGTGCTGGCATTGTGCATAGCGGGCTCAGTTGCAGCCCAGGAAACACTTCCTCCTCCTGTTCCGGATAAGAAGTTCAAAAAAGAGGAAGACATCATCATTCGTAGAAAAGGTGACCGTGATGAAAAGACAACCATTGTAATGGATGGCGATAAGATCACCGTCAATGGAAAAGACATTGATGAACTGCACGATTCCGATTTGCAGGTATTGAGAGGTCCCGACGGATTGGCCATGGCAGGGCCACGGATCAGGATAAAAGAACCTTGGGTTACAGTGCCAGACCATGATTTCAATTTTTCTTTCAGCTCCAACCGTGCATTCCTGGGAGTGATGAGTGAAAAAAATGAAAAAGGCGCCAGGATCATCGAAGTAACCAAAGAAAGTCCTGCTGCCAAAGCCGGCCTGCAAAAAGGCGATATCATCACCAAAGTGGGCGATAGCAAGATCGAAGGACCTGATGATCTCTATGCTGCGATCGGAAAATACAAGCCGGAAGAAAAGGTGAACATCAGCTATCTGCGCGATGGCAATGAAAAGAACACTTCCACTGCACTGGGAAAAAATAAAGAAAACCGGGTATTCAATTTCAGAAGAGATGAAATTGGTCCTCATTTCAAGTCTGATATGATGCCCCATATTCAATTCGATGGTATGCCTTTTATGCGCCCCAGATTGGGTTTGCAAGTGCAGGACCTCGACAACAGCAAAGGAGTGAAAGTGATGGATGTGCATGAAGACGCTCCTGCTGCCAAAGCGGGTCTGCAAAAAGGCGATATCGTTACCACCATCGATGGCAAAGAAATAAAATCAGTAGAAACCCTTCGGGAAAAACTGCGCGATTTGAAAGAGGGCGATAGTGTAAAACTTACTTATGAGCGGAATGGCAAGACGCAGACCGCTGAAGTAAAGTTCCCTAAAAAGCTGAAAACAGCCGATTTATAAAGATATCATAAAATAACTTTATTTCCCATGTTGCATTGTGCCGCGCCATTCCAGGCGCGGTTTTTTGTTATTTTTGCGCCCGATGTCAGTCCATTCCAAATACGAAGCAGTCATAGGCCTCGAAGTGCATGCCCAATTGGCAACAGTGAGCAAGCTTTTTTGCGGAGATAGCATTGCCTTTGGTGCAGCGCCTAACACACATGTGAGTCCTATTACCCTTGGCCATCCCGGCACCCTGCCCAAGACCAACCGCAAAGCGGTAGAGTATGCCATTAAAATGGGACTTGCCTGTCATTGTGAAATTGAACGCGACAATTATTTTGCCCGGAAGAATTATTTCTATCCCGATCTGCCCAAAGGATACCAGATATCCCAACATACCACACCTATTTGTAAAGGCGGTCATGTAATCATCAAAACAACAGCAGGAGAAAGGGCCGTCCGCCTCAACCGCATTCACATGGAAGAGGATGCCGGCAAAAGTATTCATGATATCGACGACAAGTATACCTGTATCGACCTCAACCGGGCCGGTACTCCGTTGATAGAGATCGTTACCGAACCCGATATCCATACTGCTGAAGAAGCCTGGCTTTATGTAACTGAAATACGAAAATTGGTTCGCTGGCTGGGTATATGCGATGGCAATATGGAAGAAGGAAGTCTGCGTTGTGATGCCAACGTTTCCATCCGCCTGAAAGGCGAGACCAAACTGGGTACCAAGGCCGAGGTGAAGAACCTGAACTCTATCCGCAATGTGAAAAAAGCCATCGAGTTTGAAATACAACGCATGATCGATATTGTAGAAGCCGGTGGAACCATTCAGCAACAGACACGCAGTTTTGATGCAGGCAATGACACCACATTTGCTATCCGCGACAAAGAGGAAGCGAATGATTACCGTTATTTTCCCGATCCCGATCTGCCTCCCTTCCATCTCAGCGAAACATTCATCAACGGCATTCAGGCAGCATTGCCTGCACTACCCGCACAGTTGTTTGCCCGATACCAGGAGGTTTACCAGTTGAGTGAATATGATGCCGGTCAATTGTGCGATGACAAAGCCACGGCTGATTATTTCGAAGCAACGGCACAACACTGCAGCAACTACAAAGCCATTGCCAACTGGATGCTGGGCCCACTCAGGCAGGTATTGAATGAAACCGGCATGGGCTTTGAAACGCTCAGCCTGCTACCTGCTACACTGGCCAGCCTGATTCAACTGGTAGATGAAGGAAAACTGAGTTTTTCTGTGGCTTCTTCTAAAATATTGCCTGCTGTAATGCTCACCAATGCGTCACCCTTGCAGACAGCCGAGTCGATGAACCTGTTGCAGGTAAGCGATACAAACGAACTCGATGCATGGGTGCAACAAGCACTGGAAAAAATGCCGGAAAAAGTAACGGAATACAAAAAAGGTAAAAAAGGGTTGATCGGTTTATTTGTAGGCGAAGTAAAAAAAATCAGCAAAGGGAAAGCCGATCCGAAATTGGTTACGCAGTTACTCGAAGAAAAACTTAAATGAGATGTTAGTTGTTAGAAAAAATCTATCTAACAACTGACATCTAACAACTAACATCTATCATGAAAAGAATCATCTATTTACTCTCCGGCATTCTGCTGCTTACAGTTGCGTGCCGGCAACAGCAATCGGGTTCATTTACCGTAAGTGGTAAAATAACGCATGCACCCGGCAAGAGAATTTACCTGCAGGAGTTACCGTATGGCGGCGAACAGCCGGTAGTACTCGATTCCGGCAGCCTGCAATCCAACGGCAGTTTCGAACTCAAAGGCATGGGCAAGGAAGAATCTTTGTACCGGTTGGTTTTAGAAAATGGACCTGATGTGTTGTTGGTCAATGATGCCAGGCATATTGAGTTGGCACTCGATGTTAATAATTATCGGTCTTATAAGACTGAAGGCTCTCCTGTGAGCGCCAGTTTGCATACTTTGTTCGAAGACTATCGCAGGAAAGATTCAGCATTGTACAAAGCGTTTCAGCAGCTCGACACTTTGCAGAAACAAAAAGCGCCCGACAGTGTGCTGGCGATTGTACGCAATACCCGCGATGCCGCCATCAAAGACATGAATAAGGTGGTAACGGATTTTATTGAGCAGTCGCCCAGTCCAGCTGCCCGTTATTACGCTATTGGCATGGCTTCCCGCACCTTGCCGCCCGATGAGTTGAAGAAACTGGTTACTGCTTCTGCCGACAAGTTCAAAGAACACGGCGGACTGGCCAGGATCAAAAGTATGCTTACCGTACAACAGCAGTCCGCCGCTACATCGAAATATGCTTTGCTGAATCAACAGGCGCCCGAGATCAGTTTACCCGATACCGACGGTAAAACTTTCCAGTTGAGCAGCCTCAAAGGAAAGTACGTGCTGGTAGATTTCTGGGCCAGCTGGTGCGGACCCTGCAGAAATGAGAACCCCAATGTAGTAGCGGCTTTCAATAAATATAAGGATAAGAATTTCACCATCCTGGGTGTATCACTCGACTCGGATAAAGCATCCTGGCTGGAAGCCATTAAAGAAGACAAGCTGAACTGGAAACATGTAAGTGACCTGAAAAAATGGGAAAGCAGCATGGTTTCTTTGTACCAGTTCGATGGTATTCCTTTCAATGTATTGGTTGACCCTGCCGGTAAGATCATTGCAACAGAGTTAAGAGGTGAAGCGCTGGATCAGAAGTTGGCAACCGTATTGAAATAATAAAAAACCGGCGGATTAGTTAGATTTTTTCATAAAAAAGGCCAGTCTCCTTAGAGACCGGCCTTTTAAAAATTATACTGTTATTTAATAGGATCGCAATAGTTATACTGATAATCCTATTATCACTTACTAGTTATCCTTACATAAGGGATTCAACAAAAGTTCATCTGCTGAAATAGGCCATATATATTGCTGACTGGTAGTCGGAATGCTATTCACACCAGGCTTGGCAGGCAGGGGCAGTCCCAGTCGGGTGATATCTGCTCCCCTTAAACCTTCACCCAGGAATTCAATCCTTCTTTCCGTCATGATGGCATCTGCAAGCGCAGAGGCATCGGCAAAGCCGGCAGCAGTGAAAACTGTAGAAGCATCCGAGCGTCCCCTGACAGCATTCAATAATGCAATAGCTTGTGCATCTACCGTGTTGGTCGAGCGTGTTCTTGCTTCTGCCAGATTCAACAATACTTCTGCATACCTGATTACCGGGGCCCAATCAGTGAAGGTAGAAGGCACGCTATACTTAGTCAGGTAGCTTTTACTACCAAAGACCTGTACAAAACTTCTCCTGGCATCAGTAGATTTCCATCCTGTATTGGAAATGATACCAGTAGACAACAAAGAATATTCGCCATTACCTCCGTTGAATGCAGAGGGGCCATAATAATATCCCAACTGATTTTGTGTACCGGGCTGCTCAGTAGTAGAAAAAGGCATGGAGAGCATTGATTCAGTTGAAGTATATGGAGGCTTGAAAAGTGACGTATAATCTGACTGCAACGCATTCGCTACTCCCGATGTGGCAGTGAACGGAGGAGTTGCCGATACGATCTTATTGGCTTCTGTGATCACTTCCGCATATTTCTGCATGCTCAGGTAAACCCTGGTCTTCCATGCAATAGCCGTATTGCGATGGGCCCTGGTAGTGTTAAGCGCTGCATTGTTATAGTCGAGCGGCAGGTTTTGCTCGGCAAACGTAAGATCGCTCAATATTTGTGAGTACACTTCCGCAACTGATGCCCTTGCCAGCGCATAATTTCCCGAATTGGTATTTCCTTTCAAACGGAGCGGTACACCAGGTTTAGATCCATTACCATCCCAGTAGGGCCGGGCATACAATTGCAGCAATGAATAATAGCTGATGGCACGCAGTAACCTGGCTTCACCCAGGTAATTGTTGGAAAGTGTTGTGCCAACCACAGCAGAACCTTTCGCAGCCATACCATCGATGAACACATTTGCCAGGTTGATCACATAGTAAGCGCGCGCCCAATGGTTCAGAACACTATTGGTAGAACTGTTACTGGGCGTATAATTCCAGATATCAAAACCGGTTACCACATTGGTACGCTCGTTGTTGAATTCTTCTCCACGGATATCATTGAATATTTGGTAACGACCTCCGTACATGCCCGAATTCTTAATGGTGGCATATATTCCGCGGACCTGTCCTTCAATCCTGTCTTTCGTATTAAAAGCCGTAAGATCAGAAATAGAAGTAGAGGGTACGGGATTCAGGGCGTCTTTCTTGGCACAGGATGTTACGTGAACAACCGTTGCTGCCAATATAATATAAATCAGGTTCTTTCTCATTTTGCTGAATTAATAGTTTAACAATCAGAAACCAACATTCAAACCAACTGTAATGGTTCTTTGATTCGCAACAGTGTTCCTGTCAATACCGAAATTGGTGGTACCATTTCCATTGGATGAAACCTCAGGATCAGGTCCGGGATAGTTGGTAATGATCAACAGGTTAGAGCCTGCCACATAAAAACGGGCATTGTTGATCTTCACTTTTTCCAATATGGTTTTCGGCAGATTATATCCGACAGAAACGGAACGCAGTTTTACGAAATCACCTTTGAATACGTTAATGTCGAGCGGGAAAGAAGAACCGTTCGAAATATTATCTCCGAATATGGGTTTGGGATAAGCTGTAAGATCACCCGCTTTCTGCCAGCGGTTCAACACGCCTACTTCATTGTTCCAGAAACGCTGATCTCTCAGGCCCGCTCCTGTACCATAATAAACATAGTTGCCAAACTGGTAAGTGAACATGGCTGTTAGTTCAAAGCCTTTATAACGGAAGGTATTTTCCCATCCGCCAAAAACTTTAGGCTGGGTAGTCTTGTATACAATCGCATCGGCACTGCTCACACCAGGTGCAACAGTTCCATCGGCATACATGAATCGCGACTGACCTGCAGGCGCCACGTGCTGGAAGTAAACATCTTTACCCTGCGAATTCACAAATATCCTTCTTCCTGTTGCCGGATCAACTCCTTTTGTCTGTGTCACGAATAACATACCAATGGGGTAGCCGGGCAGGGTAATACTCGGGCTTTCCAATCCACCGGTTATTCCAATGATACTGTTTACACCAGGCGCCAGTGCAGTAACTTTGTTGGTATTGGTAGCAACATTGAAACTGCTGGTCCAGCTGAAATCTTTTTTCTGGAGAATGGTTGCATTTACTGCAATTTCAATTCCCCTGTTGTACATGGTACCGATATTCTGCGGAATGGCAGTAGGCACACCGGCAGACGGAGGTTGCGGTACATTCAGTAACAGACCATCGATATTGTTGTTGTAATAAGTGACATCACCTGTGATCTTGTCGTTCAGCAAACCGAAGCTCAAACCGATATCGGTTTTCTTACTGGTTTCCCAGGTAAGATTGGAGTTGCCTGCTTGGTTGTAAACTGCTGTACCATTACCTCCGTAAAGACCGGATCCGTAGGTTGAAAGGGAAGCATAATTATTCAGACCGCCTATATTTCCTACTTTACCATAGCTTCCTCTTAATTTAAAGCTGCTGAAGATCCTATCAAGCCTGGCCGATGTCCAGAATTTTTCTTTTGTGATTTCCCATCCGGCCGATACACCCCAGAAAGTACCATATTTTGAATTGACACCCAACTGAGAGGCGCCGTCTCTTCTGAGGTTACCACTGATATAATATTTTTTATCGAAGTCGTACTGCAAACGGCCGAACTCTGAATAAAGATAATTCTCTCCTATAGCCAGATTCGACGGATTTGGGGTAGCCCATCCACCCTGGACATTGGTAAACGCCGGGTCAGAAACAATAGTACGGTTCAACCCATACCCTGTATTGTTCGACTTCTGGTGTTCCATACCTGCCAGTAATCCAACTGTATGTTTATCGGCAAAAGTCTTGTCGTACTGGATGGTATTGGTCCAAACCCATCTTTTGTTTTTATTCAATGCTGCGGTTACCGAACCATTAGAACTGAAGCCTTCCCCTGAAATAGGGCTATAATAAATATCATTGTCCACCAGCACATAATCAATGCCAAAGACTGTGCGAACAGTTACTGAACTGATCGGCTTCACTTGTGCATAAGTATTACCAATAATGTGCTCTACTTCAGCATTGTTGCGGTTTTGATCCAGTTGGATCACTGGGTTATTGAAACCTACCTGTCCTACTTTGTTGTTCATTACTCCAATCAAAGCGCCCGAGTAGTTATAGGTTCCGTCGTTGTTATAAGGAGATACATTGGGAGCAGTGATCAGCGCCACACGGCCAAGGCCTGCAGTGGCAAATGCATCACCCAATGATCCGGAACTCACTGCTGCCAGGTTCTTTTCGTTGGTATATTGAATTTTACCTCCCAGATTCACTGCTTTGCCAATCTTGTGATCGATGTTCATCAATATGCCCAGCCTTTTAAAATCATTTCTCTGTATGATACCCTGTTGTTCTGTATAACCAGCAGAGAAATAATAACTAGTAGATTCATTAGCGCCGGAAATGCTCACGGTATTACTGTGTTGGAAGCCGTTGCGGTATACATAATTATACCAATTCGTATTGATGGGTTTTCCATCCGGTCCATTGGTAAGCGCAAAAGCATTCGTATTCGCATTATAAGTACCTGCATTCTTCAGTGCTTCATTTTTATAATCGGTATACTGGGAGGCATTCAGCAAATCGGGGAGGCGTTGCACTTTACTCCATCCCACCCAACTATCGACCGTTACCCTGCTTCTTCCGGCTTTACCTTTTTTGGTGGTAACAAATACAACACCATTTGCTGCACGGCTTCCATAAATGGCTGTAGCCGCCGCATCTTTTGCAATGTCAATGCTTTCAATATCGTTCGGATTGATGCTTGCCAGGATATTTCCTGCAGCAGCGGTAGAGCTGAAATCACCTGTAAAAGAAGGCACTCCGTCTACCACAATCAGTGGGTATGACGAAAGTGAAATAGAATTCGTACCCCTTACGCGTATCACAGGCGGCGCATTCAGCACTCCACTGGGGATCGTTATCTGCACACCGGCAGCACGGCCTCCCAGGTTCTGATCAAAACTTTGCGCGGGCTTGTCTGCCACAGCTCCCCCACCTATCCTTGAAATGGCACCGGTTACTTCCCTTTTTTTCTGAACGCCATACCCAACTACCACTACTTCCGAAAGTGTTTTGTCTTCCGGTGTCAGACTGAGGCTTACAGAAGATTTACCTGTAATAATGACATCAGTGGCATTATAACCTACATAAGTGAAATGTAAAGATTTAGCAGTAGCTGAAACCTGAATAGTGAAATTGCCACTATTATCAGTAACCGTGCGCCTTTCTGAACCGGCTGAAACAGTCACTCCTGTAAGCGGGGACCCTTTATCATCGGTTACTTTACCGGTAACCGTACGGTTTGTTTGAGCTTGCAATTGTACTACGAGTAGCACAATACCAGCTGCAAGAGCCAATAGTTTTCTCATTTGCAATAAAGTTTTGAGTATTAAAAAACAATTAAAATTAAATAATTATTCGTTGGAAATACTAGATTCTGCCGGAAAAACTTAAAAAAAACTTAGCCGTATCATACCATTAAATGCTGAGGCGGAATAGGGGCCGATAAAACGGTTGACGATTAAAGTATACTATTGGCATACTTGTAGAGCACTGGAAGGATACTGGGGTAACACTGTCGCAACACTTCTACTAACAGCTATTTTTTTGCTTTACCGCTGGAAGTATGCAATATCAACACCGGCAGGAGGATCAGATTGGTTAGGGTTCCTGTTACCAGCGTCAGCGAAGTGAGCCAGCCCAAAGCCTTGGTTCCACCGAAATCACTCCAGCAGAAAATGATGAACCCGGCGATCAATACCAGCGAAGTATAGATGATGCTGATACCGGTATGCCTGATCGTCTGCACCAGGGTAGCCGATACCTGCTTGTTGTAATGCGACAGCTCCTGTTTATAGTTGATGAGAAAACGGATGGTCACGTCAATGGCAATGCCCAATGCTACACTGAACACCAATACGGTGGATGGTTTCAATGCAATACCCGCCCAGCCCATCACACCAGCAGTGATCACCAGCGGAATGAGGTTAGGTATCAGCGAGCAAACCAGTATGCGGAACGAACGGAACAAGTAGAGCATGCACAAAGTGATAAGCAGGAAAGCCCAGCAAATACTTTCTTTCAATCCTTTGATGATGAAACTGGAACCTTCCAGGAATGTGATGCTGCTGCCTGTAAACGTTACATGGTAACTGGCTGTATCAAAAATCTCGTTGGCTTTGTGTTCAAAATCTTTCAGCAGCACAGGCAGCCGGGCGCTGCCCACATCTTTCATGTTCACACTGATACGCGCTACCTGCCGTGAGCTGTCCATAAAACTACTCATCAGTTGCGCGAAGCCCGATTTCTTTTGACTGCCTCCGGCGCTGTCGGGCCGGGCCTTCAGGTAAGGAGCCATGAATGCTAGGTCGCCTTCATAAGGAATCGCATAGCTCAACGTATCATCATCGAAATAAGCCTGCTTGGCAAACTTCAATCCTTCTACAAAAGACAGCGGCCGTGCGGCTTCCGGACTGCTCGCTATGTATTGCGAGAGTTCTTCAATATTTGCAATGGGTTTAACGGAACGCACCAGTCCGTTCTTCTTTTTGGTATCCACCAATATTTCCAGCGGCATCACACCTCCGAAATTGCTTTCGAACCATTTCAGGTCGGTATAGATCTTATCATTTTTAGGAAGATCATCCACAATAAATCCTTCACTCTTGATCCGCAGCAATCCGATTGCAGCGAAAATGGTCAATGCCGCTGTTACTCCATACACCCATTTTGCATGATGGAAGGTCCAGCGCTCGATACGCACCAGCACACGTTCTAAAAATGCATTGTCGAGGTAGCGTGTATGTTTGTTTTGAGGAGCCGGAAGATAACTCAGCACCACCGGTATAAAAATGAGTGAAATAAGGAACAGGACAATGATATTGATACCTGCCACCGCACCGAACTCTTTCAATACCGCGCTGCGTGTAAGGGCAAATACAGCAAAACCGATAGCAGCGGCAATATTGCAAAACAGGGTAACAATACCCATTCTCCCTACCATAGTTACCAGTGCTTTTTGCTTATCACCTGTTTCGCGGTAGGCGGTATGGTATTTATTGAGGAAGTAGATACAGTTGGGAACACCAATCACTACCACCAGTGGTGGGATGATGGCTGTGAGCAATGTGATCTTGTAGCCGAGGAGTACCACGGTACCCAGGCTCCATATCACTCCCATCCCCACCACGAACAGACTCATGAGCATGGCGCTGGCAGAACGGAAGAAAAGGATCAGGGTAATGGCCGAGAGCAGCAGGGAACCAATGAGAAACCAGTTCATCTCATCCTTGATGCGGTTACTCATGATGGTTCTGATATAGGGAAGTCCGCTCATGTGTACCGATACCTGCGTTTTTTGCTCAAAAATCTGCACCTGCTTTACAATGTCGTTGATCAGCCGGGTACGGCTCTTACTATTGACCGTATCCTTGTTCACATTCACCCCCATGAGGTAAGAATGGGTGGCAGAATTGTACAACAGGCGTCGGTAAAAAGGCAGGTTTTCGAAAACCCGCCGGGCGCTGTCGAGCGGAGCTTGGCTGGAGTATGGATAGTTAAATATTTTATATGGCAACAACCGTTTATTTACCGTATCATTTTGCAGATTCACCACCTCTGGTATGCTGGCGATATCGGTTACCCCGGGTACTTTTTTCAGCTCACGGTGCAGTTCACCCACTTTATTAAAAAAATCAGATTTAAAGAAACTATCCGATTGAATTCCAATTACTACAGTAGATCCGTCTCCACCAAATTTCTGTAAAAAAGCCTGATACTCACGGTAGCGCGGGTTGTCGTCGGGGATGGCTTTGGTAAACTCATAACTCAGTTTTACCTGGCTGCCGAAGTAGCCCATAGTGGCTGTGGCAGCCAGTAAAAGAAGCAATAATATCAGTCGGTTTTTCAGGATGAATTGCCCCAGGCGATACCACATAAAAAAGTTAAGAATTTATTAAATAATAATATCTGCAAAAGGCCCTAACAGGCTCAAGTGCAATACTGTTAACTATCATAAAAAGACTACAAAGAAAAGAAGAAAGGACTACATCGCATCACACAATATTGCACGAACATTGGTCGTTGAAATGACCCTTGTTTGACCTGTGCGGTTGATGAATCTTAAAATCCAGCGGATGACCCATTTCTAGTTAATGGTTTACACCCCCAAAAATCCATTATGAGAAACCACAGGCATACATACCTGCTATCCTTGCTCCTGTTGTCATGCCTGTATAGTCAGTTGTCTTTTGCACAAGACGGTACTGGCAATTATGTATACGGAATGTGTACCAGCAGTGCACTGGCGCCTGTTTATAAACAGGACTTCGGCACTGCTGCTTCACCTGGCACCAAGGCCAGGGTTCCATCGGGTTTCATTACAAATTATATTTATGATAATGTTGGAACCGATGGGCATTATATCGTAACTCCATTGGTTCAGAACTCGGGAAAAAACGATTGGGCAGTAGGAGGAGATCATACCGGCAATCCCAATGGCAATATGTTTCTGGTGAATGCCGGAACCGGAGCCAACTTGTTCTTTTCCCAAAGAGTAGACAACCTATGTCCCGGTTCAGTATATAGTTTTTCTGCGTGGCTGGCCAATGTGAATACCATATCGAATACACTGCCGATTTGTGGATCCAATTATGTATACCCCAAAGTAACCTTTAATATCAAAAGCACTTCGGGCACGCTATTGGGAACTTTCACTACCGACACGCTTCCATTAACAAAAGACAGGAAGAGTGGTACTGGTGTGAACTGGAAACAATATGGTTTTCAATTTTCGCTTCCTTCCGGAACCACATCACTGATATTGGAAATGAGTGATTATTGGGGAGGATTGCCTCAATGCGGTAATGACCTTGCACTGGATGACATTCTTTTTTCTGCCTGTACTCCTACCGTTACTGCTACCATCAATTCAGCCAACTCAGCAACCGTCTGTTCCGGCAGCAGTATTACTATGAGCAGCTCGATTGCCAACAGCCCTTTCTCCAATCCTGCTTATCAATGGCAAAAAAGTATCGATGGCGGAATGACCTGGACCAATGTAGGTGCTCCCGGTACCAGTGCATCCGGTTTTACCATTCCAAGTACAGTTGTCAGTGACGGGGGTTTGTATCGTGTGATAGTGGGCCCTGATGTAGCAAGTCTTTCCAGTGCAACCTGCACTACAGCATCTAACAGTGTTACACTTACCATTAATCCTACCCCTGCTGTAACGGTAACCGGTTCCACTCCTATTTGTTCTGGAAATACTTTGTTTTTATCCTCCAATGTTACAGGAGGTACTCCGGCATTTACCTATAACTGGAGTGGTCCGAATAGTTTTGTTGCTACGGTCGGCAACCCCTCTATTACAAACACAACAACAGCGGCCTCCGGCACTTATGCTTTAACAGTTACCGATACCAAGGGTTGCACCGCTAATGCGAGCACTGTCATTACGGTTAATCAAACCCCGGTTGTAGCAGCCATCACCGGTCCCAATGGCGGATGCGCCGGAAGCACCATCCAGTTAAGCAGTTCCACTGCTGGTGGTACCTGGAGCAGCAGTAATACTTCAGTAGCTACTGTTGACAATACAGGACTAGTAACCATTCTTACCGACGGCACCAGCACCATCACTTATACCGTTACCAATAACGGATGCTCCGCTTCGGTAACCAAAAACATCAGCGCAGCCAGTGTGTTTATGAGTCCAAATGTGTTGGAATGTAACGATGGTGTAAGAACTTATGATAGTACAGCAGCCAATCCATACCGTGTCAAATACGATAATCCGGCAACCGGCAGCTTTTTATGGACGGTAACAGACAGTGCCGGTACGGATGTAACAAGTAGTGTTTTTAAAAGCCCTGCTACACCAACAAGTCCTTATCCGAGTTTGCAATTGATAAGGGGTAATTGGTATACCGTAAGGGTATCATACACCAATAATGGTGTTACCTGTGCTGCCAGTCACAAGGTTTACAAGCAGATATATGTAACTGTTGCGATCAATGGGTCCCGCGATACCACTGTCTGTTATAATACCAATCCCGTTCCATTATCAGCGTCTACTTCTACTGTGGTTAACAAACTTTCATGGACCACCAGTGGAACGGGAACTTTTTCTAACAATGGTACTTCGGCTACCACTACCACTTATACTCCCAGCGCAGCAGATAAAGCCAGCGGCATGATAACCATCACAGTAACAGCCAGCACCAGCTTAAATGCAACGGGCATTTGTGGAAATGCGACTGCTACGGACAATATGATCCTGCGTATTTATCCCGACAATACCGGGAAAGATTCCGCCAAAACCATTTGCTCCAATACCACTATCAATTATACACCTGTATCTGTTATAGCAGGCAGCACTTTTTCCTGGACCTCTACCGTTACTTCGGGTAATGTTAGCGGCAACTCTCCGTCAGGTACCGGTAATATCATTGATTCGCTTGTCAACCTGTCGAATACCAACAATGGTGTGGTCAATTATACCATTACGCCTTATGCATTTACGCCTTCCAATATAAGTTGTCCGGGTACGCCTTTTAATTTTAAGGTAACGTTGCAACCTCGCCCTGCCATTACTATCACCAACAATACAGCATCGCTTTGTACCGGTACCGCTACGAACATCCAATTCATCAGTTCTATTGCAGGATCTCAATATACCTGGAGCTCATCTGTGATTTCCGGTACGGCTTCCGGTAACTCATCCAACGTTGTACCATCTGGCACCAACACCATCAACGATGTGTTAACCAACAGTTCCACTACTGCCAATGCAACGGTACGTTATATCATCACCGCCACTCCTCCCACCGGTTGTACCAGAACAGATTCTTCCACTACTGTATTGGTATATGCATTGCCTACCAAAGCTGTTGCCGGCAGCGCACAATCGTTGTGCAATGCTACTTCAGCTATGCTCTCCGGTAATACTCCCATTATTGGCACAGGTACCTGGACCCTTGCATCCGGCCCTTCCGGCAGCAGCTTCAGCAATCCCAATTCGCCTTCCACTGCTGTAAACGGACTTACCCCTGGTACTTACAAATTCGTTTGGTCTATTGTCAACGGCTCTTGCGCTGCTTCTACCGATACTGTTACCGTAACCAATAGCGCGCAAACAGTAGCTGGCACACTGGCATCACCTGCCACTGTTTGCGCTGGTTCTAATACCGGCACGCTTACACTCTCCGGTTATACAGGAAGCATCCTCAGCTGGCAGTCTTCTACTGATGGTGGTACCACTTGGGCCAATATTGTGAATACCACCAACACTTATACTTATAACAACCTTACCACCAGCACTTTATTCAGGGCTGTTGTACAAAACGGCGCTTGCAACACAGTGAACACACCATCTGTTGCTATTACCGTTACTCCTACTCCCGGCAGCGGCACACTCGCTGCCAATGCCGCTGTTTGTGCTGCCAGCAATAGTGGCACTCTCAACTTGACAGGCTATACCGGTACAGTAATTCGTTGGGAATCTTCTACCGACAATGGTACTACCTGGGCCAGTATCGCCAATACTACCAGCAGTTACAGCTATGCCAATATAACTGCCACAACACTTTACAGGGCTGTTGTACAAAGTGGTAATTGCGGGATCGTTAATTCCAATAATGTTACCATTACCGTAAACCCGCAAACAGTTGCCGGCACACTCGCTGCCGGTAACACTGTTTGTGCTACAGCAAACACCGGCACCCTTACACTCTCCGGCTATACAGGAAGCATCCTCAACTGGCAGTCTTCTACCGATAATGGAGCTACCTGGACTAATATTGCCAACACTACTGCGAACTATACTTACAACAACCTCGCTGCTACCACCCTGTTCAGAGCGCAGGTACAAAGCGGTGTTTGTAATAACATCAGCTCCAACACCGTTACTATTACTGTGATGCAACCTGTAACAGTTGCCAATGCCGGCTCCAACCAAACATTGTGCAATGTTACTTCTACTACCATGGCTGCCAATGCGCCCTTATCCGGCACTGGCACCTGGACACAAGTATCCGGTCCTACTACGGCCAGTTTTACCAATGCGAATAATCCTTTCACCACTGTCAATAATTTAATACCCGGTACTTATCAATTCCAGTGGACCATTACCAACAACCCTTGCACTGCTTCACAAAGCACCGTACAGGTTCATATCGATCCGGCAACAGTTCCCGGTACATTGGCATCGCCTGCCACTGTTTGTGCCGTTTCCAACACTGGCACCCTTACACTTTCAGGCTATACCTCAACCATTCTGAACTGGCAATCTTCTGTCGACAACGGAACTACCTGGACAAACATTACCAATACTACTGCGAACTATACCTACAATAACCTGACGGCTACTACACTCTTCAGAGCGCAGGTACAGAGCGGCAGTTGTGCAGCCCAGTATTCCAATAATGTAGCCATCACAGTTGCACAGGCAGTAACACCTTCCAATGCCGGTCCTAACCAGGCACTTTGCAATGTTACTTCTACCACCATGGCTGCTACAGCCGCGACTTCAGGTACCGGTACCTGGACGATGGTATCCGGGCCTTCTGCGGCCAGCTTCACCGACAGCCATAATCCTTTTACTACTGTAAACAATTTAACCAGCGGTGTCTACCAATTCCAATGGGCTGTTTCCAACGGTGTTTGCGCTTCTTCACAAAGCACTGTGCAGGTAAGCATCGATCCGCAAACCGTTCCCGGATCACTGGCGTCACCCGCCACTGTTTGTGCCACTTCCAATACCGGTATATTGACGCTCTCCGGTTATACGACTACTATATTGAAATGGCAGTCTTCTGTTGACAATGGCACTACCTGGACCGACATTGCCAATACCGCCAATACCTATACTTATAATAACCTTACTGCTACCACTCTCTTCAGGGCTTCGGTAAAAAGTGGTGCCTGCGCAGCGCAAAACTCAAACAATGTTGCCATCACAGTGTTGCAAACGGTAACGCCTTCTGCTGCTGGAAGTGATCAGCAACTCTGTAATGTCACCTCCGCTACGATGGCCGCTAATGCACCTACATCAGGTACCGGAACCTGGAGTATGGTAACCGGACCCACTATCGCCAGCTTCACCGATAGCCACAATCCCAATACTACGGTGAACAACCTTGGCTTCGGAACCTATCAGTTCAAATGGACTATTTCAAATGGATACTGCGCCAGCTCTCAATCTACCGTTAATGTTACCATCAATACACCCAGTGTTCCCGGTACATTAGCCGCCAATGCCACTGTGTGTGCCACCGCCAATAACGGCACATTAACACTCAGCGGTTACAGTACCAATATACTTCGTTGGGAATCTTCTACCGACAACGGCACTACCTGGATCAACATCGCCAATGCCGGCAACAATACTTATACTTATAATAACCTTACTACCACTACACAATACAGGGCATTTGTACAAAATACAGTTTGTCCTGCGGCCTATTCAAATGCAGCCATCATTACCGTGTTCCAGCCGGTTACAGCATCCAATGCAGGACCTGCCCAAACATTGTGTAACGTTAGTTCTGCAACACTCGCAGCCAATGCGCCCACATCGGGTACAGGTAGCTGGACAAAGGCTTCCGGTCCTACTGCTGTTAGCTTTACCAACCCCAATGATCCGAATACTACTGTAAGCGGGCTTTCTACGGGTACTTATCAGTTTGTATGGACCATCTCCAATGGTGTTTGCGCTTCTTCTCAAAGTACTGTACAAGTGAAGGTAGATGCGCTCACAGCCCCGGGCACACTCGCTTCACCTGCTACGGTTTGCGCTACTGCCAATGCAGGTACGCTTACGCTTAGCAGTTACAGTACCAATATACTTCATTGGGAATCTTCTACCGACAACGGCAATTCATGGACTAACATTGCCAACACAGCCAATACTTATACCTATAACAATATTCCGGTAACAACTCTCTACAGGGTGTTGGTGAAGAATGGTGTATGCGCTTCACAGTATTCCAACAATGTAGCCATTACTGCTTTAGCGGCCGTATCAACTGCCAATGCAGGACCTGATCAGCAACTCTGTAATGTTACTGCTACTACCATGGCTGCTACCCTGCCTACATCGGGCACCGGTACCTGGACACAGGTAAGCGGTCCTTCTACTGCAACTTATACCAACCTGCACGATCCCAATACAACTATCAGCGGACTCAGTTTCGGCGCTTATCAATTCAAATGGACTGTTTCCAACGGATATTGCGCCAATTCAGAAGCTACCGTTAACATTACGGTGAACACGCCCAGCGTCCCTGGAACATTGGCTGCCAATGCTACTGTTTGTGCTACCGCCAATAACGGCACACTGACGCTCACCGGTTACAGCACCAATATTGTTCGTTGGGAATCTTCTGCCGATAATGGCAGCACATGGAGCAATATTACCAATACTGCCGCTACCTATGCATATACCAACCTGACTGCTACTACCCTGTTCAGGGCCCTGGTACAAAACACTGTTTGTCCTGCACTCTATTCTAACCCGGTAACCGTTACCGTATTCCAACCGGTTACTGTTTCCAATGCAGGGCCTAATCAAATACTTTGTAATGTAACCTCCGCTACACTGGCAGGTAACACGCCCACATCGGGCAGCGGAACCTGGACAAAGGTTTCCGGCCCCACTGCAGTTAGCTTCACAAACCCCAATAGTGCAACCACTACTGTAAGCGGACTTGCAGCCGGTACCTATATACTTCAGTGGACCATTTCCAACGGCGTGTGCGCTTCCAGTCAAAGTACTGTACAGATAGAAGTTGATCCACCCACCATACCTGGTACGCTGGCATCGCCCGCTACTGTTTGCGCTACTGCTAATGCAGGAACACTTACACTATCAGGTTACAGTTCCAGCATACTGCATTGGGAGTCTTCCATAGATAATGGGAATACATGGGGAGCTATTGTTAACACCAGCAATACCTATACATACAACAACTTAACAACTACTACTTTGTTCAGGGCCTCTGTTAAAAGCGGTTCTTGTGCAGCACAATATTCAAATAATGTAGCCGTTACGGTTGCACCTGCGGTTACTACCGCCAATGCCGGCACCAATCAAACACTCTGTAATGTAACGGCCATCACACTGGCAGGAAACATTCCCACATCCGGCACCGGCACCTGGACTAAAATTTCCGGTCCTACTGCGGTTACCTTCACCAATGCCAATGATCCCAATACTACTGTCAACGGATTAACAACCGGCACCTATCAGTTCCAGTGGACCATTTCAAATGGCGTCTGCGCTTCCAGCCAAAGTACCGTACAGGTTCAGATCGATCCGGCAACTGTTACAGGCACACTGGCAACGCCTGCTTCTGTATGTGCTACCAGCAATGCAGGAACGCTTACCTTATCTGGTTATACCTCGTCTATTCTGAAATGGCAGTCTTCTGTGGATAATGGCAACACCTGGTTGGATATAGCCAACACCAATAATACTTATACTTACAATAACCTCACCCAAAGTACATTGTACAGGGCTTCTGTGAAGAGTGGTGTTTGTGCCGCGCAGTATTCCAATAATGTAGCCATTACGGTGTTGCAAGCTGTGACTGCCGCCAATGCCGGTCCCGACCAACAACTCTGTAATGTTACCTCAGCAACACTGGCGGGTAATACACCCAGTTCCGGTACAGGTACATGGTCTTTCGTGAGCGGGCCTTCTGCCGTTACATTCACCAATCCGAATAACCCAACTACTTCGGTATATGGCTTAACAACAGGAAGCTATCAGTTGCGCTGGACTATTTCCAATGGACCTTGTGCAGTTTCACAAAGTGTGATGAACATCACTGTATTTGCACCAAGCGCTCCTGGCACACTGGCTTCCGATGCCACCGTATGTGCTACAGCCAATGGCGGCACGGTTTCTCTCAGTGGTTACAGCACCAATATACTGCGTTGGGAATCTTCTATTGATAATGGCAATACCTGGAGCAATATTGCCAATACAGCCAATACTTATAACTACAGCAATCTTACTACCACTACCAAATACAGGGCATTGGTACAAAATGGCATCTGCCCGGCGTTGTATTCCAATCTGGTTACGGTAAATGTGATTCAGCCGGTATCAGCCGCCAATGCAGGGCCCAATCAAAACATCACTTTTATTTTTGCCAGTGCACAACTGAATGCGGTTCCTCCAACGTCAGGCACCGGTCAATGGTCTCAATTATCTGGTCCAACTAATGTCGGCTTCGTGAATACTGCCGATCCTAAGACTACTATTACAGGACTCACTTATATTGCCGGTCCGCCCGCTTCAAATGGCGTGTATACATTCCGCTGGACTGTATCTAACGGTGTATGTGCTAATTCTTATGCCGATATGACCATTACTGTTGCACCGCCCACCAATCCAGGTGTGATTGGTCCCGACCAGGTGGTTTGCAGAGGTGTAAATCACGGCACACTTACTTTAACCGGATACGATGGAACCATCCTGCAGTGGGAAGATTCAACAAGCACCACAACCTGGCAGCCAATCGCTAGTACGGTTGGCGCTAATACACCTACCTATACATTCAATAACCTGCTTGTAACCACATACTACAGGGCATTGGTACAAAAATCAGGCGGACAGGCATTGTATTCAGGTGTTTCGGCTACCATTACAGTAGTGCAACCGGTAACCCCTTCCAATGCAGGACCCGATCAGAGCCTTTGCAGTACCAGCACCACAACATTGGCAGGCAACACGCCAACGCAAGGCACCGGTAAATGGACACAGACAGGCGGATCGCCCGCTACTATTGTAAACCTGCTCGACCCGAATACTGTTGTAAACGGATTGGCCGTAGGTACTTACCAGTTTGCATGGACCATCTCCAATGGCATTTGTGCTGATTCAAAAACCTTTGTGAATGTTACGGTGCATCCGCTCACTGTTCCCGGAAACCTGGTAACGCCTTCTACCGTTTGTGCCAATGTAAACAACGGTAACCTCAGCCTGAGCGGTTATACCGGCAGCATTCTCAAATGGCAGTCTTCTACCGATAATGGTACTACCTGGGCCGATATCGCTAACATCACTGCCGGTTATACTTATAACAATATATCTGCTACTACGGAGTACAGGGTGCTGGTACAGAATAGCCCCTGCCCATCGCTTTATTCTAATATCGTTACCATTCGTGCATTACCTGCTGTTACCACTGCTCATGCAGGACCTGCGCAGGATCTCTGTAATGTAAGCTCTGCTACACTAGCGGGTAACACACCTACATCAGGCACAGGTACCTGGTCATTCGTAAGCGGACCTTCTACGGTTACTTTCAACGATATACATAATCCTACAACCGATGTATACGGATTAGTACAGGGTACTTATAAATTGATGTTTACCATCTCTAATGCGCTGTGTACACCTTCAACAGATGTTGTAACGATCAATGTTCATCCGCCTACTGTGGCAGGTTCACTGGCTGCACCGGCTACCGTGTGTGCCACTTCCAATACCGGCACACTCAATCTCACCGGTTATACAGGTATCATCAACAAATGGCAATCTTCTACCAATAATGGCGCTACCTGGACTGATATCTCCAACACCACTGCCAACTATACTTACAGCAACCTTACTACTAATACACAATTCAGAGCCGAGGTGCAAAACTCGGCTTGTCCTTCACTTGTTTCCAATGTGGTAGCGATTACCGTGATACAACCGGTGACCACTGCTAATGCAGGACCTGATCAGCAACTTTGTAATGTAGCTTCCACAACACTCGCTGGTAACAACCCAACTTCCGGTACTGGTATCTGGACACAGGTAAGTGGACCTTCTACCGCCAGCTTCACCAATCCTAATGCTTACAACACCACCGTGAATAGTCTTGTTGTGGGCACTTATGTATTCCAGTGGACCATCTCCAATAATACCTGCGCCAGCTCACAGTCAACTATGAAAGTGACTGTAAATGCCGCTACAGTTGCCGGCACACTGGCTGCACCCGCTACGGCGTGTGCTACCTCCAACACCGGTACACTCAACCTTACCGGTTATGCAGGCACTATCAACAAATGGCAATCTTCTATTGACAATGGTACTACCTGGATAGATATCACTAATACTACCGCTTCTTATAATTATACAAACCTCACTGCCACTACCTTGTTCAGGGCTCAGGTACAGAATACGGTTTGTCCCGCATTGCCTTCCAACAATGTAACCATTACCATACTCCAACCGGTAACTACTGCCAACGCAGGACCTGATCAACAACTCTGTAATACTACTTCTACCAGTTTGGCTGGTAATGTACCCAGTTCCGGTACTGGTACCTGGTCACAGGTAAGCGGACCTTCTACTGGTTCTTTTGTCAATAATACCGATCCGCATACGGTTGTTAATGGTCTTACTGTGGGCACTTATACATTCCAATGGACCATCTCCAACAGTACTTGTGCCAACTCGCAATCAACTGTAAAAATAACCGTATATCCTGCTACTGTTGCAGGCTCATTGGTTGCACCGGCTACCGTATGTGCTACTTCCAATACCGGTACACTCAATCTCACAGGCAATACTGGCAACATTAACAAATGGCAATCTTCTATCGATAACGGTACTACCTGGACCAATATCACTAATACTACTGCCAACTATACTTACAACAATCTTACTACTAGTACCCAGTTCAGAGCTGAGGTGCAAAACGCTGTATGTCCCGCACTGGTTTCCAATGTAGTGACCATTACGGTGATACAGCCGGTAACCACTGCTAATGCGGGACCTGATCAGCAACTTTGTAATGTAGCTTCCGCTACACTCGCCGGTAACAATCCGGCTTCCGGTACTGGTACCTGGACACAGATAAGCGGACCTTCTACCGCAAGCTTTACCAATCCGAATGCTTACAATACTTCTGTTAGCGGTCTTGCTACCGGTACTTACCAGTTCCAGTGGACCATCTCCAATAATACCTGTGCCAGCTCGCAATCAACCATGAAAGTAACTGTGTATGCTGCTACGGTTGCCGGCACACTCGCTGCACCTGCGACTGTGTGTGCTACTTCCAACAACGGCACGCTCAACCTCACAGGTTATACGGGCACCATCAACAAATGGGAATACTCTATTAATAATGGTTCTACCTGGACAGCTATTGCGAACACCACTGCCAGTTACACTTACAATAACCTTACTGCCAATACGCAGTTCAGGGCAGAAGTACAGAATGCGGTTTGTCCTGCGCTGATTTCTACTGCAGTAACTATTACCGTGCTTCAGCCGGTAACCACTGCCAATGCAGGAAGCGATCAGCAACTCTGTAATGTAAGTTCTGCTAAGCTCAGCGCTAATACACCTACTTCCGGTACAGGTACCTGGAGCATGGTAAGTGGTCCCGCTGCTGTTACCTTTACCAACCCGAACGACCCGGCTACCACCGTGAATGGATTGCAGGCAGGCACTTACCAACTGGCATGGACCATTTCCAACGCAGCCTGTGCGCAGTCAACCGCTACCATGAAGATCACCGTGTATGCTGCTACGGTTGCCGGCTCACTCGCTGCACCTGCAACTGTGTGTGCTACCGCCAATACCGGCACACTCAACCTCACAGGTTATACAGGCAACATCAACAAATGGCAATCTTCCGTCGATAATGGCACTACCTGGGCAGATATCGCCAATACCACCGCCAACCTCACTTACAACAACCTGAATACTACCACCCAATTCAGGGCACAGGTGCAAAACGGCGCTTGCCTGGTATTGGCTTCAGGTCCGGTTACTATTACCGTACTGCAACCGGTTACCACTGCCAATGCAGGACCCGATCAGCAACTCTGTAATGTAGCTTCCGCCACACTTGCAGGTAACAATCCGGCTTCCGGTACTGGTACCTGGACACAGATAAGCGGACCTTCTACCGCAAGCTTTACCAATCCGAATGCTTACAATACTACTGTTAGCGGTCTTGCTACCGGTACTTACCAGTTCCAGTGGACCATCTCCAATAATACCTGTGCCAGTTCACAGTCAACCATGAAAGTAACCGTGTATGCTGCTACGGTTGCCGGCACACTTGCTGCACCCGCTACCGTGTGCGCTACTGCCAACACCGGTACACTTAACCTCACCGGCAATAAAGGCGCTGTTAATAAATGGCAATCTTCTATTGACAACGGCAATACCTGGTCAGATATCGCCAATACCGCTGCCAACTTCACGTACAACAACCTGAACACTACCACTCAATTCAGGGTGCAAGTGCAGAATGTTGTTTGCCCAGCATTGGTTTCCTCTGCAGTAACTATTACCGTGCTTCAGCCGGTAACCACTGCTAATGCAGGAGGCGATCAACAACTCTGTAATGTAACTTCGGCTAAGCTCAATGCTAATACACCTGCTTCCGGTACAGGTACCTGGAGCATGGTGAGTGGTCCGGCTGTTATCAGCTTTACCAATCCCAACGACCCGGCTACCACCGTGAATGGATTG
>Ga0114932_10000427_pt1 | contig 50333 bp, 46 predicted proteins | sample 2SBtaG_2_FD_87286 | JGI IMG/M metagenome (GOLD analysis project Ga0114932, IMG submission 87286) | Deep subsurface microbial communities from Kolumbo volcano to uncover new lineages of life (NeLLi) - 2SBTROV12_ACTIVE470 metaG | ecosystem: Environmental > Aquatic > Marine > Volcanic ...
AATTTTGTTAAATACATGTCCTGATTTTACGATTCTATCAGCACCAACTACAACTTTATTCACCAAACCATTTGCCATTGAATATCCTACTGCAGTGTCTGGAACTAAACTAACATCAAATCCATCATGTTTCAGTTCAAATGCTGTTAAACGTGAACCTTGTTGAATGGGTCTTGTTTCAGTAGCTATTACTTTGACATTTTTTCCGCTCTCTCTAGTTGCTCTGATGACACCCAATGCAGTCCCATATGCTACAGTAGCTAATGCACCTGCATTACAATGAGTCATTATTGTATCATCGTTATCAAAGAGAACTGAACCATTCTTACCCATAGCTTTGTTAATATCAATATCTTCATCAGCCATTTTTTTGGCAGTAGAAATTACTAGTTCTCTAATTTGTTTAACTGAATCTCCAGTTTTTGCTACATTCATTATTTTTTCTAATCCCCAACCCAAATTTACTGCAGTAGGTCTAGTAGCAAAAAGTATTTTTTTTGCATTTTCCAAATATGATAATAATTCTTCTTTGGTAGTAGCATTACTTTGCAATACTGCTAAAGCCAGTCCAAATGCACCAGAGACACCAATTGCAGGTGCCCCCCTAACAACTAGTGTAGAGATAGCATCAGCTACTTGATGAAAATCATTAAATTCTACAATAACCAATTCATTTGGTAATTTAGTTTGATCAATCATTCTAACTTTGTTATCTTTCCATTCTACTGTTCGTAATGACGAATCTATGCCTATATTCTGATTACTCAATAAACACATTTTACTGATGTTCATTTTAAATCAATCTTCAGGATTTAATTCATCAGACATATATTTTAAAAATTATTCCTGTAAATGGATGATTTCTAAAGAAAACTTAGATAAAGTAGATTCAAAAGGAATGTATAAAATTTATGACAAGTGGCCAGAAATTGCTAAAGAATCATTTGAATTAGATGAAAGCAGTATAGAATTTGAAAATATTGATAATATTATTTTTGCAGGGATGGGAGGTTCTGGTGCAATAGGAGATATTTTTTATTCAATATTATCAAAAACAGATAAACATGTTTCAGTTGTTAAAGGATATCATCTACCTAAAACAGTTGATGCCAACACTTTAGTAGTTACAACAAGTGTTTCAGGAAATACATCTGAAACTCTAACAGTTTTAGAAGCAGCAAAAAAAATTGATACTAACGTTGTTGCTTTTTCTTCTGATGGAATAATGGAAAAATTTTGTAAATCAAATAATATTTCACATAAAATTATTCCTCAGTTTCATTCTCCAAGAGCTTCTTTTACAGCCTATCTTTATGGAATGTTAAAAATTCTAAAACCTATTTTGCCAATTTATGAGACTGATGTTCAAGAATCAATAAAAAAATTATTTGAATTAAGAGAAAAAATCTCTTCTTCTAATCTTTCTAAAGAGAATCCTTCATTAGATTTAGCAGAATGGATTAACGGAATTCCTTTGATCTACTATCCATGGGGATTACAAGCATCTGCAATTCGCTTTAAAAATTCATTGCAAGAAAACGGTAAAACTCATGTTATTGCTGAAGATGTAGTAGAGGCATGTCATAATGGAATAGTATCTTGGGAAAAAACATCTAATGTTAATCCAATTTTGTTACAAGGAAAAGATGATTATGATAAAACAAAAGAAAGATGGAGGATTTTGAAAGAATATTTTAATTCAAATGGAATAAAATATAAAGAAATTTTTTCAGAAGAGGGTAGTATAGTTACAAAAGTAATTAATTTGATTTATCTTTTAGATTATACCTCAATTTATTATGCGGTAATTCAAAAAATTGATCCATCACCTATTCCATCAATAGATTTTGTGAAGAAAAGATCTACATTAGGTTAATTGTCAAGGTTTTTCTGCTAAAATATAATCTGATTTTAATTCCTGATTTTGAGAAGTATTTTGATCCCAATACTCATGAAAAGTTGTAATCTTGAAATTGTTTTTTGTTAATATATCAATAATTTGTTTAGAACTTTGATTGTTTTGATTTAGGATCTTTTCATGTAATTCAATAATAATTTTATTTGTAATTTTTAAAGTGTTAGTAGCACCTTTAAGTACAAATAATTCTGAACCTTCAACGTCAATCTTTAACCAATCAATTTTTTTATATGAATTTCCCAATAGATCGTCCAGAGTCAACGATTTAATTAATACCGATTCATTTTTTGAATTTGATTTGGATAGAATTGATGAAGTGCCAGAATGTGTTTCAGATTGAAACAATTCCACTGTTCCATTTTTTTCTGAAATAGCTACATTGTACAAATCAATATTTTGTAAATTATTTAATTCGCAGTTTTTTGATAAAATTTTGAAAGTGTTTGGATCTGGTTCAATAGCAATAATCTTACAATTTTCATTTTTTTGAGATAGTTTAAGAGTATAATATCCAACATTAGCTCCCAAATCAATTATTACATTATTACTGTTAGACATTAATGAAAATGGTTCCCATTTTGCAATAACTTCTGAAAACAAAAATCGTGCTAGATCTTCAAATTTTGGTCTTGCTACAAAAATTATCCCTTCTGGGGATTTAACAATAATTGGTTTAGAAAGATAATCAGTAAGAAAATGCTTTTTAGATTCTTCAGTTTGTCTCTTAAAAACTGAATTTGGATGTTTTAAAATAGTAAGTAAAATGGTATTGAAAAGAGAAAACCAATCTTTTTTTGGAATTGTAGATGTTTTTAATAATAAATAAAAACATTGAAATAATTTTTTTAAAGTGATCTTCATTTTCAAACAGTTAATATTTTAAAATCAAAGTAACTAATCTATTTTGATGTGAGGTTCAGGAAACAAATCAATCTGAAGATTTTTTTCTTTACAAAATTCATCTGCTGCAGTAGTTTCACCACATGTTGCTTCATCACGATTTACTCTATCATAATCATCAAACATAATTATTCCACCTTTTACCATTCTAGGATATACAAATTCCATACTTAGTTTGGTTGCATCATAAAGATCACAATCTACTAAAACTAAAGAAAATTTCTTATCAGATAATTGTTGGTATAACGTGTCTTCAAAAAGACCCTTAACTAAATTGACTTTATCTGCAACGTCAAATTTTTCTAATTTTTTTTGTACAATACTTTCACTTGTTTCTGAATACATTCCTTTTGCATTTTCCCAAATGGAATGTTTGTCTTCATAAGGAAGCCCCATAAAAGCATCACATGCAAAAATTTTTCTTTTAGAGTTTAATGTTTTCAAATAATGAGCAGTCATGGTGGTAGTACCACCACGATAAATCCCCAATTCTAAAATATCACCTTCAAGACCTTCAGTTTTTTTCACAAATTCTAACCAAGTTCCCATTCCTAATCCTTCTTGAAGATCTTCTAATTCATAGTGATTTTTCATATAAAACGAGAGTTCTTTACGTATTTCAGGCTCAAATTGAGTCGCAATATATTTAGTCATTAATGTGAACAAAGGTTTAGATTTTTTTTTAGCTAATGGTGTGTTTGGTAGAAATTTCATGTATTTTTTTCTCATCAAAGAATATCGTTCAATTGCTTTAACATACAATCCAATTGCAATCTTTCTTCTAATTCCCATTTACTTCAGAAATCTTTATCTTGTTTATAAATAAGTGTCCATGAAAATATTTTACAAATTCTAGTAAAGAGATGAAATGTAGAAATTATTTTTGACTAAATCCAAATTTGAATGTAATAGTTCCTACAATAGCAGGTATCCAAGTTCCTATAAATCTCATAAAAATTACAGCTAATGATGCTAATGAGAAATCAATTCCATTATTAACCAACATTGCAATCATTCCAGATTCAGTAACTATCACACCAGCAGGTAAAAAGGATAGATTTCCAATAAGTAAAGATGTGTAATAGATTTGACCTGAATCAAAAAATTCAATTTCAATTCCTACGGATTGAAAAATCAAATAAACTGTAATTAAATGAATAAATTTTGTAGAAAGGCTTATTGAAATTATTTCAAATAAATTCTTTTTTTTCATTAATATTTTAAATGATGTTTCAGATTCATCAATGGATGAATATAATTTTTTTAAAAAATTTATTTTTAATATAATTTTTTTAATTGAAGTAAAAGTTTTTGATTTTGAAATTAAAATTCCAAATACTGCTACAAATAATATTCCAAAAATTAAAATAATTTGACTTGCTAGAAAATTTGACCATAACATTAAAACACTAATGATTGCAGTAATAGCAATTAATTCAGTCCATCGTTCAATTAAAATTATTGGAAATGTTGAAGAAATTGAATAATTAAATTGTTTTTTTAATAAAACAGATTTTACTGCCGTTCCTAACCCACCAGGAGTTAATGCTAAAGATAATCCTCCCAAAAAAATCTTTACACTTTTTCTAAAAGAAATTGGTTTATCTAATTGTTGTAATAATCTATAAAATTTAAAACTCGAAATCAGTGTATGGATTATCATCAAAAAAATAATAATTGGAATATATTGAAAATTAAAAGTGATATTTTTTTCATCAATGGATGAATAATCGGAGTAAAGTATTATTGCAAAATAGAAGATTATTGTTGCTGCTAATGCTAATACGACTTTGTCAAAAAAATTTTTAGTTTTCATTTTAATTCATTAAATTACAAATTATAGATACTTTCTTGAAGATTACAACATGAATTGATTAACAAATGTTATTTTTAAGGTAATAAAACTCAAAGGATATTCCTAATGATTAAATCTCATTCCTTTTAAATGTCGAACAAAACCCAGTTTTTCATAAAATGGTGCAACATCATTTAAACAGTCTAAAACGGACTTATAACATCCTTCACTTTCTGCCCGTTTTAGAATTGTATTAATTAAATTTGAGCCGATTTTAGATTTTTGGAAATTTTTATTGATTACAACATCTTCAATATGACCCACATACTTTCCATCATGAATAAATTTTTGTTCTAAAATTAATGTGGCAGATCCTACAACTCGTGAATTTTTTATGACAACAAAAACTAGTTGATAAGGATTTTTTTTAATTTTTTGGAAAATATCTAAAGCTTTTTCTTCTGATAGAGTACTTGCAGGTTTTAATGAGTCTAAAGATTCCAAAAATCCATTTTTTAGATCATCTAATTCTAATTCTCTAATAATAACGTCATCCATGGTCTATTCTTTAGATTTTTCTAATCGTCTTATTCGTTCTAATAGATCTTTTTCTGAAAATGCTTGTCGTTTAAAAACAACATGAGCAAATAGACCAATTATAAAACTAACTGCTCCCAATAAAATCAAACCAGAGGATAATGTTGAATTTATTTCAATGAAATTTGGTATGGATGATATTAATTTACTGACAATGCCAATTCCACTCAAAAGTGCACCAAATAAACCAAATGCCATTATAGGTCTATGATATACAAGAGTACTAGAAATTATAGACAGTGATCTAATTGTATAACGTGTTACACTATGTACTAGTCTAGAATCTTCTCTGTGTTTAAAAGAAATTGGAGTCTCACCAATTCTAAATTTTTTAAAATGTAAATCTAAGAGTACCTCTTGAGTATATGTAAAATCATTTATTACTGAAATATTTTCAATTGCATCCTTAGAATATGCTCTAAATCCAGTTTGTGTATCAGTGAATTTATGTCCAGCTACAAATGAAACAAGTTTTGTAAAAATCTGGTTTCCAAAATAATTTAATTTTTTATAAGTAGATGGATTGCCTTTCCAAAATCTAGTTCCAACAACTACATCAAATTGATTGTTTAGTATAGGGTTAATTAAATCAGGAATCTGATCAATATTTGCTTCTCCATCTGCATCTACAGTTACAACAATATCTGCTCCCATAGAAATAGAGTTTCGTATACCAGTCATAAAACCTGCACCAACACCCAAATTAGTTTTGTGTGAGATGATTTTATCTGCACCAGCATTCATTGCCATATCTACAGTATTATCTGTAGAACCATCATTTACTACTAAAATTTCAACTTGATCAATATTTGGAATTTTTCTAGGAATTCTTAGAATAGTTTTTTCTATTCTATCTTCTTCATTATATGCTAACATCAAAATGACTAATTTCAATTGCCTAATTATTAAAAAATGGCTATATAAGCAGTGTTCTAAACAAATAATCTCAATTAGTACTGGGAAATAGACAACAAAAACATAATAATTAATTTAATCAGTCAAGATTGAATTGGTTTTAAATATTCTAGGCAAAGGTCCTGTACTTTTTGTTGGTTGTCATCCAGATGATGTAGAATATGGTTGCGGAGGAGTAATCAGTAAACTTGGAAAATCTGCTCCTATTCACGTTATTACTCTTTCAAAAAATCAGAAAAATCCAGATAACAAAAATGTGTTAAAAGAGAGCAAAGCTAGTTTGAATTCATTAGGCATAAAAAAAGAAAATATTATTTTTGGTGATTTTATTACAAGGGAATTTTCTTATTCAAGACAAGAAATATGTGATTTTTTGTGGAAAATTGGAAAAAAGATTAAACCATCATGTATCTTTATTCCACCTTTTGATCTTCATCAGGATCATCAAGTTGGACATGATGAATGTTTAAGAGTTTTTCGAACAAAAACAATTTTAGAATATGATATACCAAGAAGTGAAAAATTTCCAAAACCAGTAATTTTTGTTGAATTAAGTAAAAAGAATCTAAATGATAAGCTAAATGCTTTATCAAAATATAAGACATATCAAAAAAAGAATTATTTTCAAAAAGATGTTATTATTTCTGCATGTAAATCAAACGGAGTTAAGGTAGAAATTCCAATGTGTGAAGTGTTTAGTCCAATATCAATAATTTGGAAATAAAGAGATTTGAAATTATTTGATTGTTTCAATTCATCAACCTAATTACCTTCCTTGGATGGGATTAATTCATAAAATAATGTTGTCAGATATTTTTATTGTTTTAGATGATGTACAATTTGTTAGGGGGAAAAATTTTGTTTCAAGAACACAAATTAAAACATCTGGAGGTCCCAAATGGTTAACAGTTCCAGTACATAACAAAAATGATTTTCTTTCAATAAATCAAATTAAAATAAACAATGAAATAACATGGCAAAAAGAACATTGGAATAAAATATTTGAAAATTATCATAAATCTAATTATTTTACAGATTTTGGAGGATCAATAAAAAATACAATATTTAAGAAATGGGAAAATATTTCAGAGATGAATACAGAATTAATTATCCAAATCTTAAAAATTCTAAATATTAAGAAAAATATCAAATTTTCATCAGAATTAGGTGTGAAGGGAAAAGGAATTGAAAAAATTATTAATCTAATTAATTCAGTAGGAAGTGATGAATATCTTTCAGGTCAGGGGAAAGGTTCTTCCAGATATATTGTTCAAAACGAAGAAGTTTTTGAGAAAAATGAAATAAAATTGAGATATCAAAGATTTGATCATCCCATATATGCCCAACTACATGGTGATTTTGTACATAACCTCTCTATTTGCGATGCAATTTTCAATATTGGACCAGAAGATACATTAAAAAAATTAAAACAAAATTGAAATGTAGGTAAAGAAATTATGAAAATATTAGTAACAGGTGCACTAGGACAAGTAGGAAAAATATTAGTTAAAAAGCTAATTGAAGAAAAAATTAATTTTGTTGGTTTAGATAAACGAGAGGGAGACATAACTGGTGTAAAAATCATTCATACAGAAATTACAACAAAAGAAGATATCAAAAAATATTCATCAGAATTAAACGATGTGGATATTTTAGTTCATTTGGCAAGTCTGATTACGAATGATAAAGATGTGATTAAAAGTGGTTCAGATAGTATTGATTTGAACATTAAAGGTACACTTAATCTATTAGAATTTTTACCTAATCTAAAATCAATTATTTTTTCTAGTACATACATGGTATATGGAACCCCAACTTCTAATCCAATAAATGAAGATCATCCCACAGATCCAAACGTAGTGTATGGAGCAAGTAAGCTAGCTACTGAAAAATTTTTACAGATTTTTGCAAGAGAATCTAAAATTTCTTTATCGATTTTAAGAATTATGGGAATCTATAACGTAGAGAAGCCACATGGTCAAGCAATTCCATCTTTTGTTAAAATGATTGCAAATGATGAAAGTCCAGTGATATTTGGAACAGGGAGCATCAGACGAAATCATTTGTATATTGATGATGCAATTGATGCAATAATTACAACAATAAAAAATCCTAAAAATGGTGTTTTCAATATCGGAGGTCTTGATTCCCCATCCAATTTAGAATTAATAGAAATTATCAATAATACAATGGGGAAAAATATTGAGCCTATTTTCAAAGAATCAGCCTCAAAACCCTATGATTTTATCACTGATATTTCTAAAGCAAAAAAACAGTTAGGATTTAATCCAAAAATTTCCATAAAAGAAGGAATTGAAAAAACAACTAAGAATTATATTAAAAATAAATGGTAAAAAACAGTACCCTCAGGTCAATTTAGTAAACAAACAGGATCATTTTCTATTGATGTGCTTTCATTTGTTTTAATTTTAATAGTACAGAAAGATTCTGAATAATCTTGTAAGATAAAGTTGTGGTTATCAACTAAATCTTGAAGAATAATTTTTTCATGTATTGTGGTAGGAGTCTTAAAGACGTAAACAGAATAATCGTCATTAATTATCTCAGTTAGTAACGAAATAGAATCTTCAGGTGCTTTTTTATCATCTATAGGAACAATTTGGAATGGAATTACATCATATTCAAGAATTCTATCAGTTTTAAGAGCAACAATTACACTGTTTTTAGATAGTCCTTCTAACAAAGGCGGATGGTTAACAGATAATTCAGAAGGGTTATTGATTTGATAATCATTTTCAATTATTGCATTACCATAAGGTGCAAAATACATTGAAGTTGCAAAAAATAGTCCCAATGATAATATTATTCCAATTTTAAATGGTTTAGCAAGAAATTTTCTAAATCTAATAGAAATAATATCAATAGAATAAAATTTTACAATTAGAAAACTCAAAATCATATAAAATAAAGTGAATGCAGGGAACATGTATCTACCTGGAACACCAAATGATGCGCGATCTTCAGAAGTAAGAGCGGCATAAAACCAAACTGTGGAAATTATAAAAAAAGCAATTGCAACTATTTCTTTTCTATGATCTTTTGTTTTTATTGAAATAATAATACTTGAAAATAGAATTAATAATGAAACTATTCCAAGCCAAAATTTACCTACCAAATAATCTAAATTAGAAAATATTGAAGATTCCATTGCAGGAAATTGATATGGAAGTAAATATTTAGAATATTGCTTTACATTTTCATAATGTCTATTTTCTATTTCTAAAAAGGATGATAGTTCTTTCTCAGTTGTACCTTCACCACGTTGAATAATAATTTGAGTTGTAAAAGGATCTCCAAAAAATGTATCATGGTATCCAAACCAGAAAATAATGAAAATTATCCAAGGTAGTAAAATTAATCCTGATTTGCTAAAAAAAGACTTTGAGAGAATTTTTTTGTTAAATTTGATATGTTTATTTTTGGTATTTTTTTCTATATCTTTTCTTTTATATTTAATAAAAATGAAATATGAAATTAGGAAAATTAATTCAGCTGGGAAATAAATTGCGCTGCTAATTCTAATTAAAGTTGCTATCACAAAAAAGAAAGATGTTAAAAATATTGTATAGTTAGATTTTGTTTCAAGAAATTTTATCATTAAAAAAAATCCTAAAAGAAAGAATATTGTAGATATACTCTCCGTTTGAAATGATAGTGCAGAACGTAAAAAAATATGATTTGTTGCTAAGAATAATATTGATAAAAGACCAATATTTTTTCCAAAGAGTTTTGTAGATACCCTATCTGTTACTATCAATAAAATAATTCCCGAAATTGGACCAAAATAAAAAAGACCAAAGTTTCCAGTTGTGAGATAAACAAATGCGGCCCAAAAATGAAATCCTATAGGCCCCAATGGAACGGCAACGGTAGGATCAACGGTATTTGCCCAGTCCCCAGGTTTAAATTCAAATCTTCCAGTTTTTTCTAATAATTCATTTGTAATTGCATACTCTCCTTGAGATAGCTTTATTCCAATACTGGCTAAAGTGTAACCATCAGATGTTTCATAATATGGAATAAAATTTGCAATCAGATAAAATCCAACAAATCCAATAAGAATAATCTTTAGAATATTGATTTTATCAGGCATGGATAATCTAAAAGAATTCACTTTTTTTAAATCCATTTTGATTTACTTGCTTTTACTAGTTTTAAATCAATTTGCAAAAAAGTTTTTGATGAATAAGATCTTTTAATCATTTCAATGATAAGAAAATAGAATTTATCAAAAATCTACTTAATAATTTAATATTTCAAAAATTATCATAAAATGGTTTGGAATTTAGACGTTCTAATAATTCAATAATTTGGTTTTTAAGAATGAGCACAGGATTATTATCTAAATGTTTCTTATCTTTTAAAATTAATTCAGCAGCATCATTATAATTTTCTTGTAATTGTATAGGTTCAAAATCTAATTTTTTTACAATTTTCTTAAACCTGTTATAAAATTTGGATTTATTAAATTCATGCGCAATAGTAGTCGTAAATGCAAGTGCATGACCATGTGAATACCCTTCATTTGAAAAGACATATGATAATGCATGTCCTAATGTAGTTGAACTATTTCCAAATCCTAAACCAGTAATTAATGAACCATATGGAAGTTCTTCAAATTTATCATTAAGTAATGCATCTTCTAAATGATTGAAAGCTGTTTCACATAAGAATTTGGAATAATAATTACTAATTTTACTATCATATGCTTCAGAGCATTGAGCACATGCATCAATAGCTGCATTTTTAATAACATCAGATGGAGTATTTTTAATAAAATTACTATCTACAATAGCTATGTTTCCAATTAAAGCATCATCATGAAAACTCTGTTTTTTTCCATTTACATTTAAAACAGAAATTTTTGTTACTTCACTTCCACTACCAAATGTTGTGGGAATTAATATTTTTGATTTTTTTAATTTTTTTCCAACATATTTTGCAACATCTAGTGAACTTCCACCTCCCAGTCCAATTATAGATGAAAAATTTTTAGATTTAAATTCTGAAATAATTTTTTCTGCAGTATCTATTGAGGGATTTGGTTCAACATTATCAAATAAAACATAATTTTTAAGATCTAGATAATCAATCCAACCTCTAGATTTTGCTCCTTTACTAGTAATTATAAGGCAATTTTGGGGAAAAGTAAATTCTTTGACAGAATTTTTACCAAAAATAATTTTTGAAGGTTGTTTAATAGTAAACATGTCTCATCATTTTTTTAACAATCTATTATTATAAGCTAAAAAACAAGTTTGAGTATTGACAGATAATAAAACTAGTTCAAAGATTCTTCGTGAAAAACTATCAACTAAATCTATTGTAAAAGTAGGGGGGGCATTTGATGCAATGTCAGCAAAATTAGTTGAAATTAATGGATTTGATGCAGTTTGGGCAGGAAGCTTTGCTATTTCTGCTACTCATGCCTTACCTGATGCAAGTATTTTAACCATGACTGAATTTTTACATGCTGCTGCTAATATGGCAGAATCATGTGAAATTCCAATTATTGCAGATTGTGATACAGGATTTGGAGGTCCAAGTAATGTGGGACATATGGTAAAAAAATATGAGAAGGCAGGGATTGCAGCAGTAAGTATTGAAGACAAAGTATTTCCAAAACAGAATAGCCTATTAGAAGACGGTACACAAGAATTACTTTCTGAAAAAGATTTTGTTGCCAAATTAATTGCAGCAAAAGACGCTAAAGTTTCAGATGATTTTATGATAATTGCTAGAGTTGAGGCATTAATTGCAGGCTTAGGAGTAGAAGAGGCAATTAAAAGAGCACAAGCCTATGAAAAAGCTGGGGCAGATGCAATATTAATTCATTCAAAGAAAAATACGCCAGAAGAAATTTTTGAGTTTAGTGAAAAATGGAAAGGAAAGATCCCATTGATTTCAATTCCCACATCTTACCCTACTGTAACATTAAATGAATTAATTTCAAAAAAATTTAAAATGGTGATATATGCAAATCATACTCTTCGTTCATCATATACAGCAATGTCAAAATTATTAGAGAATTTATCAAAAGCAGATAGTTTGTCTCAAGTTGATCAAGAAATGTCAACAATGGAAGATATTTTTCATTTACAAGAAATGTATAATATTAAAAAACAAGAAAAAGAGATTGAAGACAATTTAAAAAAACTTGGCTATGTAAAATGAATGAGGATTCACAGAGAGCAGTATTTGAATTTTTAAATAAAAATGGAATAAAAAATTTTGTGGGAGTACCTGATTCTACTATGAAACATTTCATTAATCAAGGACTAAAAAAAAATAAAATAATTATTGCCACTAGAGAAGAAGAAGCAATAGGAATAGCTACAGGAATGACATTATCTAAAAGTCCATCATTGGTTTTTATGCAAAACGCGGGTTTTGGAAATTCTCTAAGTACAATAACATCTCTAGTTCAATTGTACAAAATACCTCTAATTCTTATAATTGGATGGAGAGGTTACTTGCCAAATGATGCACCAGAGCATACTAAATTAGGAAAAATCCAGCCTGAATTGATAAAGAGTTTAGGTTTAAAATCAAAAATATTAACAGAAGATAATTGGGAGAAAACATGTAGATGGGCATTAAATCAGTTAAAAATTGGCAACTTATGTGCTCTTATCATAAAAAGGGAATTTCATGATTAGAAGAGAAGCAGTTGAAATTATTGGAAAAACATGTAAAAATTCTCCTATTGTGTCAGCTAATGGATTTATCAGTAGGGATCTCTTTGAAACTTGTGAAAAACCATCAAATTTTTACATGATAGGTTCTATGGGCCTAGCTTCATCAATAGCACTGGGCGTTGCTCTAAAGAAACCAAAAAAGAAGGTCTATGTTTTTGATGGAGATGGAAATATTCTAATGAATTTAGGGTCTCTTGCAACCATTGGTAGAATTGCACCAAAAAATTTAGTACATATTATTTTTGATAATTCTATTCATGAATCAACAGGTGGACAACCAACCCATTCATCAATAATCAATATTGAAAAAATTGCACAATCATGTGGTTATATTGTTTATAAAACTAATTCAAGAAATAAATTAAAAAATATTTTAGAAAAGATTACAAAAAAAGAATCTCCAATTATGATTCTCATTAAAATTGATCCTAGTAAAATAATTAGTTCTAGAGTAACACATTCTCCAATTAAAATTAAAAATAGATTTATGGAATCTATTTAGATAAAAATGAAGGTAATAATTATTTCAGCAGGGTATGGTAGTAGATTAGGTAAACATACAGAAACAATACCCAAGGGACTTTTAGAGATTAATGGAAAAACAATTTTAGATAGACAAATTTCTTTATTTAAGAAAAATGGAATTAATAAAATTGTCATAATTACAGGGCCTTACAAAAATTTCAATATTGAAAATGTTTCGTATATTAAGGATAATAATTATGAACAACACGATGTTTTAGGAAGCCTAATGGCAGCCAAAGATGAAATTAGAGGGAATGTGTTAACATCATACTCAGATATTTTATTTGAAGAATCAATTTTACAACAATTATTAGAATTTTCAGGAGATATAGGAATTCCAGTTGATTTAGATTGGGAAAAATCTTATGATGGAAGAACAGAACATCCAAAATCGGAAGCAGATAATGTATTAATTCAAAATGAAAAAATTGTGAAAATACAAAAAAATATTGTTAAAATAGAGTCAAATGACATTATTGGAGAATTTTTAGGGCCAGTAATTTTTTCAGAAAAAGGTTCAAAAATATTTGTTGAAAATTTTCTTAAAATACAACTAAAACATAAAGGACCATTTCATTGTGCACCATCATTAAAAAAAGCATATCTAACAGATATGTTACAAGAATTGATTGATTTAGGATTCAATGTAACTCCAATAATTATAAAAGGAAAATGGTGTGAAATTGATACTCCCCAAGATTTAGAAAGAGCTAAAAACCTATTCCTTTAAAATTCCACCATCACTTAAAATTTTAAGTTTTTTGAAGAGTATTTCTTCAACATTTAATCCAGTACCAGAAAGATTTTTTTCTTCGCAAGGATCTTGAATTAGATCATAAAGCTCTCTTGAGTTATCATATTCATTAAAAATGAGTTTCCATTGAGATGTTCTAACAGATTTTGTATTAGGTGCCTTAGGGGGTTTTGTATCTTGAAGAGGATTTCCAGTTTCAGAATATGCAATTTTTTCATGTAAATTCTCACCTTTAATCAAGGGTAGAAGAGATTCACCATCAATAAGATCATACTTAGAATCTTGAGTGATGTTAAGATAATCCAAAATTGTAGGCATAAAATCAATTGTTCTTACTTGTTGGGGTATTTCAATAGCAGGTAAATCAGGAGTTAAGAAATGTGCAAATGTTCGAATTGTATAATCATAGCAAAATGCACCATAAGCTCTTTCACCAATTTTTTCACCAATACTAATGCCATGATCCGACATTATCAAAATCAAAGAGTTTTCTAAAAATCCCAAATTTGTAATTTTTTCTAGTATTTCAGACAGATATTTTTCTGCATTTTGAAAAAGTAACTTATAACGATGTTCATTTTTTTCTTTATTATCAAAAAACTCTTTACTGAAATTATTATAAACTTTCAAAACATCATTCATAATTCCAGTGTGAATATTGCTATACTGTAAATAAAGAAAGAAATTTTGACCTTGATCATATTTTGATTTCATTTCTTCTAAAAATATTTTATGTCTATGAGTAAGATTATCATTTATCTCATCATGTATTAAAAATTCATCTAAACCTTGTTTTGGAATTACTAATTCATTTACAACATCAGCTTTAGTATAGTAATTATCATCATGTAAATACTCAGAAATTGTTTTGAATTTTTCTTTTTTAAATTGATATGTTGACCAATAACTATTTGTTCCAGTTTTTGTACCATATGTTCCACTAAAAACTGCATGCATTGCAGCAATTGTATGTGGTCCATAAGTAATCGGTTGAGATAAACAAATAGATTTTTCTTTTATTGATTTAAAAATTAATGATTGTAAAGAATAATCTAAACGACCTCCATCAATCATTAAAATTATTACATTCTTTTTCATATTAGGGAGCAAATCTACAAGCTAATAAAATTATTTTAGTCAATTTTAACAAAAATTACCTAGTTTACACATAACCTAATTTTTTAAGCTCTTCTTCCACTTTTTTAGTTTCTTCATCATTCATAGTAGGTTTATCAAATCGTTGTTTTAAAGTATCACGTAATTCACAAAGTTCATGTTCCAGTTTTTCTACTATTTTCAAATTTGCTGCAGCAATGTTTGTTTTTTCTAATGGATCTTGTTCTAAATCAAACAAATGGACCTTTTCTTTAGGATTAGTTAAACTTCGAAAATACTTGTATCTAGATGTTCTAAGACCTGTGCAGGGCTCAGGATTTTTAGTATCTGTCTCAAAAATGGTATTCTCTAGATAAACAGATGGAATTTCTACGGAGTTTTCCTTAAAAATTGGCTGAAGATTTTTACCATCTAAATTATTAAAATCAAATGGAATCTCAAGAATATTCAATATAGTTGGAAAAATATCAACACTTCTAACTAAATCAGTGACTGGTCCAATGGAATCTACTCCAAATCCTGAAAATAAAAGTGGAACATGGACTAAATCATCAAATAAGAATCGCTGTTTTGCAGTTCTTGTTTGTAAAGTTCTTTTTTCTAATGAATTATGAGTTTTCATTTCCTTTATTTTATGTTCTGCTCCACGTTTAATTGAAGAAATGTAATTATAAGTAGAATTAGGAATTTTTGATCGAATTTTTGATTTAAAACTAAGAGAAGAATTTTTCTTTGATACGTCATCAGACAATAAATAATCACCATGATCAGAAGTCAAAATTAAAATTGTATTTTTCAAATCTAATAGTTCTAAAAGTTTTCCTAAAAAGTTATCAATTTTTTCTACAATGAGATCATATCGTTGTGAATAATTTCTATCATTGAATTTGTTAGGAACTCTAATAGGAATATGAAGATCATCAAGATGAATTAAGTAAAACCAAGGTTGAGTCAGCGATTCGATTTTTATTTTTTTCAAAATCGTTTCTGCTAATCCTTCATGTAGATTTGTAGATGTTCTGTCATAACCTTGATCATCATTTTCAAAATGAACATCAAAACCAAGTTCAACTAAACCAGAATCCATTGTTGCATAAGTATGATAACCATTTTTTTGTAAATGTGTAATAAAATTTGTATTATCAGAGAAAATCTTATGATATGTCATTCCATTAATTCCAGCATTAATAGGATACATACCAGTGAAAATACTTCCATAACCTGTAATTGTATAATCAGAAGAACTAAATGCATTTTCAAAATAAATTCCTTTTTTGATTAATGAATCAATTAATGGAGTTTGAATATTTTTATTGTTAAAACATTTGTCTGCACGCATTGAATCTACTAAAATAAAAATAATATTTGGTTTCATCATATTAAATATTAAAAAAGTACAAGAGATAATCTTTTCTTTTTATTAAAATAGGTCAATGTTATTTTTTTAGTTGAAAATATAGATATGGTGCTTTTTCAAGAGAATAATTTTCTTTAATATATAAAAGAGGTTTGAATAATTCATAGAAAATATCTACCCATTCATGTTTTATTTTGATTCTTTCTTCTGGTGAAAGGTTTTCTGCCATTTGAATAAGAAGGTGAGAAATTGGACGTAATCCAACATTCCAAATGTCAACAATTATTTTATTTGGATAAGTGGAAGATGCTTCTTCAATTGTAAATCCAGTACTTTCTATAATTTTTTTCCATTCATTATAGTCTTTTAATCCAGGCATGGTTTCTCGTCGTTGTCTATTAAGAATTGAAATTGCTTCTGGTGAAAGAAATTCTTCATACTCATCAAGAGTTTCTAAAAGATAAGGTGTCAAGAGTTCTAATCCTACAGTTCCTCCTGGTTTTGTGATACGGTATAAATCCTTGATCAATCCTTCTACGTTTTCAATCCAATAGACAGAGTTGCTATAGATAGTTTTGAAATGATTATCATCAAATGGTAAAGGTAAATTATTGTTATCGTGTAAGAGAAGATTTTTGAAAAGTCCTGTTTTTTTTGCTTTATCTAATAAAGCCTGTTTCCAATCTGCTCCATAGTCAATTTGGATATCAGGTTTTTTAACAAATTTTACTTCATAATTAGGATCAAAATGATCGTAGATATCTACAAATTTTTTGTGACTAAACTCACGAGCTTTTGTAGATTTGAAATAATCAAAATCTTCATCAAACTCAGCACCAAGATGAATTGCTTGAAATAGACCATCACCACAACTGAGATCAAGTGAAGGGGATTCAAATTTTAAATTATCATAAGCCTTACTTTTGAAAGCCATTAGAAGTCCATTTTCAGGTCTCAGCCAATATAGGTTAAGATAATGTCGTAATTGTGAAGTTAAAGGAGATTCCACACCCACCATCAAATTCACTTTCATATGAATTGTAGATATTACTTTTTAATTCAAAAATGTAAAAAAGAATTTAGTTATTTTAAAAAAATGGTATAAAAGGTAAAAGTATAATTTTACTGATTTTCATAAAAAAGCGTGAATTATGATATTTACATTCCAGTTAGATTAGACAGTAAAAGACTTCCAAAAAAAGCATTATTAAAAATAAATGATAAAACAATAATAGAATATCTTTATGAAAGAATGAAAAAAGTGAAAAAAATTCGTAAAGTAATAATTTGTACAACTAATGAAGAATCAGATAAACCATTAGTGGAATTTTTAAAAAAACAAAAAATAGAATATTTTTGTGGAAGTAAAAAAGATATTTTAATTAGATATTTAGATGCAGCAAACAAATTTTCAACAGATTTTATAATAAATGTAGATGGAGATGATATCTATACTGATCCAAAACATATTGAATCAATAATTTATGAATTTGAAAAATCAAAATCAAATTTTATTCAAATTGGGAATGTTCCATTAGGATTTACAAGTATGGGATTTTCAAAAAAATTGTTAGAAAAAATTTGTTATCTTAAAAAAAGTGATGATACTGAAACAGGATGGGTTAGATTCTTCACAGAAACAAATGTTACAGATATAAAAAAAATAACCCCAATCAATGAAATTGATTATCCAAAAACATTACGACTTTCATTAGATTATAAAGAAGATTATGAATTAGCAAAAGAATTTTTTGAAAAATTTGGAAATGAATTTGATTATTATGATATAATTAATTATGTTATTTCAAATAAGAAGATATTAGAAAATATGAAGAAAACAGAAGAAAACTGGACAAATCATTGGGATGAAAATTTGTCAGATATTTCTTTAAAAGATATTTAGGATGAGTTATGGACATTATTAATTGAAGTTTTTAATTATTGGATTAGGTTCAATGGGGAAAAGGAGAATACGGAATCTACAGAATCTGGGACAAAACACAATTTTTGGGTTCGATGTTAGAAAAGATAGACGTGAAGAAACAAAAAGAAAATACCATATTGATACATATTCAAATATCAACGAAGCCATTAATCAAAAACCAAATTTAGTGATTATATCAACACCGCCAGATTTACACTTAAAATATGTAAAAATTGCAACAAAAAATAGAATTCCATTTTTTACTGAATTGAATTTGATAAGTAAAGATGTTAAAAAAATAATTTCATGTTTAGAAAAGTCTAAAACAAAAGGATTTCCTTCCTGTACATTTTATTTTCATCCAATAGTGATAAAATTAAAACAATTACTCAACAAAAATTCTATTGGAAAAGTAATTCTTGTATCACATCATACTGGGCAATACTTACCAAATTGGCACCCTTGGGAAGATTATCGTAAATTTTTTGTTTCAAAAAAAGAAACAGGAGGTGCAAAGGAATTGTTAGTTATTGATTCAATTTGGCTATCACACATTTTTGGAAAAATTAAAAAAATAGATGGTTCAACAGGTAAAATATCAAAATTAAAGACAAACATAAATGATTTTTATAGTACACAAATACTTTTCAATAAAAAAATATTTTGTAATTTGCTAATTGATGTAATGGCCATTCCTTCTTTAAAAGAAATAAAAATAATTGGCGAAAAAGGTACCATAAATGGTAATTTTAAAGATGGAAAAATAGTTATTTCAAATAACTCAAGAAATGAAATTATAAAAAATAAAATTGGAAAAACTGCAAAAGGATACAAAGGAATTACAAGTTCAGAAAAAGTATATGAAAATGAAATTAAACAAGTAATTAAATCCATTCAAAGAAAAGAAAAATTCCCATTTTCGTTTAAAGAAGAATTTGAAATTATAAAAAATGTTGAATCAATAAATGATAGATTTTAACAATATGTTAAATAGTCAATTTGATAAATTGAGATAAAATGATTCGGGTATATACAAAATCTCGCCATAATATGAAAATAGCAAATTTTCTTAATGATAAAGGGATAGAATATAAGATATTTACAATAGAGAATGATCCTACAAAAGATTTTGAAACGTCAGATTACGATAATAATCAATTTCAGCTTGGAGTCTCATATTGCTATCCTAGAAAAATCACAGATCCCTTGTTATCAGCACCCAAATTAGGATTTGTTAATTATCATCCAGCACCTCTTCCAAAATACAAAGGGCCTACAGAATTAGAAGATGCAATTAAAAATAAAGAAACAAAATGGGGAGTAACTGTTCATTATATGGATAAAAATTACGATACAGGTAAAATTATCAAAGTAAAAAAAATTGATTTACATGAACCTCCAACATCTTCTTCCGAATTAGGTGCAGTATCACATTATTTTCTTTTTAATTTATTTAAAGAAACAATTGAAGATATTTTAAAAAATAAATTAATATTCTAATTCTTTTTTGATAGAATTATTATCTAATTTTATTGAAGAAATAATTTTTGTGATTTTTTCAGCCGCATGTCCATTACCATACACACCTGTTTGTTTTAAAATTCTTTTATTTTTTGTTTTTAATGCAGCTATCATTTTATTATAGATCAAGTTTGTATCAAATTTTTTAATTTCTATAATATTATTTCCTCCTTCTCTATTATTTTGTCTTGTTCCAATGTTTAAAACAGGTATACTAAAATAAGATCCTTCAATAAAACCACTACTGGAATTTCCTAATAAAAGACCAGAATATTTTAACAAACCAAGAAAATCGTTTCTTTCAAGTGATGGAAATAATTTAATGAAATTATATTTTTTGGAATATTCTGTTAATTTTTGACGAATTTCATAATTGCCTGCATCATTGTTTGGCATAATTGCAATAGTTTGATTTTTTAATTTTATTATAGCATTTAAAATATTTGTAATTTGTTTTTCACTTTCTTTAGATTCAGTTGTCATAGGGTGAAAAAGTAACAAAATTTCGTTTCCAATAATTTTCAATTTTAATTTGGATTCTAAAGATTTCTTAGAAGGAATTTGTTTCATAGAATCAATTGCAGTTGAACCTGTAAAGAATACTTTTGATGGATTTTCTCCCATTTTGATAATTTTTTTATAACTTCCTTTTGATGCAGCAAAATGTACATTTGAAATTTTTGTCATGGCATGTCTATTATATTCATCAATTCCTCCCGAAACATCTCCTCCATGAATATGAATATTTAGAATATTCATATGATATGCAGCTAAACCAGATGCAAGTTGTTCATCACGATCTCCAAAAATAATGTTCATGTCAGGTTTAAGTTTGTGAAAAATTTTAGAAAAACTTACCACACTATTCCCTAAAGCTTTCGACATATGGTAAGTTGTATTACCTGATGGAGATGAATTAACTTTTGCATAAATTTTAAAATTATCTTTTAAAATTTGGTTAATTGTGTATCCATATTTTCTGTATAAATGCATTCCTGTAACTATTAGATAATACTCTAGATCAGAAGTTTTTGAAATCTGTTTTAAGATTGGAATTAGAAATCCATAGTCAGCTCTTGTTCCAGTGGTAATAACAATTTTTTTTTTCATATTAGTTTTCAAAGATCAATCTGTTTCCATAAATTCCTCAATTGAGTTTACAATGTAATTCATTTCTTCTTTAGTAAGATCAGGATACATTGGAAGTGACAAAATTAGATCTGAAATTTTTTCAGTAATTTTAAGATTTTTTGTTTTAATATTGGAATAAAATTTAGTTTGGTGAACAGGATAAAAGAAAACTTTGGACATTATACCTTTTTTTGCTAAAAATTTCATTAATGAATTTCGTTTTGTTACGGATTCAAGCAGGATAAAGTAAAATTGATAGTTAAAAAATTGTTCTTTTGATTCAATAGGAATAGAAATACCCTTGATTTTGGAAAGTTTTGAAGACAAATATTGAGAATTTTTTCTTCTCATTGAAATTAATTTATCTAATTTAGATAATTGAGATATTGCTAATGCTGCAGTGATACTTGACATACGCCAATTATATCCTAGATCAACATAATTTGGCTTATCATTAGTAGAAAAATAATTTTTTACTTCAACCCTACCATGAGAACGGATTAATTGTAATCTATCAAAGATTTTTTTGGAACTAGTTACAATTGCACCTCCTTCACCAGTAGTTAAGATTTTATTTCCTGCAAAACTAAAAATTGAAACATCTCCAAAAGTTCCTAAGTTTTTATTTTTGATTTTTGCACCCAAACCTTCTGCAGCATCTTCAATAATTGGAATTTTTTTCTTTTTTGCAATTGACTTAATTTCATTAATTTTACATGGGATTCCAGCAAAATGAATAGGAATGATAGCCTTTGTTTTTTTAGAAATATTTTTTTCGATGATATTAGGATCGATACCAAAAGTTTCTTTTTCAATATCAACAAATTTTGGAATAGCGTTAACCATTCGAACAGAATTTGCTGTAGCAATAAAAGTAAAAGATGGTACTATAACTTCTTGTTTTTCTTTAATTTTTAAAGCTAATAATGATGCATGTAATGCAGAAGTACCAGAGTTAAAAGTAACACAATATTTTGTACCTACATATGATGCTAACATCGTTTCAAATTCTTTAATTTCAGGTCCTATGGCCCAAAGCATTTTTCTCTTGATTACATCAGAAACTGACTTGACATCATCTTTATCAACTAAAATTTTATAATGTGGAATTTTCCAATTTGTCAATATTTCTCGAATAATTCATGGGTATTTATGCGTAAAAAAATAAAACTTATTGTGGAAAGTCATTTGTGTCTAGTCTTCGGAGTGTAAAACATTCAGATTTGGATAGTAATGAATCACCTACATCAGTAGTGAAACCTAATTTAAAATCCATTTTTTTGGCTTGATTTTTAACAATTTCATTATAATTTCCATATGGATAAGAGAGTGTTAGATTATCTTTCAATCCTATTTTTTGAAGAAATGTTTTACTTTTCAATAATTCATCATTTAATTCAGTTTTAGACAAAAATCCTAACCATTCGTGAGAATGACTATGTGAACCAAACTCCATATGATTTTCATTCATTTCTTTAATTTCATCAAATGACAAATACAAATCCTTTGAAAAAAGTTCTTCATCAGTAGATACAATTTCATCAAATAATTGAGATGTTAGTTCATGTCTAAATTTTCTAGGTAATTCTCTTTGAAGAATTTTTTTAATAAATACAATATCAGGAGAATCAAATCTATCTTTGGTGGATAATCTAGATAGATAATTTTTGGATGAATCAATAGTAGGTTCATCTAATTGATCAACATATGATAAAATTTCACGAATAATTTCAGATGGGTTTTTACAAACTTCTAAAATAAAATGAATTTTATGAACATCTAATACAATTTTATCCTCAATAGGTTTTGAAGGTGGAAAAAATACTCCTGAGAGATTATTTTTTTTTAGTATTGGAAAAACAAACTGGAAATGATCTTTTAATCCATCATCAAATGTTAATAATAATGAATTAGAAGGAAGATTTTTATTTTTATAAATATGATCAATGATGTCATTTTGAGTGACAATTTTAAAAAAAATTTTGAAATAATCTAATTGTCGTGAAAATCCATCAGCTTCTAATCCTTTAAGTTTAGGAAATTTACTATTTTTTATTGGTCGAACATAATGATAAGTGACAATTTTACAAGTTTGGCTCAAGATTTTCTTGCTTCTATCATAAATGATGACGACTGTGGAAGTAACTGAAACTTAAGATGTTGTTGATTTTGAAGTAAGTTTGAAAATAATGCATGCAGTTGAGGATCCAGTTTTTTTCCAGAAGGAGGAATTCCATGTATATGAATTGGAGAAATATTCAAAATTTTAAATCCATATTTGTGTAAAAGTGTAAAAAGTTGGAATGGTGTATATTGATAACGTATATTGACATCTATATCAGTCATGGATTGCTTATCTGGCAATTCCAGAAAAGTTGGTTTAAATTTTTCCAACAATTCTTGAATAGTATTACAAGAATTAAAAATAGCAGATTCGGTAATCAGTGAATTGATATTTTTTGATTCAATTTCCTCAAGTGTGAAAGAATTCATTGAGTATGAATTGAATAATCGATTTCTTGAACCAAAAACTAGCAATCCTTCTTTTGAAAGTAATTCATTAGATTGTTTTAAGAAATCTTCTAATTGAGAAAATGAAATATATTCTATAAATCCATTAGCTGAAATTAAATCAAAACTATCATCAGAATCAAAATCAAAAAAAGAAATTTCATGAAAATGTTCAGAAGGAAGAGAAAGGTTTTGAGCAGAATTTTTTGCAGTTTTAATCATTTCAGATGAAAAATCTATTCCATATGCATCAAATCCATTTTGTAATAAACTAAGTACCAAATCGCCTGTACCACATCCTATGTCAAGAGTTTTGGAATTTGAAGGAAGATTTTTTGAGCAGAATTCGACAAAATCATTTCTTTGTTTGATCATATTTACAGAATCATCGGCAGTAGACATTGCAGATTTTTTCCATTCTTGGGAAAACTTGTCAAAAAAATCTTTAGTTTGTTTTTGTTGATCTGAATTCATTGATATATGATAGAAATTGGAGTTTTATTTAATTTCTTTTGGTTACTGGATTCATTGCCATTGTCCATATTGTCTTTGGGACATTTCCTTCTAAGAAATATGCATAATCATTATTTGTGACTGTTGATGTAATTTTCTCAAAAACCTCATCTAGAGAATTAAGTGTGAATGATATATCATTTTCAGTATGAGAATAAGAAATAAACGAAGGACCTGGAGACATAAAAATTCCTTTTTTTATTAATTCTTGTAAGATCAAAGATTTTAATAAAATAGATTCATTGTTTTTTGAATCATAGCATTTCATAGTCATTCTAACAGGGTAGCCAATCATTTTTGTGTTTAATCCATATTTTTCAGCAGATTTATTCCATCCATCAAATAATTTTGTACCTAAATTCCAACAATATGGAATTGTTTTTTTTTCATCAATTTCTTTAATTGTTGTAATTCCAGCTGCAAGTGATAATGTTTCACTGTTATTAGTTGAAGAAACCCATAACTCATCAAATATTTTCATGAATTCTTTTTTTCCTGTGATTACAGATAATGGAAATCCATTTGCTATGCCCTTACCAAAACAGATCAAATCACCATCAATGTCAAAATATTTTTGGCCACCTCCTAGATCAAATCTAAATCCAGTGACAACTTCATCTAGAATGAGTAACGAATTATTTTTATCTGCTAATTCTCGAATTCTTTTTAAAAAATCTTCTTTAGGTTTATCAAGATATGTAGGTTCAATTACTATTGCAGCTATTTCGTTAGGATTGTCTTCAAATATTTGTTCTAAACCATCTGCATCATTATAATTGAATACATGAATTAAATCTCTATTAAATTCTGGAACTCCTTTATTTCGACTAACCATAATTGCTTGCCAGTCATGCCAAACACCTGCACTTCCACAATAAGCAATTTTATCTCTTCCAGTGAAGGCTCTAGCAGCTCTTACAGCACCAGTTAAAGCGTTTGAACCAGATTTTTCAAATTTAGTCATATCAGCATTTTTTACATGTTTTGAAATTAATTCTGAAAGTTCAAGTTCTAAAGGATGTGGAAGTGAAAATAAAATACCATCATTTAGTTGATTAATCACTGCACGATTAACAGGTTCATAATTATAGCCTAAAGTGATAGGTCCAAGTCCAAGATAATAATCAAGGAATTCATTACCGTCAACATCTTTCATTCTTGCTCCTCTAGCAGATTTTGCATAAACAGGATATGCACCCTCAACAAAACTTGTAGATGCTCTACTAAAAGTTTGAGTAAGTCCAGGAATAAGATGTTTAGATTTTTCTAACAATTCAAAGGATTTTTTAAAATTCATCAGATATCTTTAATTCTCATCTTTATTAGGATTTTTCATTTTTTTGAGATGTTCATTCGCCAAATTTTCAAAATCTTTAGAATATTGATCTATGAATTTTTTCATGGCATCTAAAGATAATTCTTGTTCCTCTAAAAATCCAGCATAATAAAATGTATTATTAAAATCAAGAAGGTATTTTTTTTCATCAAAATTAAATGAATTTGCTTCAGTAAATGCAATATAATCACCTACATCTTTTTTTGAAACAGGGTTTGATAATGCAGTTTTTATTAATGATGGAAGAAGATCTGGTTTTTCAACATAATATACAAAAGGTAAAACTGAATAATCAGTTTTTGAAAAGACTATGGTTGGTTTTCCATAAAATGCAGACTCAATCCCAACATCACCAGAGATGGTAACAGATAGAGCACATTTTTGAATTAATTCAAGGGAAGATACAGATGGATGAATCAGTTTTACATTTGGAAGATTTTGGATTTGTTTATAATATTCAACAGGCCTCCAATTGACATCAATCATTACTGGATGCTCTTTTACATAAAGAAGATATCCCACAGGTAGAGATTTTGCTACATTTGTAATCACAGTGATTTGGTTTGAATAATACGGAGCTTGAAGTAATAATTCTCTTTCAGGTTCTGCATGTAATGGAAAATAGATGAATGGTGTTTTTTTGTCATATGATTTTATAGCATTTTGATCTAAAAATGATTGTCGTGAACGTCTACGAAAAGATCCTATAAATCGGGAGCCATGTAAAAGAAGATTTGTTCTTGATTTTCCATAATTCAGATAATTAGTATTTCGTGGTTTTTTAAAAAAGAATTTACTTAATGCGCTTATCTTTTTAGATATAGGAACTTTATAGCTAATCCCGAAAACAGAACCAGTTCCACGTTCATATTTTTTCAAATAATCAAGAAGGTTTGGGAATTTCTCACTAAGATCATTAACGGTGTGTGTATAATTTTCAGAATTTTCAATTTTACCAATTTCTTTGGAAACAGTAAATTTTTTTCCAAATCGTGCTGTTTCAAGAGTTAATGGATGAATTCCTTTTGCAATACACATCTTATAAAGAAGAAGTTTTGGGTGTCTAGTAATCATATTTGTTAAAAAGAAAGAAAAATCAGTTTTATCCAGAATTTCTTCAAACAATTTACACTCCTGTTCTATAATGTAAAGAATTTCATCATGTGAAAATTTATGATAGGGGTAAAAATCTTCATAGAAAAATCTCTCAGAATATGCAATTTCCCAAATTCTAAGATTATATGTTTGTTCAATTTTTTTAAGATATTCTAAATTTGGTTTTTTAAAATTTGTTGTAACATATTCATAATAATACCACTTGTCTGAAAAATTAACAAATTTTTGTTCATTATAAAATTTTTTGATTCCTAAATCAACATCATCTACAAGAGCATACAAATTGAAATCATGTTTTTGTTGTAAAGAATGAGCAAGACAAAAATGGATAAAATCTTGACCAGACCAAATTAGTAAATTTTCACTCAAAATTAATCACAAATTGAATTTTATTCATAGAATATTAGTTTAGCTTGGTTTTAAAATAATTTTTCATAATATACAAGCTAAAATCCTTTTAAGACAGAGATCGAAATAAAAAATTGTTTTTGTCGGAAAAAAATATTAAAAAAAATGTGACTGTGATAGCTGAAATTGCTAATTCTCATGAAGGTAATTTAGATATAATAATTCAAACAGTAAAAGAATCTAAAAAAGCTAATGCAGATGCAGTTAAATTCCAAATTTTTTCGGCAGAAGAATTAGCAACTCCAAAACATAAAAATTTCAAATTATATAAAAAACTTCAATTTTCAAGTACGGAATGGCAAAAAATAGCTAATGAAACTAGGAAAAATAAATTAAAAATTTTTGCAGATGTTTTTGGATTAAATAGTGCTAAAATTGCTGCAAAAATAAAAGTGGATGGCTATAAAATACATTCATCAGACATCAGTAATAAAAAATTAATAGAATTTTTATCAAAACAGAAAAAAACAATTTTAATTTCAGCCGCAGGTTCAAAAATTGATGAAATAGAAAAAATTATTTCAATATTAGCATCTCCAAATAGAAAAATTGTTTTACTCCATGGATTTCAGGGATACCCAACCAAACTTGAAGATTTGAACTTGAAACGATTGTCTGTATTGAAAAATAAATTCGGAGTTGAAATAGGGATAATGGATCATGTATCTGGAGATTTAGAATTTGCATTGATTGCTCCATTATTAGCAATAAGTCTGGGGGCAACAATTGTTGAAAAACACATTACTTTGAACAGAGATGAAAAAAGAATTGATTATTTTTCATCATTAAATCCCATAGAATTTAAAAAAATGGTAAAATTGATCAACGATTCACGTAAAGCATTAGGTAATGGTAGTGTGGAAATTTTAGGAAATGAGTTACAATATAGATTATTACATAAAAAAACTTTAATTGCAAAAAAAGACATTGCTAAAGCCAAAATTCTTAGTGAACAGTATTTTGATATCCAAAGAGCTCCAAAAGTAAAAGAAATTTTTAGTTTTTATGATTTAAATGGAAAGATTGCTGCAAAGAAAATTCCTAAAGGATCAATAATTACATCCAAGCATTTAGAAATTAAAACTCCAAAAGTTGTAGCTGTAATTGCATGTAGGATTAATTCAGATAGATTATTTGCAAAGCCATTACAAAAAATGGGTAATGAGCCTATTTTAAAACATATTATTAAACAAATCAAAAAATCATCTCTAATTAATGAAATTGTACTCGCTATAAGTGAAAAAAATGGAAATCAAGTGTTTGAAGAGTTTGCAAGAGAAAATAATTTAAAATTTGTAATAGGGGATGAAATTGATGTTTTAAGTAGATTAATCAAAGCAGCAAATTATACAAATGCAAATATTGTTTTTAGATGTACATCAGAAAATCCATTTCTATATTGGGAAAAAATTGACAATATAATTAAGGAACACACTAGAGGCAATTTTGATTATACCTATATTCCAAAAATTCCTTTAGGTAGTGGATTTGAATTAATTAATAAAAAAGCATTAGAAATATCACACAAAAACGGTTCTAGAAAACATAGAAGTGAATTATGTACTTTATACATAAATGAAAATCAAAAAAAGTTTAAGATTTTACCATATACACCACCAAAAGAATTGCAAAAACCAGAAATAAGATTAACTGTTGATACTCCTGAAGACTTGCAATTAGCTAGAATAATATTCAATTCAATAGGAGGAAAACACCTAATTCGTATTAAAGATATTATTTCATTCTTAGAAAAGAATCAAGAATTGACAAATCTAAATAGTGATGTTAAAGTGGAATATCATAGATATGATAACGTATGAATTTAAAATCAAGATATTAAAAAATAAGAGTGAATGATATGAGAATATGTAAACGATGTATACAACCTGACACAAGACCAAATATCTATTTTAACGAAGACGGGGTTTGTGGTGCTTGTATTTGGGAATTAGATGAAAAGCCCAAAATTGACTGGCAAAATAGAGAAAAAGAATTACATGATATTGCAAAATGGGCAAAAAAATCATCTAAATCCAACTATGATTGTATTATTGGAGTAAGTGGAGGAAAAGATAGTACCTTTCAAGCATTAACAGCTCGTGACAGGTTAGGCCTACGTTGTTTACTAGTCAATGGAGAACCAGAAGGGATTACTGAAATTGGAAAAGAGAATATCGAAAATATCAAAAATTTGGGCTTTGATGTAATTTCTCTAAGACCAAATCCTCAAGTAATGAAAAAATTGGTTAAATATGATTTTTATAAATATTTGAACCCTCAAAAAGTAACAGAATATTCTTTATGGGCATCATCATATATTATTGCAAATCAATTTGAAATTCCTCTATTAATTCAAGGAGAAAATCCTGCATTAACATTAGGAGTTAGTCAAGGTGGATTAACTAAAGGTTACAATGCACTTGAAGCAAATAAGCAAAATACATTATCACATGGATGGAAAGAATATTTGAATGTGGAAGGAGTTGAAGAAAAAGATCTTTTCTTTTTCCATTATGAACAAAAAGAATTGGAAAATAAAAATATCAAAGGTATTTGGTTACAATATTTTTTAAAAGAATGGTCTCCAAAATATAATGCAGAATTTTCAAAAAAATATGGTTTTAAACAAAGAGATGAAGGATTTGATCCAAACTCTATTGGCACGTATCTTCCATATTTTCAATTAGATTCGGATTTGATTCAAGTAAATCAATTACTAAAATCAATTAAACTTGGATTCGGTCAATGCCTTGATCATACATGTTATGATCTTAGAGAAAATAATATTTCTAGAAATGAAGCAATAGATTTAGTATTAAAATACGATGGAAAATGTAGTGAAAAATATATCGAAAAATTTTGTAATTGGATAAATATTTCTATTAATGAATTTTGGAATGTTGTAAATGGATTCAGAGGCAGTATGTGGAATAAAGAAGGAAATAATTGGGTAAATTCTTTTCAAAAAGAAATTAAAAATCAGATTAACTGATGAATTTTTAAATTTTGCTTAAAATTTAAGATCATGTGTTAGTATAGAATAACTGATATAATCATTAATCAGTGAATAAAATGGTCAAAAATAATGGAAACAGGGATTAAAACTCAACTCAAAAAAGAGTTAAAAAATAAAGTTGTTTTAATTACTGGTGGTGCTGGTAGTATTGGTTCAGAATTAGCAGAAAGAATTTTAGAGTATCCTATAAAGTCATTAAGAATTTTAGATATTGACGAGCATGCCTTGTTTAAATTTTCAAGAAAAATCAAAGATAAGCGAATTAGAGCATTGTTAGGAAGCGTGTTAAATCGTGAGAGAATAGACATGGCATGTAGTAATGTAGACATAGTAATTCATACAGCTGCAATAAAAAATATAGAAATATCAGAATTTAATGCGATTGAAACAATTGATATCAATATCAATGGAACTGTGAATATGATTAAATCAGCTGAGAGGAATAAACCAGAAAAATTTTTGAATATTAGTACTGATAAAGCTGCAGAATCATCTACACTATACGGAACAACAAAGCAGGTTGGAGAAAGATTAACAAGTTGGGCATCCTCCCATATAGACTCAACAAAATTTGCTTCAGTTAGATTTGGAAATGTGATTGAAACGAGGGGTAATGTTTTTGAAGTATGGGATGAAGAACATCAAAAAAACAAACCTCTTTCAATAACAGATCCAGAAATGAAAAGATATTTTTTCCATAAATCTGAAGCTGTAGATTTTATCCTTGAAACCTTAACATTAATGAAAGGAGGCGAAGTCTTTGTGCCAAAAATGAAATCATTTAGAATTGATGATTTGGCTAAAAAGATTTCAAAAAAACACAATATTATTGGAAAGAGAAGAGGTGAAAAATTGAATGAGGTTCTTTTAACGGATAATGAATTAAAGAATTCTAAAGAACTGAAAAATATGTGGATCTTAAAACCCTATATGTACATGAATGAGTAGATAAAATTCTAAAAAGTTTAAAATTATACATATTAGAATTAAAAGAATGAAAGTTCCATATTTTTTGCCATGGATTACTGATGAAGATAAAAAAACAGTTGTACGGGCATTAGATCAAAGATGGCTGACAAATGGTCCTTTTTTGAAAAAGTTTGAAAAAGGAATATGTAATTATATAGATACTAAATATTCTTTAGGCGTAGGAAGTGCAACCCAAGCTTTGCATTTGTCTATGCGTGCAACAGACATTAAACCAGGAGATGAAGTAATAGTTCCTACATTTACATTTGTAGCTACTGCAAATGCAGTAAAATACTGTAATGCAAAACCTGTTTTAGTAGATGTAGATCCATTAACCTATAATATTTTACCTTCAGAAATTGAAAAAAAAATTAATAAAAAAACACGTGCAATAATTGTAGTTCATTATGGAGGTCAATCATGTGACATGGATGAAATTCTGAAAATTGCGAAAAAAAATAATCTAATTGTAATTGAAGATTGTGCACATGCATTTGGTTCTACTTATAAAAAATCAGCCTGTGGAAGTATTGGAAAAACTGGATGCTTCAGTTTCTATCCAACAAAAATTATTACAACAGGTGAAGGTGGAGCTATTTCAACAAATGATCATAAAATTTTCAAGAAAATTCAAATTCTTAGATCACAAGGAATGAATGTATCTGCAGATGAAAGAGAAGAAACTTTAGAATGGAAATATGATATTATCGATCTAGGTTACAACTATAGAATGGATGAGATCAGAGCATCACTAGGATTTTCTCAATTAAAGAGAGTTAAAAAAATTAATAAAATGAGGGAGGGAATTGCGGAATTATATAATCAAAAATTAAAAAATACAGATGGAATAATAATACCTCATAAAAAATCAGATAGAAATCACATTTATCACCTATACACAATTAGAATTACAGATGATTTTCACATTAGTAGAAATGAATTATTTAAAAAATTAAGTAAAAATGGGATTGGTTCTAGTGTACAGTATGTTCCAATTCATTTAATGTCACTTTACAAAAAAGAATATCAGGAAAAAATGAATAGTTTTCCTAATGCAAATAAAATTAAAGATCAAGTTTTATCATTACCAATTTTTCCAACTATGAATACAAAACAAGTAGAAAAAGTAGTCTCAATTTTAACAAAAAATTAGCTATCAATAAGCGAGTTAATTTTTTTGGCAACTCTAAGAGCTCCTTTTCCATCAAGATATTGAGGAAATTTAGTTTTTTGTTTTATTGTATTTGAAAGAAGTTTTTGTATCATAGAATCAATTTTTTGTGAAATTTTTGTATTAGGCATACCTAGATTTATGCCTAATCCAAGTTCTTCCCATTTTTTTGCAGTTAAGAGTTGATGTTTACTTTGACAAATAATGGCAAAGGGTTTTTTCATAGTTGCAAATTCATAGCTAGTCAGCCCACCACCACAAATTCCAAAATCACAATTGGATATTTCTTTTTTCATATTATCAGTTGAAGAAATTACTTTAAGGTTATTTGGAAAATTTCTCTCAAATTTTTGTATTATTTTATTATTAGAGGTTGAAGGGCCAAGAATAATAGTAATATTGAAATTTTCAATATAATTTAAAATAGATTTTAGTATTAATGGAATTATTTTATTTTCATCAAACCCACCTACAGTAATTAATAATTTATTAAATTTTTTGTTTCTATTTATTTTATTTTTTTTGAAAAATTGAAATCTTTTATCAAGAATTTGATACGAAGGACCCATAAGATATGTAGTATTATTTTTTGTTATTGATTGATTTTCATATCCAATAAAACCATTTACCAATAAATCAGTTCTAAATATATTATTTTCAAGATCGGAAATGACTGTTGTTTTTACAATATTTTTTATTTTTTTAACATATGTTTTATTGATTTTATATTTATCAAAAACTACCAAATCAATTTCATTTTTTAAAATAAAATCAGAAGTTTTTTTGAAATCAGAATTTGGATCAATGTTGAGATTAAGAAAAAATATATTTTTAAAACCATTTTTATAAAAAATTTCTTTAACTCCCCCATAATCTTCCACAAGAAAAAAAATTTTGTGTGAGGTTAATTCCTTAGCAAGATTAATGGTTCTAAAAATATGTCCTAACCCTAATTCTTTCCCTTTTGATTTTCCCCCCGCAGTTCTAATGAGAATTTTATGTTTCAAATTTAAAACCTGTTATTCGATATCATTCCAGCTAAGTATTTTTCCAGATTTAACAGTGCGTTTAGTCTGTTTTCCTATAATAGAATCAAAAAATTTAGGTTGAATTCCTGTACCTGGTCGTTTAATCCCAATCATATTTTGATTAATTTTTTCTCCTTTAGAAATATATGATAATGCAATCAAGCTTCTACGAGCATTTTTCCTTATCAGAATTTCACTTTTCTGACATTTTTTTAACCCATCTCCCAACATAATTTCAAATTCTCTACTTTGTTTTATTAATTTGGAGAATTTACTAGGAGTTGAAGAAATTAATTGATCAGGTCCTTTCATTTTATTATTTAATGTAAAATGTTTTTCAATAACTTTGGCACCTAAAGCAACTGCCATTAGAGAAATTAATTCATTATTACCATTATCAGAAAAACCAATAGGATATTTGAAAACTTTTGATAGTGTCTGAATAGATTTCAAATTTGCTTCTTCCACAGGATAAGGATAACCAGAAATAGAATGTAAAATAATTATTTTTTTGTTATTAGCCTCGATTATTTTTATTGCATCTTTTATTTCATCAAGATTCGCCATTCCTGTGGAAAGTAAAATGGGTTTACCTTTTTTAGAAGTATTTTTCAATAATGGATAATCAGTTAGATCTCCTGATGCAATTTTAAAAGCAGGTATTTTGATTTTTGACAATAATTTTACTGCATTATTACTAAAAGGTGTTGAAAGGAATGTGATTTTTTCACTTTTTGCATAATCCGATAGTTCAAAAAAATCATGATCTTCTAATTCAAGATTTTTGAGAAGTTTAAAATAAATGGATTTTTCAGTAGTGAGATCGTTTGCTTTAAAAGTTTGAAATTTAACAGCGTCAGCTCCACATTCTTTTGCAGCTGAAATCAATTTTTTTGCAATCTTAAGATTTCCGTTATGATTAATTCCTGCTTCTGCTATAAAGTAGGCAGGGAACCCATCTCCAATTTTCCTTTTATTAATAGTAATTATCATATTATTAAAAGAAGAAACAGTCTAATTATTTCTTTTAGTATAAGAATAAAAACATCATAAATCGTTTTATTTTATTGAATATAGAGCTAATACCGGTTAAACCTGATGACTGGGATACAATCTTAGATTTAAGAAATACATTTTACAAAATGTTTTACAAGCAATCAAAACCTATTTCAAAAAATGAACATTATGAATATTTAAGGAGTCATGATGATGATGCAAATTTTCATCATTGGATGATTAAAAATGATGAAAAAATTGTCGGATATGTTAGAATCGTACAAGAAGATGTCGGAATCATGATAAAAGAAGAATGTCAAGGTAAAGGAATTGCTACTAGAGCATTAGAATTAGTGATAAAAGAAGCAAAAACTTTAGGAATGTCAAAATTGATTGCCCTAGTAAAACCAGAAAATATACAAAGTAAAAAGATTTTTGAAAAAAATAATTTTGAAATGAAAATGTACTGGTATGAAAAAGAAATAATTTAATTAATAATTTTATTAATTATTGTGTTTGGGTCTTTTTCAGGAATATTATTTTGATCATGTAAGAAATTTGGTAGATTTTTCTGCAATTGATTTATCATATTTTTATCATTAAGAATTTTTTTAATGTTAAAGTGTAAATTCTCAATATTTGAAGTAAGAACAACATTGTATTTTTCATAAGGAACAGTATGTTCAATGTTATCAAATGTTAGACGTATAACAGGTTTTTCAAAACTTAATGCATCAGTCATAATATTTGAGAAAATAGATACTACAACAGAAGATATATGAATTAATTCAAAAAGATCTTCATTTATTATTTTAGCATTATTTACTGATGCCTTGTCAAGAATTTTTTCATATATTGATGTATTTTCATTTGGGTGGGGTTTTAGAATTAATAAATAATTTGGATCATTTCCAAAATTTACTAAAAGATTTTTCCAAACCAATGAATTGTAATTATATCTACCCTGTGCTGAATAATATTCTTGCAGAAATTCTGTTCCATATAGAATAACTTTTTGATTTTTGTTAATATCATATTTTTCAAAAAGATTTTTGTTTTCTAATGAATTTTTTAGTTCATTTAAATTAAAAAAAGTTGGATTTCCATATACTATAATGTTATTTGATGGATATCCTTGATTCAGCAAAGTGTTTTTTGAAAATTCACCATGAACCAAAGTTGTGTCAGGAATAGGAAAACCAAGAGGATTTTTTGGATCTCGTATTTGATCATATGAATACATAGGATTGAATTTATCTATTGTTCCATGAGCTACTCCAATAGTTTTGATTTTATTTTTTTGAGCTGCAAGAATAATTGCTAAAGCATATGGACCAGTTTCATATGAAAGAAAAATAAATTTGGGTTTATTTTTTTTAAAATAGGTCTCAACAGAATCTAAAAAATTAACATATGATGGAATGTATGGTGCATATGTTAGCATTTTAAATATAGGTGAAAGAGTACGCCATAATGAAATTCTGTTAAATTGAAAAAGATTTTGAAAATCTTTATCAGAAATTATTTTTAAGTATTGATTAATAAAATTATCATATTTGTTTTTAGAATTATTAGATTGAATTAATTCTATAGGAATCCAATCAATTTTTGAATCTAATCGGCTTTTTAATACATTAAAATCACCATTAAAGGTATAATCAACATCAAAACCAACTATATCATTATTTTTATTAGTATAATCAATAATAGATTGCTGAATATATTCACCATAAACTGAATGTCCAGTTTTATTATCAATTATTTTTCTATGATAAATTGTTGGAATTACAAATAAGATTTTATTTTTTATATTGGGAATATTTTTTGATTTTTCATAGAATAATGATTTACGTTTTTGATTTTTTTGATTAAAAATTTTACTATATCGTTTAGATTGTAAATTATTTTTCCCAATGTCCAAAATCACATGTTTAACGTAATGAATATTATTTTTTATAATGGGGATATTTTTTTGAATACATATTTGTTTTATAATATCAAAATTTTCAAAATTTTCAGAAATAATTACTTTTGAAGGATTTTCATTATCTAAAAATTCTTGAAATCTTTCAATAAAATTTATCGCTTTTTTAAATTTAGGATAAATGGTTGGATGTAAAAACCACCAAAAAGAAAAATCCTGACAAGAAAAATGTTCTAACAAAGTTTTTGAATGTATTTTAGATTTTTCTATTTTTTTTAGATGTTCTAATGGGACACCAAATGATTCTGCACCAGCTAGAATCTGAAAATCTTCTTCTTTTACATACAGTGAATTGTTCTTTCTACCAGATTTTGTTCCAAAAATAACTATAGGCCCAGTCTTTTTCATGATTTAAAATTAAATTTGTAGGTATAATAAGAAATTTAGCTATTCAACAATAAGCTTTTGGAGAAAATATGTTGGTTTCTTTGAAGATTAATCAGTAATTCTTTAGTTTTATGAGTATAAAGATGCCCCATGAGTGAAGTAAGATTAAGATTTTCGGGAATGGTTCGTTTCATTAGTTCCATTGTAAGTGTTTTTACTGGATTAGCATTTACCACACTAATTACAAGAAATCTATCCACTGTAGAATATGGCGAATGGAGTGTAATTGGTTCTTTAATGATCTATGGTGTTACACCTGCATTAGGATTAGGTTATTGGTATACCAGATATACCGCAAGAGATCTTCCTATTGCTCGCCATGGTATTTTTATCACGTCAATTTTTTCATTAGTAGGAATTTTAGGATTTTTCATTGCTGCCACAATTTTTATTGATGAATTTGAAAATTTGTTTCCAATTTTACTTGTTGCATCTCTACAAGTTGTTACATCAAGTCTTATTCATTCATTAAATGCAATTTCAAATGGAAAAAGACCAGAATTTTCAGCATATGGAATGCTTATTTTTGAAACCGCAAAGGTAGCAATAGCATTCATAATTATTTATGGAGTTGGTGATTTTTCATTAATTGATGTTATCTATGTATTAATAATTTCACAAATAATACAAATCTTTGTTTTAGGGATATTGATTCGAAAGGAATTTAGGAAAAAAGTTGAATTAAAAAATATTAAAAAAATTCTAAAGTCTTTATGGATTCCTCTATATGATAGAATGTCAGATATTATTTTTACATCAGATATTTTGGTAGTCACTTTGTTAACATCATCATTTGTACAAGTGACAGTTTTTAAAATAGCATTTGTTTTTTCAGCAATGGTAGAATTTGGATTAAGTTTCACATATCCATTATACATTAAATTGTTAGGAGGTGGAAAAGAAGTTGATATTACAACATCAATAAAGATGGTTCTTTTATTTACATTACCAATTGTTGTAGGAACAATAATTCTAGCAAAACCATTATTGTTTTTATTAAATCCAGATTATATTGTATCTGAGCAAATTTTACAAATATTATCAGCGTATAGTTTATCATTGGTTTGTGGAATAATTTTTCAGAATATTATTTTAGGAAGTGAAAAGGTTGATGTCATAGGTAAATTTGGGACTAAAGAATTGATTTATTCAAATTTATTTAAATTGCCAACAATTGATTTGATTTTCAAATCAACATATCTTGTATCAATTACAATTTTAACAATAACAATTTGGAATGATGAAATGCCTTTTGAGGAGTTTGGTAGAATTTGGGCATTTGTTCTACTTGGAACAAACATTCCATTTACAACATACAAACTAATTTTGGCAAAAAAGATGATATCTTTTTCATTTCCTTGGAATTCTACTTCAAAATATGTAGCAAGTTCAATTTTGATGGGATTTTTAGTCATGTTTTTGATGTCTTATTTAGACTACACCAATACAGAAGCTACATCGTTTGCTCCTCAAATAATTGGGTTGATAGGTATTGCTGCAGGATTTTATTTTGCTTTAATGTCAATTATAGATAAAGAAACTAGAGAGTTATTCAAAGCAGCTTTATTGACCATAAAAAAAATCTAAAAGTATCAATATGCAAATAAGGGTTAAAAGAAAAAATTAACCATGACTAGAAAACTCTGTATTTTTCCATCAGATCCAATTATTGATTATTACAATAAAGGTGAAATTAAAGAGAGATATTTTAATCCAAATAACCTGTTTGAACAAATTGATATTATTTCGTTAGCTGATAAAGAAATAGAAGAAGCAAAAATTAAAAAAATAGCAGGAACAGCAAAATTAAAAATCCATACAGTAGGTAAAATTACTAATAGAAATCGAAAAAAGAATCTTGAAAAAATAATTAAATTAGTAGAAGAATTACAACCAGATGTTATTAGAAGTTATAATTCATTGCTTTCTGGTTGGTATGCTGCATCATGTGCAAAAAAACTAAAAATACCATTTTATTTATCTCTACATACTCAATATGATCATATGAGAAAAATTGCAAGAAAAGAAAGTTTGAAAAAATTTCTTGCATTAAAATATACTGAAAAGTTTATTGAGCCATTTGTACTACAAAATGCAAATAAAATTACAATTGTTTACAAAATTATAGAAGCTTATGTTAAAAAACATACAAACACTAAAGCAGAAATACTTTACAACAAAATAGAGTTAGAGAGATTTTCAGATGCAGTAAAAATGGATTCATTGCCAGAACCTTTAATCATATCAGTAGGTAGATTAATTGAGCCAAAAAATCATCAATGCTTGATAAATGCAATGCAAAATGTCAATGCTAATCTTCTCATAGTTGGAGATGGGATTCTGTATGAAAATCTAAATAAATTAATTGATAAATTGGGGTTAAAAGAAAAAATTACAATTAAAAAATCAATTCCAAATAATAAAATTCAAGATTTTTACAAATCATCAAAAATATTTGCATTAGCATATGATACTAAACTAGAAGGAATACCGATTCCAGTTATGGAAGCAATGGCATCAGGTATACCTGTAATTATTCCATTTAGTGATAACAATACAGAAGGAGAATTGGGTAAATCAGTAATTTATTCTGAAAATACACCTGAATCTTTTTCTAAAAACATCAATAATTTACTTCAAGATGATAAAAAACAAAGAGAGATGACAGAAAAATCGTTAGAAAAAGCTAAAGATTTCGATTCAAAGTTTTTAGAAAATAGAGAAGCTGAAATATACCTAGAATTGATATCGAATAAGAAATAGTTTTTAATCCAAATAGTTAAAAATTGATATAAAATATGATCGATAATGAATGTTAAAGAATCATTTGAAAAGATAAAATCAAATGAATTTGTTGTTGAGATTTTTGGTTTAGGATATGTTGGTTTCCCACTTGCTGTAAGATTATCATCAAAGGGACTAAAAGTAATTGGGATTGATGTAAATGAAGAAAGAATAAACCGCTTAAAAAAAGATGAATTGATGGATTCGGAGCTTTTGTTAAAAGATGAATTTTTGGAGTCTAGGAAAAAAGGATTTTTGGAATTAGAGAAAAATCCATCTGAAAATTTAAATCCTAAAATAGGAATAATTTGTGTTCCTACTCCAATTCCTACAAATGATAGTTCATCAGATATTTTTGTAAAAGCTGCAGTAGAAAATTTTCTCAAATATTCAAAAAAAGGAGATATTATAATTTTGGAAAGCAGTATAGAAGTTGGAACAACTGATAATATGGAAAAAATTATTGAAGGAAAAGGATATTCTGTTGGAAATGATTTTGGTTTATGTTTTTGTCCAGAAAGAATTGATCCACAAAACAAAGAATGGGGAATAGAAAATATTCCTAGAGTAATTTATTGTTCTGATGAAAATAGTTTTGCTATTGCAGAAAAAATCTATCAACATGTAAACAATGGAAATTTGATTCGTGTTGAAAAATCTAAAATTGCAGAAGTTGTGAAATCATTTGAAAATGCGTTCAGACTAGTCAATATTTCACTAGTAAACGAATTAGCAATTTTATGTGATAATTTAGGAATAAGTGTAAAACAAGTTATAGATGCTGCTGCAACAAAACCATTTGGATTTATGCCACATTATCCAGGGGCAGGGGCAGGAGGACATTGTATACCTAAGGATCCCAGATTTTTGCTAGAATCAGCTCGGAAAATGAATTTAGGTTTTGAAACAATTCAAAATGCTTTGGAAATAAACATGAAAATGCCTAAATATATTTCTCAAAAAATACACGAAGTTTTAGAAAAGAACAATCTTGAAAAATCAGTTCTCATATGTGGTTTATCATACAAACCTAATGTAGAAGATATGAGAGATTCATCTAGTTTTAAGATAATTAAAGAGCTAAAGAAGAAAAATTTCAAAGTGTATGGATATGATCCATATTTCAATATAGATTATGTTCAAAAATATCTTGAAGAAAATAAAATAAATGAATTAGATTTTGAACAAATTGAAAGACTAGATGATGAAAGGATTTCAAATATTAGTTGTATTTGTATTGTTCAGCATCATGAAATTGATAAAAATAGAATTCTAGAAATTTATCAACAATCATTAGTTCCATGTATTTATGATTGTCAAACAAAATTAAGAATTATTGATGAATCAAAAACTGAATTAGTCTATCTTGGAGATTAGGATTTTTTTCTTCCAATTGCTATGATTTCGTAACCAAAAAACTTTGTAAATAATTCATGCTTTTCTTCAAATGTAACAGATTTTTTAGAAATATTTTCTACTGATTTTTTACTTAAAGGAAGTGTTAATGTTCCTAATGCAAGCAAATCCGAAAATTTTTTTCGCTCTTTAATGGGAGGCATGACACGTATTCCTTTAATTGCTTCAACTTTTAATCCGGATGTTTCCATCAATTTTTTCAATCTATTTGGAGAATAAGATTCTTCATATCCATAAGGCCATTTTTTAGCAGCTTTTAGTAGGGTTTTTCTTAAAGGCCAAACAGTGTATCTGTTAGGTACAGCAATAATTACAAGATTTTTTGCAACTCTACACATTTCTTTACATGCAGCTAAATTAGTAGGATTCTTGAAATGTTCTAAGACACCTTCATTCCAAACAACATCAAAAGAATTAGATTTAAAGGGAATTTGAAACATGTCTCCCAAAATTAGATTAGATGCACCAAACTTTGATTTTGCAACATTTAATGGCATTACACTACGATCCATTCCTACAGAAAACATTCCACGTTTTTGAAAAAATGAAACTAAAACTCCTGAACCACTACCAACTTCTAAAATACTTGAAGAGGAACCTAATTCGGAGGATAGAATATTTGTCAGTCTATCATAAAAAGCCTGATCTACAGGATTGAAATCGCTAAAATTTCCATATATATCGTCCCAAGTTTCAGGTGTGCTCATTTTTTTATAATGAAAATAGAGGTTTTTAAATTAATTATTTGAATCAAAAAAGAAGTTTAGCCTCATTATCAAAGGTAATTTGTGAGGAATTTTCCTTCCAATAAAGTGCTTGAAGGGCAAACATTGAACCCCAAGAATTTATTTTATGACGTTTTTTCCAACCAAATAGAGTTTTGTAAAACTCTTCATAAAAACCTCCAAATGAGGTATTTAGAGAATCTTTAGATTGTAATTGTAACAAATATGAATATAATTTTTCAATGTAAGATGAATACTTTTCATTTGAAATCTTTTCAACTAATATCATCAATCTGATTAATTGAGCTATATGATAACATGTTTTTGCATTTGGATTTTTGGAAGAATACCATAAAAGAATACTACCATCATCTTCAATTTTTGACATACACCAATTTATTGCATTAATACATATTGAAAGATACTTTTGTTCTCTTGTTATATCATAAACATGAATTAATCCTTCTAGTGCATAGCACAATGAATGTAAATGTATAATTTTTTGATCAATGTGAAGTCTAATACTGTTATCATCATTAATAAAGTGATTAATTGAATCAGCAATTTTTAATCCAATTTTTAAAAAGTTTTCATTTTTTGTGATTCTATAAAAATGAATAAAAGGAATTGTTGTTTTTACATGTAGACAACCTTTTTGTTTATACCAAACATCTTTACTTTCATTAAATTTTTTTGAATTAAGATCATAAAATGGTTTTACAGTTCCATTAGAATTTAATGCTTCATTAGAAACCCAATTAAGGAGTTTTTCTGCAGTATCAAGATATTTTTTATCATTTGTAAGTTCATAGCAATCTAACAAACCATTTGCACAAATGGCAGTATCAAAAGAATAAACAAGTTTTTGATTATTGTCTAATGATTGAATTATTCCACCATATTTTTCATTTAGATTAATTAACCAATTTGCAGAATTTTTAGTTAAATCAATTTTGTTTAGATTATGTGCATGTAAAAATTTTAAAGAACTAATAAAATAACCAGTAATCTCAGGATAAAGAAATCCATAATTTTGAGTTTTTTCATCAATATAGGCATGAACCCCACCTAGATTTTCATCATGTTTATCCGTGATTGTAAGACCTGATGAAAATAACCATTTTTCCACATTAGTAAAAGGTGTGCTCAATTCATGGTAATCTTTTATTTGTTCCATAAAAGCCTAAACTTTATGAGAATTCTTGTAATGGTTTTTCATTATCCACCAATTAGTGGAGGAGGTGTTGTAGTAATTACAGATATAATTAACAAGTTTGCTGAATTGGGAAATGATGTAACAGTAATTACACCTGATCTTGATTGGAATGGAGAACAATTTAATCCTAAAATAAACTCAAAAATCAAAGTCATTCGAACAGAAACTCCCTCACGAACTAAAATCAAAGTAGCTGCAAGGCGTTGTCATTCCAAAATAAAAAACAAGGCTATAGAGATAGGAAAAGTAAATCAGTTTGATTTTATTTTTACAATATTTCATCCATTTCATCTTGTTCCAAAAGCAGCTGTGGAAGCTGCAAAGGAATTAGGCATTCCATCAATTGTAAAAGTAGATGATGCTATTTATGAAAAAGCATCGGGAGTAAAATCATTACAACGAAAGGTTGAAAAAATGATTAATGGAAAAACTCTTAGATCTGGAACCAAAATTCTTGTTTCAAATAATGATACAAAAAAAATCATTATTAATGAATATGGTGTAAAAGCAGAAAAAATTTCGATAATTCCAAACGGGGTAGATTTATCTTTATTTGATATTATAACTAAAAAAAATCCAAAGAAGATAGTTTTTGCTGGTGCAATGTATCATCATAGAGGGTTAGACATTTTACTTGAGGCAATTCCATATGTAATTGAAAAAATCCCTGATGCAAAATTTGTTTTGTTAGGTAGTGGTGCAGAGATGGAGAAATTAAAGAAAATCGTTTCAGAGAATAAATTAGAAAATTCAGTTGAATTTAAGGGATGGATTAAAAGAGAACAGATTCCTGAAAATATTTCAGATGCCTCAATTGGAATAGGACCACTAAGATTAACAGATGTTACATCAAGGGCACTTCCAATTAAAGTTCTAGAATATATGGCTGTTTCATTACCCATAATAGCTCAAAAAGGAACACTTCCTGAAGATGTTTTAGAAAATGGAAAAAATGGATATTTTATTGAGAATGCAAGTGATTTGGCAGAAAAAATTACTTTGTTACTTGGTCAACCAAAGAAAGTTGAAAGTATGGGAATTTATTCATCAGAAATGGTTCAAAAGTTCTCATGGAATAATGTAGTTAAATGTATTTTAGAAGTGGTTAAAAAATCCTAAAAAGTTTTTTGTAAAATTTTTAAAATTTTATCACTTGCATCGCCTTTTCCATATGGTGTTTTTCTAGAAGAGAGTTTAGGATTTTTTATGGTTTTTTTAATTGACTTTGAGATATTTTTTTCATTTAGTCCAATAATTTCAGCCATTTTAGTTTCAACAGCTTCAGGCCGATCAGTTGTTTTTCTTACCACTAATACTTTCTTTCTAATTAAAGGCGAAGTAGCTTCTTCTTGAATTCCACCTGAATCAGTTACAATAAAACTACAGTTTTTCATTAGTTCAAGGATATCAAAATATCCTACAGAATTAAGAACTTGAATATTTTTATTTTGAGATAATTTATTGTATAAATCAAATTCTTGAAGCCGTTTTTTTGTTCTAGGGTGTATTGGAAAAATAATATTTTCATTTGAATTAATTATACCTTTAATTATAGAAGATAATGTTTTTTTGTTATCTACGTTTTCTGCTCTATGTAAAGTTAACAAAATAAAATCGGATGATGAAATAGATAATTTTGATTTCTTTTTTGAAATTTTAGAATAAATATCAATTGCGTCAATTACAGTATTCCCAGTTACGAATATTTTACCATGTACTTTTTCAGATTTTAAATTAAATTTTGTATTTTGAGTTGGTGCAAATAATAACTCAGATAAATGATCGATTGTAATTCTATTATGTTCTTCTGGCATTCTCCAATCATTGCTTCTTAATCCAGATTCTACATGACTAATTGGAATGTTTGATTTGAGTGAACAAATCCCTGCAGCTAAAACTGTATTAGTATCACCTTGAATCATCACTGTATCAGGTTTTTCTTTCGGTAAAATTTTTGACAATTTTGCAATTATTTCACTAATTTGGAGTTGTGGGTTTGATTTTGTGATATTTAATGAATAATTGGGTTTTTGTAAGCCTAGATCACGAATAAACCTCATCCCCATCTGATTGTCATAGTGTTGGCCTGTAAATATTACAGAACAATTTTTGTAACCAATCTTTCTGATAATTGGTGCAAGTTTAATGATTTCTGGTCTTGTTCCTAAAACTATAACTACTTTCATCTAATTTCAACTTCTGTTATCTATAGATATTATTATTGGTATAGAAAGTTTGATTGTGTAGATTTTTTGTTATTTCGTCTACAAATTATTCTGAGCATATTCATTAAGGTAAGAATTTTAATAATTTTTGTATAGAAATGAAAATTCTGTTTATCGCGCCAAAATATTCTGGAGGGATTGGAGGACATGCGTCTAGAGTTGCTGAAAAGTTACAAGAGTATGGATTTGATGTAAAATTAATGCATACATCACACATTCCAATTAAAAAATTGAAGAATCCAAGTTTTACAGCATTAAGCTCTCTGAAAGCAATAATGAGTGGAGAAAAATATGATGTTGTTCATGCATTTAATGTTCCCTCAGCTTTTGCAATGAAATATACAAAAGCAAAGAAAAAAGTTCTATCTATACATGGCATTTATTCTGAACAAGTAGATGCAATACATTCTAAAACTACATCTGCTGTTGCAAAAGTTGCAGAAATAAAAGTTTTGCAATGGGCAGATAAACTTACAACAGATTCTAAAATTGTTAAAAAAATGTATAAAGAAAAATTAAATGTTAATTTTGAATTTTTCTATGCTCCATTAGATGTTAAAAAATTTGAAAAATTAAAAAATGTAGAAAAAAAAGATAGCCAAATTATATTCATTGGAAGAGATAGTTATGAAAAAGGAATTGATATTCTAAGAGAAATTGAACCAAAAATTAATGGTAAAATTATCTATTGCACAGATATGAAATGGGAAGATGCAATGGAGAATCTTAAAGCATCTAGTATTCTAGTAATCCCTTCAAGAATGGAGAGCATTCCACAGGTGATTAAAGAAGCATTTTATCTTAAAGTACCAGTTATTGCAACTAATGTTGGAGGAATTCCTGAATTGATCACAGATAATGTAACTGGAATTCTTGTGCCTCCAAATGATTCAGAATCATTACTAAAAAAAATTAATGAATTACTTGTAGACAATGAAACATCTAAAAGACTTTCAGATGCAGGTTATGAATTTGTAATGAGCAATCTTACATGGGAAGTTTTACTTCCTGAATATGTTAAATTTTATGAAAATTTAGTTAATTCTTAAAAAAAGAATTTTTTTAAACCATCTTTAAGAGATGTTTCATAACTCCAATCAATTAATTTTTTTGCAAGAGATACATCTGCAAGACTTTCTTTAACATCACCTTGTGGTAATTTATCATATTTGATTTCCAGGGATTTACCATAAAGTTCTATCATTAAATGTGCTAATTCTTTAACAGATGTTGGAATTCCAGTTCCAATGTTTAGAAATGAAAAATCAGTATTACTTTCCATTGAAAGTAAATTGGCTTTTGCAACATCTTCTACTGAAACAAAATCTCTAGTATGAGAACCATCACCAAAAACTATTGGAGATTGATTTTGTTTTATCTGATCAAAGAATTTTGTAATCACACCTGCATAATCATTGGTTTGACCAACTCCATAGACGTTAAAATATCTCAAACCAATAATTGAAACTCCTAAATCATGATATTCTTTTGCTAATTTTTCATCATCTAATTTTGTAATTCCATAGGGGTTGATAGGATTTTTATCAGAATCTTCTGAAATAGGAGTCACATTGGTATTTCCATATACACTTGAACTGCTTGCATACACAACCTTTTTTCCAAATTCTTTTGCCAATTTGAAAATATTTTCAGTTCCATTAACATTCACATTTTGATATTTTTCTTTCAGAATGAAAGATTCAGGCACAGAAGTTAAAGCTGCCTGATGGAAAATTCCATCAGAATCAGAAATTATTTTTTTTAAAGAGTCTAAATCCAAAATATCCATTTTTTGAAATTCAATTTTTTCTTCAAATCCAGATAGATTTTCTAATTTTCCTCGTGAGAAATTGTCAACGACAGTTACTTCATGATTTTTGTTAATGAGATGTTTTGCAATATGACTTCCAATAAATCCTGCACCGCCAGTAATAACAAATTTCACGTGTTTGTTGAATCTAGCACATCTTTAAGTCTTAACAAATGAAAAAATAGAATCTTATAAACACAGAAAAATATGAAGTATTATCAGGTAATGAATATTGGAAATAGAGAAAAATTCTTCAATAATTAAAGAAGTTTTGAGTTTAAGGTATTGTCCATCATTACATACAGATAAAAAAAAATTTGTTGTAAATGATTTTCTGCCAGAAGAAAAACTAAATTATTTACAACATATAGAAAATTCAATTTCTGCAGTTATTAAAAACGAAGTTAATGAACAACATGTTTCAGTAGCCCTAAGTGGTGGAGTTGATTCAACGCTTGTAATGGCATTACTTCGCAAGACAATGCCTAACACCAAAATTGATGCTATATCTTTAAAATTTGCAGATAGTGTTGATGAAACAGAGATTGCTACAAATATTGCAAATAAATTTAATGCAGAACATCACATTGTCTCAATTGAAAATTTTCTAGAAGATCTTCCTAAAGCAATTAGTATTGTTAAAATGCCGTTTTGGGATACCCATTGGTTTCATATAGTAAAGACTGCTTCAAAATTTTCAACAGATCTTGTGTCAGGAGATGGGGGAGATGAGTTATTTGGAGGATACACTTTCAGATACAAAAAATTTCTAACTAATTTTAATTCAAACATGACACCATTAGATAGAACAAAATTATATTTAGAATGTCATGAACGTGATTGGGTTCCTGATCAAACGGAATTATTTGGTTCAAAAGCAAATTTTTCATGGGATGAGATTTATTCAAAGATTATTCCATATTTTGATAATTCACTATCTCCATTAGATCAAGTATTTTTAGCAGATATCAATGGAAAACTGTTGTATAATTGGATTCCACTAAACAGTAGTTTTCATGAGTTTTTTGATCTCAAACCTATTACACCTATTTTATCAAAAGAATTAATGGAATATGCTCCACATCTTAAGAATTCAATTAAATATAATGCTGAAAATAATATTGGGAAAATTCCATTGCGAGAAATTTTATCTAAACATATTTCTCCTGAACTTATCACACCAAACAAACAGGGTTTCTCAGTAAATACAGTTAATTTGTGGAACTCTCATGGGAAAAAAATATGTGAATACTATTTAGATAATGCAAGAATTGTCAAAGACAAATGGATTAGTGGGGATTGGATTGAGCAATCTCTTCAGAAACTGAATGAAAATACAGATGTTAGATATGTCAATAAATTCTTAGGATTATTAGCATTTGAAATTTGGTATAGAATTTTTGTTACAAAAGAAATGAATCCCGAAACAAAACTTTCTATTTAGAAAAATCATAAACATATATCAAAATGCATCTAATTTTTATTTGCCCAAAAAATTATACTAATTATTGAAGTCGGAATTAGTAGAACAGATTATTTGTCCTGAATGTCACACAAATTTTTCACTAAAAATTAAGAAAAAACAAAAAGATGAAATTATTGAAGGAGTTTTAATATGCTCTAAAAAACACCAATTCTCAATTATTAGAGGAATACCTCGTCTTGTTTCTGATAAACAGAAAGATTTTGTAAAAACGGAAGATGCATTTTCATCAAAATGGAGGAATTTTAACAAAACATATCATGATAAAAAATGGGTTGAAGGTCAAAAAAAATGGTTTTTAGAAAGATTTGGATGGAAATCAATCTCAAAATTAAATAATTTTTTAAAAACACGTTCTAGAATTCTTGATGCAGGAACTGGAGTTGGAAATAGTGCCAAATTGTTTTCATCAAACCCAAACTCTCAAGTATTTGGGATTGATGCCAGTGAAAGTATCGAATTTGCTTACAAAAAATATGGTAAAATAAAAAATATTCATTTTTTACAAGCAGATATTAGAAAATTACCATTCAAGAAAAATTTCTTTGATTTTGTTTGTTCTGACCAAGTATTACACCACACTAAAGATACTGAATCTTCATTCAAAATGCTCTCAAAATTATTGGCCAAAAAGGGTATGATTTCAATTTACGTTTATAGAAAAAAAGGACCTTTACGTGAATTTGCTGATGAATATATTAGAGAATCTACAGTTCAAATGACTGAAAAACAATGTATGGAATTTTCTAAAAGTATGGCATTATTAGGAAAAAATCTTTCTCAATTGAAAAAGAAAATAAAAATTACTGAAGATATTCCTCTTCTCAAAATTAAAGCAGGAACATATGATGTTCAGAGGTTTTTGTATTGGAATTTTCTTAAATGTTGGTGGTCCCCAGATGTCCCATTTGATCAAAGCGTAGCAACAAATTATGATTGGTATTTTCCAAAATTTGCATATAGACATTCAGAAAAAGAAGTGAGAAAATGGTTCAAAGATGTTAAATTAAAAATTGTTCATTTTAATGAAATCGAGAGCGGTTTCAGTGTTAATGGAACAAAGTAATGCTGCACTTGCTAAAAAATCATTAGAAATTTCTAAAATAAATTTAAAATTGATAAATTAGAAAAGAAAGAATTTCTTTTACGTTGTTGCTTGAGCAGCGTCATGGAACATCTGACTCTTTGCACAGCCAGCAGCAAGTTCATCACCTGCTCCACGTCTCATAAGACCTCTGTATAGACCGTCTTCTAATTTGACGCCTTCTCTTTCTTCCCATTCCTCAACAGTGATAGAATATTTCTTTTGAATTCTATCTCTATACCATTCTGGAATCACATTAAATGCACAAAATGGAACGATTCTGAGGTCTGGTGTTACATAGTGAATATCACATCTTTGTAATCTTTCAAGGTCTTCATTGTATTTGTCTTGAAAGTGCATCATACCAAGGAATAATCCTTTGACATGCCATGAGCCAACTGAATCAAATGATCTTTTCATCAAGATGTTACCAAACATCTTTGCCAAATCTAATCCTGCTGGTTGTTTCTTTGTATCAACAAATCCTTTGAGTTTTCTAACAACTTCAAGCATTGTAAAGTACTTGTTTTTACCAGAACGAATTTCTTCTGCTTTATCTTCAAAGAGTTCTAACATTCCTTGAATATCACAGAATTTTGTTAATGGAACAAATTTCTTTGTATCTGCATCTTCAAAGATGTATGTTCCTGCACCACAGGCAAAATGAATTGATAATTCATACTTTGGTTTACTTGAGAATGCTTCAATTACATTAGTTAGTGGCATACAACTTGGGACTGGGAACCAGTCATCAACAGTTACTTCACCGTTTGTTTGTTCTTCAATTCTTTGAACACAGTCTGGAACTGTGATTCTGTATTTTTCACGTTCGGATTTACCCATTCTACCAGTTAGTGATACTGGTTGGAAGTTTACAGCGTGAACTACATCCATGTTCTTTTGTGCATATCTGATAATTCCACCTAATTCGTGGTCGTTAATTGATTTGATTACTGTTGGGACAAATACTACTGTAGTACCTG
>Ga0114932_10000430_pt1 | contig 50269 bp, 54 predicted proteins | sample 2SBtaG_2_FD_87286 | JGI IMG/M metagenome (GOLD analysis project Ga0114932, IMG submission 87286) | Deep subsurface microbial communities from Kolumbo volcano to uncover new lineages of life (NeLLi) - 2SBTROV12_ACTIVE470 metaG | ecosystem: Environmental > Aquatic > Marine > Volcanic ...
GAGCAGGATCAGCGAGAGGCCCAGGTAGGTGCAGTGCACGAAGCCCTCGCCGAAGGCGGAGAAGTCCCGGAAGTCCGGCGAGCGGAAGTCGCCCGGCGTGACCCATGTGCGCGGGTCCACCGGGCCGCTGGCGCGCCGCACCAACGCGACCTCGTTGTCGTTCTTGATGAGGACCAGCCCCTCGGGATGTTCGGCCGCTCGGTGCGTCGCGACCGCCAGCGGAAGCACGGCGGCCGCACCCAGGACCACGGCCAGCAGGACGCGTGGAGATCGACGTGAGACGGCCAGGAACGCCGCGGCCAGCAAGGCGCACACGCCGAAGTACCAGCTGGCGGCCAGGGCCAGCGCGAGCCCCGCGGCAGCCACCCCAACACGCGCCCAGCTGCGCTCGATCCGAAGGCAGAGCCAGATCGCGATGGGGAGCCAGCCGCCGCCCACCGCTTCGGAGGTCCCATTGTGGAGTCCGGAGATCAACACGGGGGCGGCCGTCCACGCCACTCCGGCCACCCAGCCCGCCCGATCGGTTCGGTGCAGGTGGCGCGCGAGCAGGTGAGCGCCCAGCCCCGAGAAGGCCAGGTGGGCCTGCACGCAGAGGCCCCAGGCCGTGGCCGCGCCGAACGCCCACACCAGCGGAGCGGCCAGGAGACCGTTCAACAGGTCTGCCGGCAGCAGCACCCCGCCATCCGGAAAGCCGAGGGCGTGCGTGCGCCAGGGCACCCGCCCTTCGGCGACCGCCGATGCCATGTGGTCCAGGCTCCAGAGCGTGTTCCAGAGGTCGGTCCGGTCTGCCCCGACCACGGTGTCGCCGAGGTGCAGCACCGCAGGCCATGTCAGGAAGAGTCCGAGTGCGGCGTAGACGGCCACCAGGCGCCAGGTCGGCTGCGGTGCGGGGGTCGGGGTGTCGCCAGCCAGGACGGCCTCCACATGGTAGGTGAGGCTATCGCTTCCCGGCACGCAGGCGTGCCCTAGGAGATCACGATGTCGCGCCTCAGCTTCTCCCTCGCCCTGTTGCTCACTGCAGGCTGTGGCCCCAGGTCGGGCGAGACCACGTCCTCTGGCGAGGCCGCCGAGGCACCCGCCGCCTCGTCCAAGAGCCTCGGTGATCAAGTTCCCTCGGACAGCACCTCCCAGGGCTTCGCCAGGAAGCTCGTCGGGCTCGCCATCCAGAACCACAAGGCCGTCGACGGCGACGGCGTGACGCTCGTCTACAGCACGCTGAGCTTCGAGGGGGACGGCAGCTGGAACGCGAACGGCGCCGTGGAGGTCATGGACGAGACCATGGAGTGCACGGAGTCCGGCTCCTGGACCATGTCCGAGGCCACGAGCGCCACGGTGGCGTCGGTCGAGTGGACCGTCTCCGAGACCAACTGCGCTGGACGCGAGCCGGAGGCCGCGCAGCGCGCCGAGGTCACCCTGAGCAAGAGCGACTGGGAGCTCAAGTTCCGCTGAGGCAGGCGGCGATGACGGCGTCCGCCGCTCGCACACCGTCGAGGGCGGCGCTCGCGATGCCGCCCGCGTAGCCCGCTCCCTCCCCCACGGGCAGCAGATCGCGCACCGAGGTGCTGTGCAGGTCGTCGCCGCGGTGGAAGCGAAGCGGAGACGTCGTACGGGTCTCCGGACCGATCAACACGCCCTCAGGGCCTGCGAACCCGGGCACCTCGCGCTCGAAGGACATCAGCGCCTTGCGCAGACCGCCAGCGATGCCCTCGCCGAGCACCGAGCGGAGGTCTGCCGATGCCACGCCGAGCGGGTAGCTGGTGCGGGGCAAGTCATCGGACAGGCGGCCTTCGAGGAAGTCGACCACCCGCTGTGCCGGCGCGGCCCAGCTTTCCGTCGCCCTCCAGGCCGCCGCCTCGATGCGATCCTGATAGCGCAGGCCGGCCAGTGGGCCCGGCCCTGGGTACTCGGTCTCCCTGACCGCCACGATCACGGCGCTGTTCGCCCAATAGGCACGACGCGAAGCGAAGCTCATGCCGTTGACCACGACCCGTTCCTGCTGAGCGCTCGCCGGCACGACCATCCCGCCTGGACACATGCAGAAGGTGTGGGCCGAGCGCCCACGCCGCGGACTGTGGGTCAGCCGGTAGCTGGCGGGGGGGAGGTCGCCACGATCTCCGCCGTACCGGGCGCGATCGACGAGCTCCTGCGGATGCTCGATGCGCGCGCCGATGCTGATCGGACGGCGCTCGGCCGAGCACCCCGCTTCGACGAGGGCCGCGTAGGTGTCACGGGCCGAGTGCCCAGCGGCCACCACCACGGGGGCCCGCCGGATCGACTCGCCATCCGCCAGGGCCACACCGACGCAGCGACCGTCTTCTACAAGGAAGCGCTCGACGCAAGCCCCGTAGCGCAGCTCGACCCCAAGCTCATCGAGGCGCGCCCTGAACACCGGGAGGATCTTGCGCACCCGATCGGTACCCAGGTGAGCCCAAGCCGTGTGGAGGATCGCCGGATCGGCACCGAAGTCCACGAGCCGCTGGAAGACGTAGCCGAGCAGGCCGTCACGCTTCCGCGTGTAGATCTTGCCGTCGGAGAAGGTCCCTGCGCCGCCTTCCCCGTACACCACGTTCGACTCGGACTCGAGCGGAGCACCGCGCCAGAACCGGTTCACGGTCCGGACCCGCTCCTCGACGGGCTCGCCGCGCTCGAGGAGCAGGACCGAGGCCCCGGCTTCCGCCAGCCGGAGGGCCGTGAACAAGCCCGCTGGACCGGCCCCCACGACCACCGGGCGCACGCCGCCGGGCCAGGAGCGGATCACCGTCGGCGTGTCGATCGTGAGGCCGTACCGTCCCCCGTCGCGCTCGGTCCATTGGCGCACCCCGTGCAGACCACGCCCGATCAGCTCGGCCTCGACCGCCGCCGCGAGCACCACGCGGAAGTTCGCGACCCAGCGACGCTTCCGGTGCCGCGCGTCGAGCGACTTCCGCACGAGGAGGACCTCCTCCACGCTGGCCGCCGGGACGTCCAGGTGGACGGCCAGGGCCTGGATGGGATCCACATCGTCGCCTGGCCAGACGACACCGGTCACCAAGACCGCGACGAGCACCTCCGAGAGGCGCCGCGTAACGCGAACAGGCCGTTCACAGCGAGCTTGTGGAGGTCCAGGCCCTGGGTTAGTCCGCGCGCCTCACACTGGCACCTCGCTCCCAAGGAATCCCATGTCCATTCGTGTGGCCATCAATGGCTTCGGTCGCATCGGCCGGAACGTGCTCCGCTCGGCCTGGAACGACGGCGACATCGAGTTCGTGCACATCAACGACCTGACCGATGACGCCACCCTGGCCCACCTGCTGAAGCACGACAGCGTGCACGGCACCTTCGGGCCGGACGTGAGCGTGGTCGACGGCGGTCTCCGGGTCGGCGACCGCACCATCACCACCAGCGCCGAGCGCGATCCCAGCAACCTCCCGTGGGGCGACAAGGGCGTGGACGTGGTGCTCGAGTGCACGGGCGTCTTCCGGGATCGGGACAAGGCCGCTCTCCACCTCGCCGCGGGCGCCAAGAAGGTGATCATCTCGGCCCCGGGCAAGGGCGGCGTCGACGCGACCGTCGTGGTCGGCGTCAACGACGACGTGCTCGACCCCGAACAGCACCGGATCGTCTCCAACGCCAGCTGCACGACCAACTGCCTCGCGCCAGCCGCGAAGGTCCTCCTCGACAGCTTCGGCATCCGGAGCGGGCTGATGACCACCGTGCACGCGTACACGATGGATCAGCGGCTGCTCGACTCGCCGCACGCCGATCTGCGACGTGCGCGTTCCGCCGCACTCAACATGGTGCCCACCACCACCGGCGCCGCCATCGCCGTCGGCAAGGTCTTGCCGGCCCTGGCCGGCAAGCTCAACGGCATGGCCATCCGCGTGCCCACGCCCAACGTGTCGCTGGTCGACCTGGTGGTGGAGCTCGAGCGCCCCGCCACCGTGGAGCAGGTCAACGCCGCCTTCACCGCCGCCGCCGCAGGGGCGCTCGAGGGCGTGCTCCAGGCGAGCACAGCACCGCTGGTCAGCAGCGATCTGATCGGCAACCCGCACAGCTCGATCGTCGATCTGCCGCTCACCCTCTCCATGGGGGAGCGCAGCGTGAAGATCCTCTCCTGGTACGACAACGAGTGGGGCTTCTCCAACCGCATGGTCGACCTCGCGCGCATGCTCTTCGGGCTGGGCCGTCGATGACCATTCCCAGCATCGACGATCTCGACGTCGCCGGACGGCGGGCGCTCGTGCGCCTCGACCTGAACTGTCCGCTCCGAAACGGCGAGGTCGCTGACGACACCCGGATCCGTGCCGCCCTGCCCACGATCCAGGCGCTCCGAGAGCGGGGGGCGCGGCTGGTGCTCTGCAGCCACCTCGGTCGCCCCAAGGGGCGCCGTGTCTCGGCGCTCAGCCTCGAGCCGGTCGCAGCGCAGCTCGCGGCGCTGCTCGACTGCGAGATCATCTTCGCCCACGAACCGGCCGGAGACGACGCGCTCTACCTGTCGAAGGACCTGGGCGACGGCGACGTGATGGTGCTCGAGAACCTGCGCTTCGACGCCGGCGAGAAGCAGAACAGCCCCGAGTTCGCGCGCCGGCTCGCGGAGCTTGGCGACGTGTTCGTCAACGATGCCTTCGGCGCACTCCACCGTGCCCACGCGTCCGTGGTCGGCGTGGTCGAGCACATGGACGAGCTCGGGGCGGGCTACCTCGTCCTCGGTGAGCTCGCGGCCCTGGCACGCGTCGTCGACAAGCCGGAGCGGCCCAACGTGGCCATCCTGGGCGGCGCCAAGGTCAGCGACAAGATCGGCGTCATCGAGGCCCTGATCCAGAAGGTCGACACCCTGCTGATCGGCGGCGCAATGGCGTACACCTTCCTGCTCGCGCAGGGACAGACCATCGGCGAATCCCTCGTGGAGCCCGCCAAGCTCGACCTCGCTCGGAAGCTGATGGACCGGTGCCGCGCGCGTGACGTGCAGTTGCTGCTCCCCTCAGACCACGTCATCGCCGACAGCCCGGACGGCGAACCTTCGGTCGTCAGGGAGATCCCCGCCGGCTCCAAGGGCTTCGACATCGGACCCGAGACCGTGAAGGCCTACAGCGAGGCCATCGCCACCGCAAGGACCCTGTTCTGGAACGGCCCGATGGGGATGTTCGAGGTCGAGGCCTTCAGCGGCGGCACCCGCGGTGTGGCCGAGGCCGTTGCGGCAGCCGACGGCTACACGGTCGTCGGCGGCGGCGACTCCGCAGCCGCTCTGAACGCGTTTGGACTCGGATCCCGGGTCTCTCACCTGTCCACTGGTGGTGGCGCCTCCCTCGAGCTGATCGAAGGGCGGGTGCTCCCCGGCGTGGACGCCCTCGCAAGGAGGAGCTGAGTCCATGCCTCGTCGCCCGTTCATCGCCGGCAACTGGAAGATGCACAAGGGACCGGTGGAAGCCGATCGGCTCGCCACGGAGTTGAAGCCGCTCCTGGTGGATGAGACCGCCGTCGATGTGGCGGTGGCCCCGCCGTTCGTCTCCATTCCGGCCGTCGTCGCACGGCTGAAGCACTCGGGCGTGCACGTGGCGGGCCAGGATCTCCACACCGAGGCCGGCGGTGCCCACACGGGCAGCATCGCAGGCGAGATGCTCCGCGCCGCTGGGTGCGCGTACGTCATCGTTGGCCACTCGGAGCGCCGACATGGCCTCGGTGAGGACGACATCCTCATCAACAAGAAGGTGCAGGCGGCCTTCCGCGCCGGCCTCCTCCCCATTCTCTGCATTGGGGAGACCCTCGAAGACCGCCAGGCCGGACGCGTCGAAGACGTCATCGGCGGGCAGCTCGAGGGCGGGCTCGAAGGCCTGTTCGCGGACCAGCTTCCGCCACTGACCCTCGCCTACGAGCCCGTCTGGGCCATCGGAACCGGCGTGACCGCGTCGCCCGCGCAGGCGCAGGACGTGCACGCCTTCATCCGTGGCTGGCTGCGTGCGCGGTACCCCGCCTACGTCGCCGAGCAGACCCGCATCCAGTACGGCGGCTCGGTCAAACCCAACAACGCTGCGGAGCTGCTCTCGCAGCCCGACATCGACGGTGCTTTGGTTGGCGGTGCCGCGCTCCGTGCCGATGCTTTCGCGGACATCGTGCGAGCAGCACGCTAAGAGGCTGAGCCATGCTCCTGTTCATCACCTTCCTGCACGTCGTGCTCTGCTTCGTGCTCATCCTGATCATCATCCTCCAGCCCGGGAAGGGGTCTGACGTGAGCGCCGCATTCGGCGGCGGCGGCAGCAGCACCGTGTTCGGCCCACGTGGGCCCACGAGCCTGCTGTCGAAGGCCACCACAGCCGTCGCTGTGCTCTTCATGACGACGTCCATCGTGCTCGCGCTGAACTCCGACCAGACCCGCACGTCGAGCGGTTCGATCGAAGAGCAGATCCTCGCCCAGGAAGAGGCCGCATCGGTGGCCGAACGCCGGGAGACCGAGGTCGACTGGCAGGCCATCCTCGACAAGGCGACCGAAGAAGGCGAGATCGACGAACTGGACCTGATCGAGGCACCCGATGACGACGCGTCGGAGGCCCTCGAACTCGAGGACGATCAGGCGACCGAGTCGCCTTGACACCACCCCAGGCTTGGATAAGTCTGGGGGGCCGCGCGCGGGTGGCGGAATTGGTAGACGCGCTAGGTTGAGGGCCTAGTGGCCACTGTGGCTGTAAGGGTTCGAGTCCCTTCTCGCGCACCACCTCACGAAGCCGTGGTCCTCGGACCGCGGCTTCGTCACTCTGGGCTCAGCTCGACGAAGCGTTGCGTGGGCAGCCCACCGGCTCCCTGCAGGCGCCATAGATCTCGTGCCGGTGACGCTGGATCACGAGCCCGTGCGCATCGGCGACCTGATGCTGACGACTCTCGATGAGCTCGTCCTCGAACTCGAAGATGTGCCCGCAGGTCGTGCAGATCAGGTGGTCGTGGTGCTCGTCGAGGTCGGCCGGCTCCCAGCGCGCCATGCCCTCACCGAAGTGTCGCTCCTCGGCCACACCGGCTTCGGTCAACAACTTCATGGTGCGGTACACCGTGGCGTAGCCGACCCCGGGGTCCCGATCTTGCACCCGGTCGAGGAGCTCCTGCAGGCTCACGTGCCGGTCGAGCCCCAGGAAGCACTCGAAGATGAGCTCCCGCTGACGCGTGCTCTTCTTGGACTTCGAGGCCATGTAGGCGGCAAGCCGCTGGCGAAGCGCGTCGTCGCGGGTGGTTCCCATGGCGTGGCCTTAACAGGCTGTCGCTCCGACAAGGTGTGCGCAGGACAACGACAAATGGCCGGGCACAGAGCCCGGCCATTGCGGCGTCGTTGGAATCCCGTTCCAGGTCCGTTCGACTACTCTTCGCCGCCCGACTCGACCGCCGCAGGCGCGGCGTCATCGGCCGCGACCTCGGCTTCGCTATCGCTGTCGATGGGTCCATGCGGGTTCTCACCCAACAGCTCGATGAGCACCATCCGGGCGTTGTCACCAGGACGCTCTCCGAGCTTGTAGATGCGCGTGTAGCCGCCGGGACGGTCCTTGAAGCGCTCCGAGTACTCGTCGAACACGCGGCTCAGGGCATCGCGATCGTTGACCCACTTGCGAACCTGGCGGACCGCGTGGACACGCGACGCCTTGGCCTGCACGAGGGCGTCACCGTCCAGACCCGCGAGGTCGGACGGCGTGACACGCTTGCCGAGGGTGATGACCTTTTCCGCGTAGCGACGCAGCTCCTTGGCCTTGGGCTCCGTGGTGCGGATGCGCCCATGCAGCATGAGCGAGGTCACCATGTTCCGGAACATCGCGTCGCGGTGCGAGCTGTTGCGGCCGAGCTTGCGGCCTGCCTTGCGATGACGCATGGGTGGACTCCTGAGAAGAGGGGCGGAGGCGCGAGGCCTACTTCTTGCCCGGGAAGTTGTGCAGCTTCATGCCGAGGGAAAGTCCGAGCTCCGCGAGGATCTCCTTGATCTCGTTGAGGGACTTGCGACCGAAGTTCTTGGTCTTCAGCATCTCGGCTTCGGAACGCTCGACCAGCTGGTAGATGTACTCGATCCCGGCGTTCTGCAGGCAGTTCGCCGAGCGGACCGAGAGCTCCAGCTCGTCCACGCGCTTGTAGAGGTTGTCGTTGAAGTCCTCGGACGGACCCGCCTGCTCTTCGGCGGCCGGCTCGACCTCTTCGTCGAAGTTGACGAAGATCGCCAGCTGCTCACGGAGGATCTTGGCGGCGTAGGCCACCGCGTCCTCGGGGAGCACGGTGCCGTCGGTCCAGACCTCGAGGGTCAGACGATCGTAGTCGGTGCGGTGACCGACGCGCGCGTTCGTGACCGTGTACTTGACCTTCCGAACCGGCGTGTGGATCGAGTCCACCGGAATCGTGCCGAGCGGCATCTCCTCGGACTTGTTCTGGGCGGCCGGAACGTAGCCCTTGCCGAGCTTCGCGGTGGCGGTGAGCTTCAGGACGCCGGTTGCGGTGAGCGTGGCGATCGGGTGCTCGGGGTTCACCACCTCGGCCTCGCCGTCGAACACGAGGTCCTTGGCACGCACGATGAGGATGGTGTCCGGCTGACCGCTCACGTCGAGGGTGGCCGACACGGGCTCGAGCGAGGTGCTGCGGATGAGCACCTGCTTCATGTTGAGCACGATGTCGGTGACGTCTTCGACGCAGCCCGGGATGGACGTGAACTCGTGGAGCACGCCATCGAAGGTGACATCGGTGAAAGCAGCGCCCTGGAGCGACGACAACAGCACGCGCCGCAGCGAGTTGCCGAGCGTGATGCCGAACCCCCGCTCGAGCGGCTTGGCCACGAACTTGCCGTAGGTGGCCGAGCTCTTGGTGTCGCGCTCGACACCGCGGGGCTTGATGAGGGCGCGCCAGTTCTTGTAGACGTGATCAGCGAGCATGGAGGTACTCCAGGCGGGGTTTCTGCCACGGTGACCAGTCCGAAGCTCTGCACCCTGCCGAGGGTTTTCTGGCACCTTGCGTGAACAGCGGGCCTGGTCGAGCCCGGAAGCCGAGGCTTCGGTGCATGGAGAGGGGGCTTGCCCCCGCGTCGGTCAGACGCGGCGGCGCTTGGGCGGACGGCAGCCGTTGTGGGCAATCGGCGTGACGTCCTTGATCTGCGTGATGCGGAGGCCCGCGTTCGCGATGGCGCGCAGGGCGGACTCTCGTCCGGCACCGGGGCCCTTCACGAAGACACCGACCGTGCGCACGCCGTGGTCCATCGCCTTGCGGGCGGCGTCCTCGGCGACCAACTGGGCGGCGAAGGGCGTGGACTTACGCGAGCCCTTGAAGCCCTTCACGCCAGCGGAGCTCCACGCGATGGTGTTGCCCGCCTGATCCGTGATGGTCACGATGGTGTTGTTGAACGTCGCCTGGATGTGGGCCACGCCCACGGGGATGTTCTTCTTTGCGACTTTCTTCTTGCGCTTCGGAGTAGCCATGTCGTCTCCCTCCTACTTGCGGCGGACAATGCGCTTCGGGCCCTTACGGGTGCGCGCATTGGTGTGGGTGCGCTGACCGCGGACCGGGAGGCCACGGCGATGACGAAGGCCGCGGTAGCAGCCCAGGTCGATCAGACGCTTGATGTTCATGGCGATGGTCTTGCGAAGCTCGCCTTCCACCTTGTGTTCCCGCTGGATGACGTCGCGGATGCGAGCCACCTCGACCTCCGAGAGGTCCGAGACACGGATGTGGGGCTCCACCTCGGCCGTGGCGCAGATGCGCCCGCCCGTCGTGCGACCGATGCCGTAGATGTAGGTGAGTGCAATGTCGATGCGCTTGTTGCGCGGAAGGTCGACACCTTCGATACGGGCCATGAGCTATCCCTGCCGCTGCTTGTGCTTGGGGTTTTCGCAGATGATGCGCACGATGCCGCGACGCCGCACAACACGGCACTTGTCGCAGATCGGCTTCACGGACGCCTTGACTTTCATGGAGGGCTCTCCTCGCCGACTCGAGGTCGGTTCAACGGTGCCAATTCAGGAACTGGTGAGAATCTCTGGGCCGCTCGGAGTGATCAGGACCGTGTGTTCGAAGTGGGCCGCGAGCGACCTGTCCTTCGTGACGACGGTCCATCCGTCTCTGAGCGTCTTCGTCTTCCAGCTCCCGGTGGTGATCATGGGTTCGATGGCGATGCACATGCCCGCCTTCAGGAGGACTCCGGTGCCGGCCTTGCCGTAGTTGGGAACGGACGGCTCCTCGTGGAGGAGGCGGCCGATGCCGTGACCTACGTACTCGCGGACGACGCCGAAGCCTTCCGCCTCGCACATGCCCTGGATGGTGTGGCCGATGTCGCCCACACGGTTTCCAGGGATCGCGCAAGACACCGCCTTATATAGACTCGCCTCGGTGACGTCAAGAAGACGCTGCACCTCGGTGCTGGGCTCGCCGATCGCGACCGTGAAGGCAGAGTCTGCGTGAAAGCCTCCGTAGATGAGCCCGAAGTCCAAGGAGATGATGTCGCCGGCTACGAGCGCCCTGTCGTCTGGGATTCCGTGCACGACCATCTCGTTGCGGCTGGCGCATAGGGTCTTCGGGTACACGTTCGGGCCGACCTGGTAGCCCAAGAAAGCCGGCAAGCAGCCACGCCTCCTGATCTCTTCCTCGCAGACCCGGTCGAGCTCCAACGACGTGGTGCCCTCGACCGTCGCCTCCTTGACCACAGCAATCACCTCGGCCAGCTTCTTGCCGGCCGTGCGCATCAACGCGGCTTCCCAGGGAGACTTGATCGCGATCATCGTCCGCGCTCAGCCGATGGCCAGGCGGATGCTCTGGGTGATCGACTCGATCGAGCCGGTCCCGCGCACGCGCTCCACCACACCGAGCGTGTCGAGGTGAGCCAGCACGGGCGCCGTCTCACGCGCATAGGTAGCGAGCCGCGCCCTGACCGTTTCCTCGGAGTCGTCCTTCCGCTGCACGACCTCCGCTCCACACCGATCGCACACGCCGTCGACAGCCGTCGGCGCATGCAGCACGTGGTAGGTCGCTTGACAGCCCGTGCAGGTGCGACGGCCGCTCAGGCGCGCGACGAGCTCGGCGTCGTCCACCTCGAGGGCGACCACGCGATCGAGCTTCCGACCGGCTCCGCGGAGCCAGCTGACCAGGTTCTCGGCCTGTGGCACCGAGCGCGGAAAGCCATCGAGCAACACACCCCGAGCACAGTCGTCCTGGCTCAGACGATCCTCGACCAGCTTCCACACGACATCGTCGGGCACCAGCTGCCCCTTCTCCATGAAGGACTTCGCAAGCTGACCCAGCTCGGTGTTGTTCTTCAGGTGGTGCCGGAAGATGTCGCCGGTGGCCACATGAGGCACACCGAGCTCGTCCCGGAGGAACGCAGCCTGCGTGCCCTTGCCGGCGCCTGGCGGTCCGAAGAGCGCGATGACCATCTCGACCTCGTCGTCTGGAAGGAAGGGAGGCGCTACTCGCCCTCTCGCTTCTCCAGCAGGCGCCGATGACGAGCGCGCTGCCCCTTCTGGGGACCGAGCGCATCGTAGTGTCGGGTCAAGAGGTGCGCCTCGATCTGCGCGACGGTGTCCAGAGACACCGCCACGACGATGAGGAGCCCGGTGCCGCCGAAGTAGAAGGGCAGGTTGTACGCGGTGATGAGGATGGTCGGCAGGATGCAGACCGCAGCGAGGTAGATGGCACCGCCGGCCGTGAGCCGGGTCAGGATGCGCTCGATGTACTCGGCGGTCTGCTTACCCGGGCGGATGCCCGGGACGTAGCCGCCTTGCTTCTTCAAGTTGTCCGCGACGTCGACCGGGTTGAAGGTCACCGCGGTGTAGAAGAAGGCGAAGAAGATGATCATCGCCACATAGACGATGTAGTAGAGCCACCCCCCCGGAAAGAGCGCCTGCGACAGCGTGTCCATGATGGGGTGGTTGAAGAACACCCCCAGCGTGGCCGGAAACATCAGCAACGAGCTGGCGAAGATGGGCGGGATGACGCCCGCCGTGTTCACCTTCAGCGGAAGGTGGGTCGCCTGGCCGCCATAGACTCGCTGCCCGATCACACGCTTCGCGTACTGGATCGGGATGCGTCGCTGCCCACGCTCGATGAAGACAATGGCCACGATGACCACGAACATGAAGCCGGCGAGCAGGGTGAAGGCCAACAGGTTGAAGTCACCGATGCGGACCTTCTGCACCATGTTCAGCGTGGCCGAGGGCAGACCGGCGACGATGCCCGCCGTGATGATCAGGCTCGCGCCGTTGCCGACGCCGCGTTCCGTGATCTGCTCACCGAGCCACATCACGAAGCATGACCCGGCGGTCATCGTGATGACCGTCATGAAGCGGAACCCGAGGCCCGCCTCGATGACCACGTCGTGACCGCTCGCCGTGCGCATCTGCTCCAGGGAGAGCGCGATGCTGAAGGACTGCACCAGCGCGATGGCGATGGTCATGTAGCGGGTGTACTGCGTGATCTTGTTCTGGCCCTGCTGCCCTTCCTTCTTCAAGCGCTCGAAGTGGGGCACGACCACCTGCAGGAGCTGCATGATGATGGACGCAGAGATGTACGGCATGATGCCGAGCACGAACACGCTGAACTGCTCGAGCGCGCCGCCCGAGAACATGTCGTACAGCCCGAACAGCGTGTTCGAGCTCTCGTTGAAGAAGCGGCTCATCGCCGCACGATCGACCCCTGGGGCGGGCACGTAGATGCCCAGCCGGTACACCCCCATCATCGCCAGGGTGAAGAGGATGCGGTTCCGGAGATCCGTGAGCCGCCAGACGTTGGCGATGGTCTCGGTCATGCCGTGCCCTGGGAGTGGTGTGTTCCGAGCGGATCGCTCAGACGAGCTCGGCCTTGCCACCCGCAGCGACCAGCTTCTCAGCGGCCGACTTCGTGTACTTGGCAGCGATCACGTTCAACGCGTGAGCGACCTCGCCGTTCCCGAGCACCTTCAGACCGTCCTTGCCGAGGCGGGCGATCACGCCCTGCTCGTAGCAGATCTGAGCGGTGACCTCGCTCCCGGCCGCGAAGTGACCGGCGAGCTTGCCGACGTTCACGACCGTGTAGTCCTTCGCGAACTTGTTGTGGAAGCCGCGCTTGGGAAGCCGGCGCTGCAGCGGCATCTGGCCGCCCTCGAAGCCGGGACGGACCGAGGAGCCAGAGCGCGCACCGGCGCCCTTGGTTCCGCGACCACTGGTCTTGCCCTTGCCGGAGCCCTCGCCCCGACCGAGGCGGGTACGGGCCTTCGTGGAGCCCGGGGCGGGCGCCAGGCGGCTGAGTTCGTTTGCCATGAGATGAGCCTCCAAGGGGGCGATGCCGACCCGCGAATCACGGGAACCTAGGCATCGACCTCCGCCACGTCAACCAGATGAATGACCTTCTTCACCATGCCGCGAACGGCTGGCGTGTTCTCCAGCACGCGAGTGGCGCCGATCTTGCGAAGGCCCAGACCGCGCACGGTCGCCTTCTGTCGCTCGGTGCTCCCGATCGTGGAGCGCTTGAGCTTGACCTCGAGCTTCTTCACGGTGCCTCCTAGTGGCTCTTGCCCCAGACCTGCTCGCCAACCGTGTAGTTGTCGAGCACCTCTGCGGGGTCCTTGCCGGTGCGAATCGCGTACTGAGCGGGCGACTCGAGGCGCTTCAGGCCGTCGAAGGTCGCACGCACGACGTTGTGCGGGTTGTTGGAGCCGAGGCACTTGGTGAGCACGTTGTGCACGCCGGCGCAGTCCATGATGGCACGCACCGCAGCACCGGCGATGACACCGGTACCGGGAGAAGCGGGCTTCAGGAGCACCCGGCCTGCACCGTACTCACCGATGATCTCGTGGCTGACCGTGCCGTCGATGACGGGGATCTGGATCAGGCCCACGCGAGCCCGGGTGGTGGCCTTGCGAATGGCCTCGGGGACCTCGTTCGCCTTGCCGAAGCCCACACCAACCTTCCCGGCGCCGTCGCCAACGATGACGATAGCCGAGAAGCTGAAGCGCCGGCCGCCCTTGACGACCTTCGCAACCCGGTTGATGTTCACCAGCTTCTCAGTCAGGCCGTCATCGACTTCCTGACGCCGGTTGCGACCGCGTCCGCGGTTCATCCTGGCCATTTCTGACTCCTAGAAGTTCAGGCCGGCCTCGCGGGCTGCATCCGCGAGAGCCTTGACACGGCCGTGATACAGGTACCCGTTGCGATCGAAGACGACGGTGTCGACACCGGCTGCCTTGGCACGCTCACCGATGAGCTTGCCAACCGCCTTGGCGGCTTCCGCGTTGCCGCCGTAGCTGGCCTCGCAGTCGCTCGACTGGGTCGACGCTGACGCAAGGGTGCATCCGCTGTCGTCGTCGATGATCTGGGCGTAGATGTGCTTCGCGCTGCGGAACACCGACAGGCGGGGACGCGCTTGCGTTCCCCGCAGGTGCTTCCGAATCGAGACCTTGCGGCGCCGACGCAGCTTGAGCTTCCGAGAGGGTTGGGCCATCGTGATGCTCCTCAGCCGGCCTTGGCCGACTTGCCGGCCTTGAGCCGGACGTACTCGCCCTGGTAACGAACGCCCTTGCCCTTGTAGGAGTCGGGCGGGCGGTACCCGCGGATGATGGCGGCCTGCTGACCGACGACAGCCTTGTCGATGCCGGCGACGCTGACCATCAAGGTCTTGCCCTTCTCCACGGACAGCACGACACCTTCAGGCGGCGTGTGCAGGATGGAGTGGCTGTGACCCAGGTAGAAGTCGATGGCCTTGCCCTTCTGCTCGGCCTTGTAGCCGATGCCGATGATCTCCAGCTTGCGCTCGAAACCCTTGGACACGCCCAGCACCATGTTGTTGACGAGCGCCCGCATCAGACCGTGAGAGGCCCGGTGCTGACGATGGTCCGAAGCGCGGGACACGTGGAGCTCAGCCCCCTCCTGCGCGATGGACACGCCGTCCACGATCGTCTGGGTCAGCTGGCCCTTGGGCCCCTTCACCGTGATCGAGTCGCCGCCGATGGTGACGCTCACACCACCCGGAACCGGGATGGGGAGCCTTCCAATTCGAGACATTCCGAGCTCCCCGCTACCAGACGTAGCAGATGACCTCACCGCCCACGCCGGCCTTGCGAGCCTGGTGACCGGAGAGGACGCCGCGAGGCGTGGTCAGGATGGCGAGGCCGAGGCCATTTCGAACGCGGGGGATGTCGTCCTTGCCGACGTACAGACGACGGCTGGGACGACTCACGCGCTCGATGCCGCGGAGAATGGCCTTGTTGCCATCGTCGTACCGCGGGAACACCTTGATGGTGCCCTGCGGTCCCTCGGGGATATCGATGTATCCCTCCAGGTAGCCCTCATCCTTGAGGACCTTGGCGATGGCCAGCTTGGCCTTGGAACGCGGGACCACCAGGCTGGTGTGCCCTGCACGCACCGCGTTGCGGATGCGTGTCAGGAAGTCCGCGATGGGATCGGTCATAGACATGATCGTCGTCTCCTCGCAGCTACCAGCTGGCCTTGGTGACGCCAGGCAATTCGCCGGCCAGTGCCAGCTCGCGCAGGCAGATCCGGCAGAGATCGAACTCCCGGTAGAAAGCACGCGGGCGACCGCAACGCTTGCAGCGATTCCGGTGGCGAACCTTGAACTTGGGCGTCCGCTGGTTCTTGGCAATCATGGACTTCTTGGCCACAGGATCCCCCTAGTTGCGGAAAGGCATGCCGAGCGCCGAGAGGAGCGCACGCCCCTGCTCGTCGGTCTCAGCGGTGGTGACAAAGGAGATGTTCATTCCCCAGATGCGAGCGACCTTGTCGTAGTCGATCTCCGGGAAGATGATCTGCTCCGTGAGCCCCATCGTGTAGTTGCCGCGGCCGTCGAACCCGTTGGGGTTCAGGCCACGAAAGTCACGAATCCGGGGAATGGCGACGCTGACCAGCCGGTCCATGAAGAACCACATGCGGTCGCCACGCAGCGTGGTGCGCACGCCGATGGGCATGCCCTCGCGCAGCTTGAAGTTGGCGATGGAGTTCCGGGCCCGACGGAGTTGCGCCTTCTGCCCGGTGATGATGGCCATCTCCTCCGCGGCGGCGTCGAGCACCTTGGGGTTCGTGATCGCATCCTTGCTGGAGGTGTTCACCACGATCTTCTCGAGGCGAGGCACCTGCATCACGTTCGCGAGGCTGAGCTCGTCCTTGAGCCGCGGGACGAGTGTCTCGCGGTAGGTCTGCTTCATTCGGGGCTGCATCGTCATGTCCTCAGGCGTCGATCGCGGCGCCGGTCCGCTTGTCGACGCGAACCTTCTTGCCGTCGCGCTCCTCGATCCGCACCTTCACCGCGCGACCCTCTTCAGCGTTGAAGAGCGCGACGTTGGAGATGTGGACGGAAGCTTCCTTGGGCACGATCCGGCCAGGCTGCTCGCCCTGGGCCTTCGTGTGCCGCTTCACGATGTTCACGCCTTCGACCACGATGCGGTCGCGGGCGGGGAGCAGGCGGAGGACCTTGCCGGTCTGCCCCCTGTCCTTACCGGCCAGCACGACGACGGTGTCGCCCCGCTTGATCTTGAACTTGGATCGTGCCATGGGGCCTCCTAGAGGACCTCGGGCGCGAGCGACACGATCTTCATGAACTGCTTGGCGCGAAGTTCGCGCGCCACAGGTCCGAAGATGCGGGTGCCGATCGGCTCGTTCTGGGCGTTGATGAGGACGGCGGAGTTGCCGTCGAAGCGGATGTAGGTCCCGTCGGCGCGGCGGAGCTCCTTGGCGGTGCGAACGACGACGGCACGTGTGACGTCGCCCTTCTTGACCTTGCCGTTGGGAGCGGCCTCTCGCACCGAGCAGACGACGATGTCGCCGACCGATGCGTAGCGGCGCTTGGAACCGCCGAGGACCTTGATGACCCGCACCTTCTTGGCGCCGCTGTTGTCAGCGACGTCCAGCACGGACAGATTCTGGACCATGCCGAGCTCCTACACGGTGCCGCGCGGCTTGTGGTCGACGACCATCCACCGCTTGGTCTTGGAGAGGCGGCGCCACTCCATGATGGTGACGGTGTCACCGATGGCACAGGCGTTGTCTTCGTCATGCGCCTTGAACACGGAGCGCCGGTTGACGTACTTCCGGTACCGAGGGTGCTTGACGCGACGCATGACCTCGACGGCCACGGTCTTGTCCATCTTGTCGGACACGACCGTCCCCGTGAGGACGCGACGGCTGGTGTTCTCTGGAATGGCGATGCTGGACATGCAGTCTCCGCAGTCGCTCGACGGCGTCTAGGTGTGTCTGGGTCGGGAGGCGAGGCTCCGAGCCGGTCTCCCGCAAGGGACTCGACACGGTGGCCACGTGCCAGCACCAAAGGTTCCCGAAGTTCCCATGGTGCCAGGATCGGCAGGCTGCCCGGAGACATCCCACCGAAGGGGCGACGCTATTTAGTCGTCGCTCTTGATCTTGTCAACAATACCGGCCAAGAAGCCGCCAGCCTCTCCCTCACCAGCGTCCGTCGCCGCGGAGGCTTCGAAGGAGCTGCGATGGAGATCGCGAAGAGCGTTCTTGCCCAGGCCCTGCTCGATCTCACGGCGACGGGCCTCGGTCTGGCACCGGGCGATGTCGCGCCGGAGCTTCTTGAGGCTGGCCGTGTCCTCCAGCTGGTTGGTGTAGTGACGGAAACGGGCCTGCACCAGCACGTGCTCGAAGCCGAGCTCGGTGTGGACAAGCTGCTCGTCCGAGAGCGAGCCGTAGTCGACAGAAGCCATCAGAGCACCTCCTCACGCTTCACGAACTTGGTGCCTACCGGGAGCTTGTGTCCCGCGAGACGGAAGGCCTCCTTGGCGACCTCCTCCGGCACGCCCTCGAGCTCATAGAGCACACGGCCGGGCTTGACCACGGCGACCCAGAACTCCGGGTTGCCCTTACCCTTGCCCATGCGGGTCTCGGCAGGCTTCTTGGAGACCGGCTTGTCCGGAAAGACCCGGATCCAGACCTTTCCGCCACGCTTCACGTGACGAGTGAGGGCGATACGAGCCGCCTCGATCTGGCGGGACGTGATGCGACCGCAGGACGTGGCTTGGAGGCCGAAGGTGCCGAAGGAGACGTCGGAACCGCGCCAAGCGGTCCCGCGCATCCGGCCCTTGTGGCTCTTCCGCCACTTGATGCGCTTGGGGGAAAGCATGTCTTCTCCTAGCCCAGCTTCTCGGTGGGGTCGGCCAGGATCTCACCCTTGAAGATCCAGACCTTCACACCGATGATGCCGTAGCTGCAACGGGCCTCAGCGAAGCCGTAGTCGATGTTGGCGCGAAGGGTGTGCAAGGGCACGCGACCCTCGCGGTACCACTCACGACGGGACATCTCGGAACCACCGAGCCGGCCGCACGCCATGACCTTCACGCCCTCGGCGCCCGACCGCATGGCCTGGGTGATCGCCTTCTTGAGGGCGCGACGGAAGCTGACGCGCTTCACGAGCTGCTGGGCGATGTTCTCCGCGACCAGCTGCGCGTCGGTCTCGACCTTGCGCACCTCGATGACGTTTGCGAAGATCTCCGTGCTGGTGAGCTTCGAGAGGTCGGCCCGGAGCGGATCCAGCCCCGCAGCTCGCTTGCCGAGGATCACAGCAGGCTTCGCAGCGTGGATGTAGACCTTCGCCTTGTGGGCAGCCCGCTCGATGCTGACCTTGGAGATGCCAGCGCTTGCGTACTTCCTGGTGATGAACTTCCGAATCGCGATGTCCTCGTGGACGAAGCGTCGGTACTCCTTGTCGGAATACCACTGCGACTCCCACGGACGCGTGATGCCCACGCGGAACCCGATCGGGTTGACCTTCTGGCCCATGATTACTCCCGCGTCCCGAGGATGACGGTGATGTGACTGGTCTGCTTCTTGACCGGGGTGGCACGCCCCATGGCACGGGGACGCCAGCGGCGAAGGCTGGGCCCCATGTCGACGTGCACCGTCTGGACGTAGAGCTCGTCGACGTCCACTTCAGGGTTCTTGTTTTCCGCATTGGCGACCGCCGACTCGATGAGCTTGCGCAACATCGGAGCGGTCTTCTTGCGGGTGAAGGAGAGCATCTCGATCGCTTCATCGACGTCACGGCCGCGGACGATGTCCGCTACCAGACGCGCCTTCTGCGGCGAGACGCGAGCCCTCCGAAGGATGGCCTTGGACTGCATTTTCGTACTCCCCGAGCCTAGCGAAGCTTCGACTTACGGTCGGCAGTGTGTCCGTGGTAGGTCCTCGTGGGCGAGAACTCCCCGAACTTGTGGCCGACCATGTTCTCGGTCACGAGGATGTGAACGAACTTCTTGCCGTTGTGCACCGCGAACTTCAGCCCGATGAAATCGGGGAGGATCGTGGAGCGGCGGCTCCAGGTCTTGATGACAGGGCGGCCGTTGTCGGCCTTGGCCCGCGCGACGTGCTTCAGCAGATGCTGATCGACGAACGGTCCCTTCTTGATGGAACGAGCCATGGTGTCGGTCTCCTCTACTTGCGCTTCTTGGCGCGCTGCACGATGAACTTGGAACTCGGCTTCTTGCGCGCGCGGGTCTTGTAGCCCTTGGTGGGCTTACCCCAAGGCGTGACGGGGTGGCGACCACCCTTCGTCCGACCCTCACCACCGCCGTGGGGGTGATCGATCGGGTTCATGGCGGCTCCGCGGACATGGGGACGACGCCCCAGCCAACGGGACCGACCCGCCTTACCGATGCTCTGGTTCTCGTGGCTGAGGTTTCCGACCTGGCCGATGGTGGCCCGGCAGTTCCGATGCACGTTGCGCAGCTCGCCCGAGGGGAGCCGAAGGAGGACGTACTTGCCTTCCTTCGCCATCACCTGCGCGTAGCTGCCCGCGGAGCGGCACATCTGACCGCCTCGCCCGATGTAGAGCTCGACATTGTGCACCCACGTGCCCAGGGGGACCGCGTGGAGGTGCATGTTGTTGCCGGGCTTGATGTCGGCGTCATCCGAGCTGACGATCATGTCGCCCACCCGCAGGTTGAGCGGGTGCAGGATGTAGCGCTTCTCGCCGTCCACGAAGTGGATGAGGGCGATGCGCGCGCTGCGGTTCGGATCGTACTCGATGGTCGCGACCTTTCCGGGAACACCCATCTTGTCGCGCTTGAAGTCGATGATCCTGTAGCGGCGCTTGTGGCCTCCGCCCCGGTGCCGTGCCGTGATGCGACCGCGGTTGTTCCGGCCGCCCTTCTTCGACATCGGCGCGAGCAGGCTGCGCTCGGGCTTGTCCGTGGTGATCTCGGCGAAGTCCGAGACGGACATGAACCGGCGACCGTCGCTGTAGGGCTTGAACTTTCTGGTGGCCATCGGTTCAGTCCTCGTCAGCGGGGAAGAAGTCGAGCGTGTCGCCGTCAGCGAGCCGCACGTAGGCCTTCTTCCAGTTGGACCGCTTTCCGTTGAAGCGGCCGAAGCGCTTCATCTTGCCGCGGTAGGTCGCCGTGCGGACCTCGTCGACGCTCACGCCGAAGAAGCCCTCGATGGCGGACTTGATCTGATGCTTGTTGGAGTCGCGCCCGACCTGGAACACGTAGGTGTTCTGGTCGTCCTCGAGCCCAACGGACTTCTCGGTGACGAGCGGCCGGATCAGGATGTCGTGGAGCTGCAGTTCAGCCATGGGTCACCCGAGCCGTTCGACGATGCCCGCGACGGCACCCTGGGTCACAGCCAGGTTGTCGTAGCGCAGGATGTCGTAGACGTTCAGACCAGCGACCGGGAGCACCTTCGCGTTGGGGAGGTTGCGCGCGGACAGCTGGACGTTGTCGTGCCCGTCTCCATCGACGATCAACAGCATGCTGCCGAAGCCGAAGGTGTCCATGACCTGCGCGAACGCCTTGGTCTTGGGGGCTTCGAAGGTCACTGCATCCAGGACGGTGCACGCACCCTCCTCGACGCGGCGGCTCAACGCACAGCGCAGGGCGGCCTTGCGAACCTTCTTGTTGACGTTGAATCCGTGGTCACGGGGGGTGGGCCCATGCACGACACCACCACCGCGCCAATGCACGGCTCGGGTCGTACCAGCACGGGCACGGCCGGTTCCCTTCTGGCGGAAAGGCTTCTTTCCACCTCCGGAGACCTCGGAGCGGCTCTTGACCTTGTGGGTGCCGGCGCGCTTGTTGGCGAGCTGTTGGCGGACCACGAGGTGGAAGAGATGCTCCTTGACCTCCACTCCGAACACGGCGTCGGGAAGCTCGGCAGAGCCGACCTTCTCCTTGGACGTGTTGAAGACGTCGATCGTAGGCATGGTTTCTACTTGCTCCTTTCTCCGGGCGCCGGAGGATCCGGCACCCTGGTTGCGTGCCCTAGGAGAGCTTGATCTCCACGTGCACGCCGGCACTGAGGTCGAGCTTCATGAGCGCGTCCACCGTGGCCTGCGTCGGATCCAGGATGTCCAGCAGGCGGTGGTGGGTGCGACGCTCGAACTGCTCGCGAGACTTCTTGTCCACGTGGGGACCGCGAAGCACGGTCCACCGCGAGACGGTGGTTGGAAGGGGGAAGGGACCGCGGATCTGCACGCCCGTGCGCTTTGCGGTCTCGACGATCTCACCCGCGCTGCGGTCGAGCAGCTTGTGGTCGTAGGCCTTGAGGCGGATGCGGATCTTGTTGGTGGCAGCCATGTTCTGTGGTGCTCCTGCAGGGGGCAATCGCGCCTCTGGCGCGAGCGACCCCCCCGTTTAGCCCGAGTGTGGCGAGCAGGCCACCTCGCGCAAGCAGACGATCCTCAGCTGGTGGGCGGGCGCTCCCGCCGTCGTGCCAGGACCAGTTGTTGAAGCACACCAGACGGCACCGGAGCGTAGCGCTCGAAGTGCAGGGCGCAGCTGGCACGTCCTTGAGTCAGCGAGCGCAGAGCCGTGGCATAGCCGAACAGCCGGGAGAGGGGGGCACTCGCCCACAGCACCTGGAGCCGGCCCCGAACCTCGAGGCCACGAACCTCGCCGCGCCGAGCCTGGAGATCCCCCAGCACCGGCCCGGTGTAGGCCTCTGGCGTCATCACCTCGACCGCCATCCACGGCTCCAGCAACACGGACGGGCACGTGGCCAGTGCGTCTCGGACCGCCAACGAACCTGCAGCGCGGAACGACGCGTCGCTCGAGTCCACGTCGTGGGCGGCCCCGCCGACCACGGACACCGCCACCGCTGTGACCGGGAATCCCAGGATCACACCGGAGCCGAGGGCCTCGACAGCACCCTCGAGTGCCGCCCGAGCGTAGGCGTGCGGGAGGGTGCTCGTGCCCACCGAGGCGACGAGCGGCTGTCCCACGCCAGAGGGGTGAAAGGCCAGCTCCACCTGGGCGAAGACGCCACGACCACCGACCTCGGAGGCGACGTGTCCCCGCCCCGTACAGGGCCGGGCGAGGGTCTCCCTGTACGCCACCTCCGGCCAGCTCGCGTGCACCTTCTGGCCGAAGTCGGTCTTCAGCCGATCGACGACGATGTCGAGATGGAGCTCCCCCATCCCCGAGAGCAGGATCTGTCCGGTGTCCTCGTGCACGCGCCATCGGAGGGTCGGGTCCTCACCGACCAGTCGCTCGAGGGCGCGTAGCATGCCCTCGCTCCCCTCCCCTTCAACCGACTCGAGCGCAACGCTGAGCACCGGCGTCGGAAAGTTCATCGGCTCGAGGGCGACATGGCGACGCGGATCGCACAGCGTGTCTCCGGTCGCCAAGCCCTCCACGCCGACCAGCGCGCCGATGTCGCCCGCGGCGAGCTCTTGGAGCCGTACCCCGGTGTCGGCATGGACTCGCAGGAGACGGTCGACGCGGAAGCGCTCCCCCGTTCGACCGTTCGCGATCTCGGAACCGACCTCGAGCTCTCCGGCATAGGCGCGAACGTAGGCGACCGAGCCCAACCGCCGAAGCTCCTGCACCTTGAAGACCAGGCCGAGGAAGGCCCCGCTGTTCGCCACCGTCGCCGCGAGCGCGGGCTGACCGGCGAGCCGCTCAGCCGGGGACGGAAGCAACGCGACGATCGCATCGAGCAGTGGCTGCACCCCCACGTTCTTGAGGGCAGCGCCGCAGAAGACCGGCACGATCTGGCCCGACGCGACCCGCGCGCGCGCGTCCCGCCAGAGGGCGTCCGGTGAGACCTCACCGGTCTCCAGGAACTGACGGATGGCCACCTCGTCGCTCAGGACAGCGTCGACCAGGATCTCGCGCGCGAGCTCGGCCTCCTCGACCAGCTCCTCGGGAATGGGGCAGTCGACCACCTCGGCACCGAGCGACCCAGCGTGGAAACGCAGAGCACGCATGCCGATCACGTCCACCACGCCTTGGAGTCCGTCCTCTTCCCCCCACGGCAGCTGGAACGGGATCGGCAGGCAGCCGAGCCGCTCCTCGATCTCTCGGACCACCCGCTCGAAGCTGGCGCCCGGACGGTCCAACTTGTTGACGAAGGCCAGGCGCGGCAAGCCATAGGTGTCGGCCTGCCGCCAGACGGCTTCGGTCTGCGACTCCACGCCCTCGACCGCAGACAAGACCACCACGGCGCCATCCAGCACCCGGAGGCACCGCTCGACCTCGACCGTGAAGTCGACGTGCCCAGGGGTGTCGATGAGGTTGAGGGCAACGCCTGCCCAGCTGCAGCGGGTGGCCGCCGCCGTGATGGTGATGCCGCGCTCCTGCTCCTGAAGCATCCAGTCCGTGACCGTGGTGCCGTCGTGCACCTCACCAGCACGGTGGCTGGAACCCGTGTAGAAGAGCACCCGCTCCGTGAGCGTGGTCTTGCCCGCATCGACGTGAGCCATCACGCCGAGGTTGCGCACGTCGACGGACCCTGAGCTCACCGGCCTCCCTGGACGGCCACCGCACCGTCGGTGGGAAGCTACCCGAAGCGCCGGTCCAGAGCACGAAAGGCCGCCCGTGGGCGGCCTCGCGGCGGTCTCGAAGACGGGGCGCTACCAGCGGTAGTGAGCGAAGGCCTTGTTGGCCTCGGCCATGCGGTGCGTGTCTTCCTTCTTCTTCACGGCGTTCCCCCGGTGATGGGCCGCCTCGATGAGCTCGTTGGCCAGCTTGTCGCGCATGCTGCGACCGCCACGGTTCCGGGCGTACTGGATGAGCCAACGCATCGCGAGCGCCTCGCGGCGGCTGCTGCGCACCTCGATGGGCACCTGATAGGTCGAGCCACCGACACGGCGGGACTTGACCTCCACCATGGGTGCGACGTTCTCGAGGGCGCGCTGGAAGATCCCGAGGGGATCCTCGCGGGTGCGGTCCTGGATGACGTCGAACGCGCCATACACGATCGATTCGGCCGTGGAGCGCTTGCCATCCCGCATCACCTTGTTGATGAAACGGGACACCTGGATGTCGTGGAATACGGGATCCGGCAGGGGCAGACGCCTCTCTGCGCGATGACGACGGGCCATGAGGTGTCCTCTACTTCTTGGGGCGCTTGGCGCCGTACTTGGAGCGACCCTGACGGCGCTTGTCGACACCGACCGAGTCCAGCGTGCCGCGGACGACGTGGTAGCGCACACCCGGGAGGTCCTTGACGCGGCCGCCGCGGATGAGCACTGTGCTGTGCTCCTGCAGGTTGTGACCCTCACCGCCGATGTAGGTCGTGACCTCCATGCCGTTGGTCAGGCGCACGCGCGCGACCTTCCGCAGAGCGGAGTTCGGCTTCTTGGGGGTGGCGGTGTAGACGCGGGTGCAGACACCGCGCTTCTGGGGGCAGGACTTCAGAGCAGGAGAAGCCGTCTTCGACTTCATCTGCTTCCGACCCTTGCGTACCAGCTGGTTGATGGTGGGCATGTGTTCTCGATCCGAAGCGTTTTCGGGGGCAAGGCCCCAGGCCGGCGGTACTTATGAAGTCGGCTGGGGCGTGTCAAGCAGGGGCGATCTCGCGGTCGGTCAGCCGCCGACCAGGTCAGCAAGCTCCGAGGGAGCATCGGAGGCATCGCCAGCGATCATGCCCAGCGTGCGGTAAGCCGCAAAGCCGGTTCCGGCCGGGATGAGCCGACCCATGATGACGTTCTCCTTCAGGCCTCGGAGGGAGTCCACGCGGCCGTGCATGGAGGCCCCGGTCAGCACCCGGGTGGTCTCCTGGAACGAGGCCGCCGAGAGGAAGGAGTCGGTCGACAGCGAGGCCTTGGTGATTCCCAGCAGGAGCGGCTCAGCGGCAGCAGCGCGACCGCCGAGAGCGATGACCTCGTTGTTGGCCTCGTCGAACTGGTGCTTCGACACGTGTTGATCCACGAGGAAGTCGGTGTCGCCCACGCCGCGGATGCGCACACGGCGCAGCATCTGGCGCACGATCACCTCGATGTGCTTGTCGTTGATCTTCACGCCCTGCAGTCGGTAGACCTCCTGCACCTCGTCGACCAGGTACTTGGCCAGTGCAGCCTCGCCCTTGATGCTGAGGATGTCGTGAGGGTTCGGCGCGCCGTCCATCAGGTTGTCGCCTGCGCGGACGTAGTCGCCCTCGTTGACGACGATGTTCTTGCCCTTCGGGATCAGGTACTCCGAGTGGCTCGAGTCGTCTTCCGGCGTGATGATCACGCGACGCTTGCCCTTCGAGGTCTCCTTGCCGAAGGAGATGACCCCGTTCTGGTCGGCGATGATCGCGACCTCCTTGGGCTTCCTCGCCTCGAAGAGCTCGGCGACACGCGGCAGGCCACCGGTGATGTCCTTGGTCTTGGTGGTCTCACGCGGGATCTTCGCGAGCACGTCGCCGATCTTCACATCGTCGCCGTCGGTGACGATGATGTTCGTGCCGACCGGGAGGAAGAAGCGAGCCTTCGGCTTCCGCGCACCACCCTCACGGATGATGAGACAGGGCTTGATGTCCGCGTCCTTCGGCTCGACCACAACCTTGCGGCTGCGGCCCGTGATGGCGTCCACCTGCTCGTCGAGCGACTTGCCGGCCTCGAGGTCCTCGTACTTCAGCTTGCCCTCGTTGTTCGCGAGGATCGGCGTGGCGAAGGGGTCCCACTCGGCGATCTTGGTCTTTGCAGACACGCGCTCGCCGTCCTTCACCAGGATGGCGGCACCGTAGGGGATCGCGTAGCGCTCACGCTCGCGGCCCTTGTCGTCGGCGACGAAGATCTCGCCGTTCCGGCTCATCGCGACGATCAAGCCTTCCCGGTTGGTGACGGTGTGGAGGTCCTCGGAGAACCGGATGGTTCCCGTGGTCTTCAGCTCGATGCTGGCCTGGGTGACCTTGGCCGAGGCCGCGCCACCGATGTGGAAGGTGCGCATGGTGAGCTGCGTGCCCGGCTCGCCGATGGACTGGGCAGCGATGACGCCAATGGCTTCGCCCACGTTGACTAGGTGACCTCGCGCGAGGTCACGGCCGTAGCACATGGCGCAGACACCCCAACGCATCTCACACGAGAGCACGGAGCGGATCTTCACCCGCTCGACGCCCGCCTGGATGATGCTCTCGACCGCACCCTCGTTCAGGATGCCGTTCCGCGGCACGAGGATCTCGTCGCTGTAGGGGTCGAGGATGTCCTCGGAGCTGACGCGACCCAGCACGCGCTCGCCGAGGTGCTCGATGATCTCGCCGCCCTCGATGAGCGACGACATCTCCATGCCCTCCAGCGTTCCACAGTCCCGGGCCGTGATGATGGTGTCCTGCACGACGTCGACCAGGCGACGGGTGAGGTAGCCGGAGTTGGCGGTCTTGAGCGCCGTGTCCGCCAGGCCCTTGCGCGCGCCATGGGTGGAGATGAAGTACTGGAGGACCGACAGACCCTCGCGGAAGTTCGCCGTGATCGGAGTCTCGATGATCTCGCCGGACGGCTTCGCCATCAGGCCGCGCATGCCAGCGAGCTGCCGGATCTGCGTGGTCGAGCCACGAGCGCCCGAGTCGACCATCATGTACACCGAGTTGAAGCTGGGTTCCTCGCCATCGGTCTCGCCGTCAGGACGGACGACGTCGTCGACGCCGATCTCGGCCATGAGCTCCTTGGAGACCTCGTCGGTCACCTTCGACCAGATGTCGACGACCTTGTTGTACTTCTCACCCATGGTGATCAGGCCGTCGTTGTACTGCTCCTCGGTGTCGCGTACCTCGGCGTAGGCATCGTCGAGGATGGCCTGCTTCCGGGTCGGGATGTGCATGTCGTCGAGGCAGATCGACACACCGGCAACGGTCGACTGCCCGAAGCCCATGCCCATCAGTGCGTCGGCCATGAGCACGGTCGCCTTGGCCCCTGCCAGGCGGTACGCCTTGTCGATCAGCTCGCCGAGCGCCTTCTTGGACAGCGTGCGGTTGACGAGGTCGAAGGTGACCTCCTCGGGCACGATGGCGTGGAAGAGCACGCGACCGACCGTGGTGTCGACCAGCTCGGCCCGGGCCTCCACGACCCCGGCCGCGGTGGTCTCGGTGAGCACCGGAGCCTGACCGCGGTAGCCGAAGAGACCAGCCCCGGTCACGAAGCCGACGAGGTCGTCGCCAGACTTCGCCCGGGCCCACTCGATGGCCTCGGCCAACACGTTCATGCGGCGAGACGAGTTGAAGCGCGCGTCGATGAGCGCGGTCCCCTTGGAGCCTGCAGCCGCGATGTTCATCACAGCCACCGTGCGGTTCAGGTCGCGCAGCTTCGGGAGACGGAAGAGGTGGACCTCGGCGTCGCCGATGGTGTGGCTCTCCATGAGCTCCGCGCCCTGGGCCTGGCTCGCGGGCTTGCCGCCCGCCTTGCCGACGTGCTGCTGCGCAGCGAAGCCCAGGACCTTGGCCTTCTTGGCAGCCTTGACGACGGGCGAGCTCTTGGTGGCGTCGTGCCAGAGGTCGAAGCACGCGACGACGGCGCTGGCATCGACGCCCTCCCCGTCGATTCCGAAGGCGACGTCACCACCCAGCGTGGCAACGTCCTTGAGCACGGTCGGGCCGTTGAAGCGCCGAACAGCGCCACGGTGCATGTACCAGACCTCGGAGTCGGTCGTGGACGTGTCCACGCCGAGGAAGAGGTGGCACTCGCCAAGCGCCTCGGAGAGGCGCTGCGGCACGCGGCGCTCGAGGGGCATGGCCGGCATGCGCACCTTCACCCGCGCCTGCAGGTCGACCTCGCCAGCGTCGTACGCGATGGCGGCCTCCTCGGCATCGGAGAACACGCGACCCTCGCCCCGAGCATAGGCGCGCTCGCGGGTCATGAAGTAGCAGCCGAGCACGATGTCCTGCGAGGGCTGGATGATGGGCTTGCCGTGCGCGGGGCTGAGGATGTTGTTGGTCGACATCATCAGCACGCGAGCTTCGATCTGCGCCTCGACGCTCAGCGGCAGGTGGACGGCCATCTGGTCGCCGTCGAAGTCAGCGTTGAAGGCGGTGCACACCAGGGGATGCAGGCGGATGGCCTTGCCCTCGATGAGGACCGGCTCGAAGGCCTGGATGCCGAGACGGTGCAGGGTCGGCGCGCGGTTGAGCATCACGGGATGCTCCTTGATGACGCCGTCGAGGATGTCCCAGACCTCCTCCCGCTCCTGCTCCACCATCTTCTTGGCGGCCTTGATCGTGGTGACGTGTCCGCGCTCTTCGAGCTTGTTGTAGATGAAGGGCTTGAAGAGCTCGAGCGCCATCTTCTTGGGCAGACCGCACTGGTGCAGGCGGAGCTCAGGACCGACGACGATGACGGATCGGCCAGAGTAGTCCACGCGCTTGCCGAGCAGGTTCTGCCGGAAACGGCCCTGCTTGCCCTTGAGCATGTCGGACAGCGAACGGAGTGGGCGCTTGTTCGGGCCCGTGAAGACCTTGCCGCGACGACCGTTGTCGAAGAGGGCGTCGACGGACTCCTGGAGCATCCGCTTCTCGTTGCGGATGATGATCTCGGGAGCGTTCAGGTCCTGCAGGCGACGGAGGCGGTTGTTCCGGTTGATCACGCGCCGGTACAGGTCGTTGAGATCGGAGGTGGCGAAGCGGCCGCCATCGAGCGGAACCAGCGGACGCAGGTCCGGCGGGATGACCGGAATCACCTCGAGCATCATCCACTCGGGACGGTTGCCCGACTCCCGGAAGGCTTCGACGATCTTGAGACGCTTCGCGAACTTTCGGCGCTGGGGCTCGGAGTTGGTCTCCTTCATCTCGGTCCGAAGCTTCGAGCCCATGGCCTCGACGTCGAGCCGGGCGAGCATGTCGCGAACGACCTCGCCGCCCATGCCGACCTCGAAGGAGCCGTAGCCGAAGGTCGCAATGGCCTCCTGGTAGTCCTCCTCGGAGAGGACCTCACCCTCGGTGAGCTTCGTGTCGCCGGTGTTCGTCACCAGGTAGCTCTCGCAGTAGAGCACCTTCTCGAGGTCCTTCAGGGACAGGTCGAGCAGGTTCGCGATACGCGACGGGAGGCTCTTCAAGAACCAGATGTGCGCGACGGGCGTGGCCAGGTTGATGTGACCGAGCCGCTCGCGCCGAACCTTGGACTGGATGACCTCGACGCCACACTTCTCACAGGTGATGCCGCGGTGCTTCATGCGCTTGTACTTGCCGCAGATGCATTCGTAGTCCTTCACGGGGCCGAAGATCTTGGCGCAGAAGAGCCCGTCCTTCTCCGGCTTGAAGGTCCGGTAGTTGATGGTCTCGGGCTTCTTGACCTCGCCGTGGGACCAGCTGCGGATCTTCGCGGGCGACGCGATGCTCAGACGCACGGCGACGTACTGCAGCGGGTTCTTGGGCTTCTCGAAGAGGTTGTAGATGTCCTTCACGAGGGACTCCGGAGAAGACGGGAATGCGGGGAGGAATGCGGAGAAGAGGGGACGAGGGCGCTCAGGAGCGCAGGATTTCCTTGTCCTCGATGAGGTCCACGTCGAGTGCGAGAGCCTGGAGCTCCTTCACGAGGACGTTGAAGGACTCGGGCAGGCCGGCCTCGAGGATGTTCTCGCCCTTCACGATGGACTCGTACATCCGGGTCCGGCCGGTGACGTCGTCGGACTTCACCGTCAGGAACTCCTGGAGGTTGTAGGCCGCGCCGTAGGCTTCCAGCGCCCAGACCTCCATCTCGCCAAGGCGCTGGCCGCCGAACTGGGCCTTACCGCCGAGGGGCTGCTGGGTGACCAGCGAGTAGGGCCCGATGGAGCGGGCGTGGATCTTGTCGTCCACCAGGTGGTGGAGCTTCAGCATGTACATGATGCCGACCGTGACCTTCCGGGCGAAGGCTTCACCGGTCCGTCCGTCGAAGAGCAGGCTCTGCCCGTCGTCGTCGAAGCCAGCGAGCTCCAGGGCCTCCTTGATCTCCGCCTCGTTCGCGCCGGCGAACACCGGCGTAGCCGTGGTCACGCCTCGGGTGTACTTCTGAGCGAACTCGCGAAGCTCGTCCTCGGAGGCACCGGGCAGGAAGGCCTGCACCTCGGCCTGGTCCTTGAAGCACCTGGCCAGGTAGTCACGCAGCGTGTCGGCGTTGTAGCGCTCTTCGAGCATCTCGCCGATGCGCATGCCCATTCCCCGTGCGGCCCAGCCGAGGTGCGTCTCGAGGATCTGGCCGACGTTCATCCGGGAGGGAACGCCGAGCGGGTTGAGCACGACGTCGACCGGGGTCCCGTCCTGCAGGTACGGCATGTCCTCGACCGGCAGGATGCGGGAGACCACACCCTTGTTGCCGTGGCGGCCGGCCATCTTGTCACCCACGCTGATCTTGCGCTTGATGGCGACGTAGACCTTGACCAGCTTGATGACGCCCGGGGGCAGCTCGTCGCCCTTGTGGTGACGCTCGATCTTGCCCTCGAAGTGCTGCCGGACCTGGTCTTCCTTCTCGCGGACGCGGTCGACGAGGTTCCAGACCTTCTCCTCGACCGCCTGGCCCGCCTCGACGGCGATGCGCTCGTACTGGTCGAAGGGGATCTTGCCGACCACGGCGCTCGTGAGCTCTGCGCCGCGTGCGACGAGCTCCTCGCCCGTCTCCGGGTCGGCGATGCGGGTGGCCGCCACCTGACCGGCCAGGATGGCCTCCAGCTGACGACGGGCCGACTGCCGAATGGTCCGGATGTTCTCGTCGCGGTCCCGCTGGATCACGATGATGGCCTGGCGCTGGATCTCCAGGGCGCGCGCATCCGGCTCCACGCCCTCGCGAGCGAAGACCTGAGCGCCGATCACCGTGCCGTGCACACCCGGGGGAACACGCAGCGAGGTGTCACGAACGTCGCCGGCCTTCTCACCGAAGATGGCGCGCAGGAGCTTCTCCTCCGGCGAGAGCTGCGTCTCGCCCTTCGGCGTGATCTTGCCGACGAGGATGTCGCCGCTGAGGACCTCGGCGCCGATCTTCACGATGCCGGAGTCGTCGAGGCTGCGCAGGGCCTCCTCGCCGACGTTGGGGATGTCGCGGGTGATCTCCTCCTTGCCGAGCTTTGTGTCGCGGGCGGCGACCTCGAACTCCTCGATGTGGATCGTCGTGTAGAAGTCCTCGCGGACCAGCCGCTCACTCAGGAGGATGGAGTCTTCGAAGTTGTAGCCCTGCCAAGGCATGAACGCGACGACCATGTTCTGGCCAAGCGCCAGCTCGCCGCGGTCGGTCGCTGGACCATCCGCGATGATGTCGTCCATGTCGACGCGGTCACCGACCTTGACCACCGGACGCTGGTTGATGCAGGTGTTCTGGTTGGAGCGGGTGAACTTGGTGAGGTTGTAGATGTCGATGTCGGCACCGACCTCTCCCTCAGCGTGTACCTCGTCGGTCTTGATGACGATTCGGCCGGCATCGACCGACTCCACCGTGCCCGATCGGAGGGCGGTCGTGGTGACACCGGAGTCACGCGCGACGACGCGCTCCATGCCGGTACCCACCAGGGGCGACTCGGTGCGCACGACCGGCACAGCCTGACGCTGCATGTTCGAGCCCATGAGCGCACGGTTGGCGTCGTCGTTCTCCAGGAAGGGAATGAGGGAAGCCGCCACCGAGACCAGCTGGTTCGGTGACACGTCCATCATCGACACCTCCTGGCGCGGCACCAGGGAGTACTCGCCCTCGCGGCGCGCGGCGACGTCGGGCTCGACGAACTCGCCCTTGGAACCGATGGGCACGTTGGCCTGGGCGATGACCTGGCCTTCCTCCTCGAGGGCGGTGAGGTACCGGATCTCGCCAGACAACACGGCGTCGGTGACCTCCTGGTAGGGGGTCTCGATGAAGCCGAACTCGTTGACGCGCGCGTAGGTCGCGAGCGACGCGATGAGGCCGATGTTCGGGCCTTCCGGCGTCTCGATCGGACAGATCCGTCCGTAGTGGGTGGGATGCACGTCGCGCACGTCGAAGCCGGCGCGCTCACGGGTCAGACCACCGGGTCCGAGGGCAGAGAGCCGCCGCTTGTGGGTGACCTCCGACAGCGGGTTGTTCTGGTCCATGAACTGCGACAGCTGGCTCGAGCCGAAGAACTCCTTGACCACGGCGCTGACGGGCTTGGCGTTGATGAGGTCGTGCGGCATCAGCGCCTCGATCTCCGTGAGGCTCATCCGCTCCTTGATCGCCTTCTCCATGCGGACCAGACCGATGCGGTACTGGTTCTCGAGCAGCTCGCCGACCGCGCGGATGCGCCGGTTGCCGAGGTGGTCGATGTCGTCGATGTCGCCCTTGTTGTTCTTCAGGTCGATCAGGTACTTGACCACCCGGAGGATGTCCTCGCGGGTCAGCGTGGTCTGGTCCAGCGGGAGGTTCAGGCCGAGCTTGTGGTTGATCTTGAGCCGCCCGACCTTGGAGAGGTCGTAGCGCTCCGCGTTGAAGAACAGGTTCTCGAAGTGGGACAGGGCCGTGTCGTAGGTGGGCGGGTCACCGGGGCGCAGCCGACGGTAGATCTCGATGACCGCTTCCTCGGTGGAGCCGATCTTGTCGAGCAGCAGCGTGTCGCGCAGGAACGAGCCCACGATCACGTTGTCGATGTAGAGGGTCTCGAACTCACGGATGCCGTGGTCCACGCAGACCTGCACGTTCTCCTCGGTGAGCTCCTCGTTGCACTCGACGAGGATGATCCCCGTGTCCATGTCGACCACGTCGACCGCGCTCACCATTCCGATGACCGACTCGTGGGTGACGGGCACCGTGGCGACCTCGACCTCGACCTCGGCGCCGTCCTGGAGACGGGTCTCGTTCCGGAAGAGGCCAGCCTTCCGCATCTTGCGGATGCTGTGCTTCAGGAACTTCTTGCCTTCCTTGGCGAGCACGTCGCCCGACTCGGGGTCGTGCACCGCGATCGTGGCGGTCTGGATGCCCAGCAGACCCGACGTGGTGGTCTTGCGCCACTCACCGCCGTCGAGGTTCATGGTCTCGGTGTCGTAGAAGTAGTTGAGCAGCTCTTCAGCGTCGTAGCCCAACGCGCGCAGGAGCACGGTGGCCGGCAGCTTCCGACGACGGTCGATCCTCACGTAGAGGATGTCCTTGGTGTCGAACTCGAAGTCGATCCAGGAGCCACGGTTCGGGATGATGCGTCCCGAGAAGATGGTCTTGCCGCCACCGGTCTTCGCCTGGTGCTGGTCGAAGAAGATGCCGGGGCTGCGGTGCAGCTGGCTCACGACCACCCGCTCGGTGCCGTTCACGATGAACGTGCCGTTGTCCGTCATCAGCGGGATGTCACCGAAGTAGACCTCCTGCTCCTTGATGTTCGACACGGTTCGGCTTCCGGACTCGGCGTCCACGTCCCACACAACGAGGCGCACCGTCACCTTCAGGGGCGCGTTGAAGGTCATGCCGCGCTCGCGACACTCCTCTTCGTCGTACTTCGGCTGCTCGAGGTCGTAGCTGACGTACTGCAGGCTCGCCTTGTTCGAGAAGTCGTGGATCGGGAAGACGCTCTTGAAGACCGCCTGAAGACCCTGCGGCTCCCGCTCGAAGGGATCGACCGAGCGCTGCAGGAACTGCTCGTAGCTGGTCTTCTGGATCTCGATCAGGTTCGAGATGGTCATCGCCGGCTTCGCCTTGGCGAAGGTGCGGCGGTGCTTGTAGTTCGTGGCGAGCAGATGCGGCATGAGAACCTCAGGCGGTCGCGGTCAGCGCGGTCGTAGGGACCGGCCATCGCGCATGCGTCGACGGAACGGACATGTGGGGTGAGCCAGGGGCGCCCGGACCACCGCACAGAGCACCACAACGCGCCCGCAGGGGACGCCGTGAAGCACTGGTGGTAGGGGCAAGCCCTTCCAGGTGAACCATGTAAGGTGCTGGCGGCTCGAGGGAGCTGCGACCGAGGCCGCAGCGTGGGTGAGGAAAGACCTCGACCTGGGAGGACCCAGGAGGCGACCCGAGACCACACGGTCCCGGGTCAGCGCGGCATGACGCCGCAGAGGCGAGCAGGTGGCGGCCCATGCGGACCGCCGAGCCAGCCCGAGCTACTTGAGCTCGACGTCGCCCCCGGCCTCGGTGAGGTCCTTCTTGGCGGCCTCGGCGGTGTCCTTGTCGACACCCTCACGGATGACGCTCGGGGCGCCCTCGACGAGCTCCTTGGCCTCCTTGAGGCCGAGGCTCGTGAGCGCGCGGACCGCCTTGATGACCTTGATCTTGGCCTTGGCGTCCGAGAGCCCCTTGAGGACCACATCGAACTCGGTCTGCTCTTCGACCTCTTCGGCGGCGGCGCCGGCGGCACCGCCAGCGGCGACGGCCATGACGGGCGCGTTGGCCTCGACGCCGAGCTCGTCCTCGAGCACGTCGATGAGTGCCTTCACCTCGGAGAGCTTGAGGTCCTTGATGTAGTTGACGACATCGGCCTGGCTGATGGACATGATGACTTCCTATCTGAACTGGAGTGGAATCGTGTTGGGGACGCCGGGCTGCGGAGTCCCCGTGATGCTTCCGAACCGACGGCGCTTATTCGGCGCCCTCGCCCTCGGCAAGCTTGGTTTCGAAGTTCTTGAGCAGGTAGAGCAGGTCGCGGCCCGGAGCCTGCAGCATGCGGAGCACCCTGCGACCGGGCTCCTGCAGCGTGCGAAGCAGCATGACCTGCAGCTCGGGCTTGCTCGGGAGATCGGCGACGGCCTTGACGCCGGCGTCGTCGAGCACTTCGCCGTCGAAGAAGCCGCCCTTGATGGAGAGCTTGGCGTCCTTGCCAGCGAGGTGCTCCTTGACGAGCTTCGCTGTGGCGATCGCATCCTCACCGCCGAAGATCACGCCGGTCATGTCCGAGAAGAGCGGCGTGAGCCCCTCCAGATCGGTCCCGGCGATCGCACGCTTGGCGAGGGTGTTCTTGACGACCTGGAACGACACGCCGCTGGCCTCGAAGGTCCGGCGGAGCTGGTTGGTGGCCTCGACCGTCGCGCCACGGAAATCGGCGAGCACCACGATGGGCGCGTCGCTCAAGTTGCCGGTGAGCGTGGTGACGAACTCGGCCTTCTGGGTCCTGTCCATCGTGGCCTCCTAGCGCTGGCCCGCAATGCGGAGCAGGTCGTTGGTGTCGAGCCGCACGCCCACGCCCATGGTGGACGAGAGCCCTGCACTGCGAAGGTAGGTGCCCTTGGCGGTGGCCGGCTTCAGTCGGACGAGCTCGCGAACGAGGGCCTCGACGTTCTCACGGAGCGCGTCTTCGCTCATCGAGCCACGCCCGACGGGCGCGTGCACGATGCCGGCCTTCTCGACCCGAAAGTCGATCCGACCCGCCTTGAGCGCGGTGACGGCGGCGGTGATCTGGTCGGCGGCGACGACGGTGCCCACCTTGGGGTTCGGCATCAGGCCACGTGGGCCGAGGATGCGGCCAATACGGCCCACCTTGCCCATCATGTCGCGGGTAGCGACAGCCTTGTCGAACTCCAGCCAGCCTTCACTCTGGATCTTCTTGATGATGTCGTCGGCGCCGACGATGTCGGCTCCGGCAGCTTCGGCCGCCTTGGCCGCATCACCCTGAGCGAAGACGAGCACCCGAACCGACGCGCCCGTGCCGTGGGGAAGACTCACTGCGCCGCGAACCATCTGGTCCGCGTGCCGTGGGTTCACCCCAAGCCGGACAGCCAGCTCGACCGTCTCGTCGAACTTCGCGTTCGCGCCCCCCTTCGTGAGCGCCACGGCCTCAGCGAGCGTGTAACGACGCTCGAGATCGACCTGGCTACGAAGGGAGCGCCAGCGCTTGCCTCTCCTTGCCACATGTCCTCCTTCTCCATCGACCAGCGGTCGACAGAGGCCCTGGCAGGGTCATGGCGGGGCAGCGGCTCCCCTCCCCAGACCAGGACGGTTGGATATTCCTTGGTTGACGATTGGGCCTGCGGACTATCCGCGGACCCGGACCCCCATGGACCTCGCCGTTCCTTCGATCATGCGCATGGCCGCCGCGATGTCGTTGGTGTTGAGGTCGGGGAGCTTCTTCTCGGCGATCTCCTTGACCTGCGCAGAGGTCAGGAAGCCGACGAGGTTCTTGTTGGGTTCGCCGCTGCCCTTGTCGAGCTTCACGGCCTTCAGGATCAAGTTCGCCGCCGGAGGGGTCTTGACGATGAAGGCGAAGGTGCGATCCGCGAACACGGAGATCACGACCGGGACCACCATGTTGTCAGCCGCCATGGGCTGGGTGCGGGCGTTGAACTCCTTGCAGAACATGGGAATGTTGACGCCAGCCTGCCCGAGGGCGGGGCCGACGGGCGGGGCCGGGTTGGCCTGACCTGCCTTGATCTGCAGCTTGATCTGATTGACGACCTTCTTGGCCATGAGGGCCTCCTAGTCGAGCTTGTCGACCTGCGTGTAGTCGAGCTCCACGCTGGTCGGACGGCCGAAGATGGTGACGATGACGCGCAGCTTGCCGCGACCCTGACTGACCTCGTCCACCTTGCCTTCCATGTTGGCAAAGGGGCCGTCGGTCACACGGACGCGCTCACCGCGCTCGAACTCGAGAACGGGCTTGGGACCGGCTTCCTCTTCCTTCTCCAGCCGGCCCGTGATGCGACTCACCTCGTGCTCGGGGACGGGAGGGGGATTCCGGGTGCCACCGACGAAGCCGGTGATCTTGGGGGTGTTCCGGACCACGTGCCAGGTCTCGTTGTCGAGCTCCATCTGCACGAGGATGTACCCGGGGAAGAACTTCCGCGTGACCTTGCGCTTCTGGCCGTTCTTGACCTCGAAGACCTCTTCGGTCGGAACAAGGACCTCCGTGATGCGATCCTCGAGCTCCATCACGCGGATGCGCTCCTCGAGCGCAGCCTTCGCCTTGTTCTCGTAACCCGAGTAGGTATGAACGACGTACCAGGACACAGCCATGGGTCACGTCTCCTCGAGGCTTAGACCTCGGTGAACAGGAACACGCCGGTGACCTTCGCCCAGAAGAAGTCGAAGAGCGCCAGCGACAAGGCAAGGAACGCCGTGGCCGCGATGACCACCCACGAGGAGCCCAGCGTCTCCTCACGGTCCGGCCACTTGACCTTCACCAGCTCGCTGATGACGAGGTCGGTGAAGCCGACGGCCTGCTGGTTGCGAAGGACGGCAAAGAAGGAACCGACCGCCACGCCACCCGCGATGAGGGTGGAGATGGGCAGGAGCCCAGCCACGAGGTTGTCGGGCTGCCCGAGCGTCGCCATGACGGCCACCGACGCACTCTTCATGGTCACGGCGAGCGAGAGCGCGCCGAGCACGAAGGCGAGGTAGATGAACTTCTGGTTGGACACGCGAGCTCCGGCGAGGACGCCGTGGTTTTCCGAAGGGGGGTCTTCGAAAGAGCCTGCGTCAGTAGCACGGGGATCCTGCCCACGCAAGACGCGCTGGCAAGGCCCCGAAGGACTGACCCGGGCAAGAATGAACCCCACCGGACCAAGCCCGATGGGGTTCACTTCGACGCGGGCCCGTAAGCCCGGTCGTAGGGTGCTTATCAGTCGTTGATGATGCCGCTCACGACGCCGGCACCAACGGTCCGACCACCCTCACGGATGGCGAAGCGAAGCTGCTCCTCGATCGCGATCGGCGTGATCAGCTCGACCTTGAACTCGACGTCGTCGCCGGGCATCACCATCTCCACCCCCTCGGGCAGGGAGATGGCGCCGGTGACATCCGTGGTGCGGAAATAGAACTGCGGACGGTACCCGTTGAAGAACGGCTTGTGACGGCCGCCCTCCTCCTTCTTCAGGATGTAGGCCTTGCAGCTGAACTTGGTGTGCGGAAGGATGCTGCCGGGCTTGCAGAGCACCTGGCCGCGCTCGATGTCCTCGCGCTTCACGCCGCGGAGCAGGAGACCGACGTTGTCGCCAGCCTGACCATAGTCCAGGATCTTGCGGAACATCTCGACACCGGTACAGGTGCTCTTGGCGGTCTCCTTGATGCCGACGATCTCGATCGACTCACCCGTGCGGACCTGACCGCGCTCGATGCGCCCGGTGGCCACCGTGCCGCGCCCCGTGATGGTGAAGACGTCCTCAACCGGCATCAGGAAGGGCTTGTCGATGTCCCGCTCGGGAGTCGGGATGAACTCGTCCACCGACTGCATCAGCGCCAGCACCGCAGGGACGCCGATCTCGCTGGTGTCACCCTCGAGGGCCTTCAGGGCCGAGCCGCGGGTGATCGGGGTGTCGTCACCGGGGAACTCGTACTCGTCGAGCAGCTCGCGGACCTCCATCTCGACGAGCTCCAGGAGCTCCTCGTCATCGAGCAGGTCGACCTTGTTCAGGAAGACCACGATGTGGGGGACGTTGACCTGACGCGCCAGGAGCACGTGCTCCTTGGTCTGCGGCATCGGACCATCGGAGGCCGCAACGACCAGGATGGCGCCATCCATCTGGGCGGCACCCGTGATCATGTTCTTGATGTAGTCGGCGTGACCCGGGCAGTCGACGTGCGCGTAGTGACGGTTCTGCGTCTCGTACTCGACGTGTGCCGTGTTGATGGTGATGCCACGAGCCTTCTCTTCCGGCGCCTTGTCGATGTCGGCGTAGTCCATGAAGGTCGCACCGCCGGTCTCGGCGAGGCACTTGGTGATGGCCGCAGTCAGGGTGGTCTTGCCGTGGTCCACGTGACCGATCGTTCCGATGTTCACGTGCGGCTTGCTGCGGTCGAACTTCTCCTTCGCCATGTTCGGAGATCCTCCGGCGGCTACGGCCACCAACGAGTTTGAGAGACTTGCCAGCTAACCCATGTTGGGGGCGGGCGTGTTGTTTGAAACGGTGGAGCCGATGATGGGAATTGAACCCATGACCTCGTCCTTACCAAGGACGCGCTCTGCCCCTGAGCTACATCGGCTCGGCATGGAGCGGGAAACGGGGCTCGAACCCGCGACCCTCAGCTTGGAAGGCTGATGCTCTACCAACTGAGCTATTCCCGCTCGAAACCGACCAGGGCCGGCGATGTGGGGACGGGTGGATTCGAACCACCGTAGGCGTAAGCCGGCGGGTTTACAGCCCGCTCCCTTTGGCCACTCGGGCACATCCCCATGACATCTACGCAAAAAAGATCAAGGCCTGAACCGGAGCTGACGGTGGGACTCGAACCCGCAACCGGCGGTTTACAAAACCGCTGCTCTGCCAGTTGAGCTACGCCAGCCCGGTCCTGCCCGGGTTCCCGGGTAAGGCCGGCCGAACCTATTGCCAGCAGAATCGGGTGTCAAGGGACTGCTGCGCGGCGATCCGGCACGCCGAAGAGACCGGCCTCCAGCACCGGGTCCAGGCTCAGCTCCAAGACGCGAAGACGCTCGACGATGTCGCCTTCGATACGCCGTTCCAGCTCGAACGGAAGGACGAGCGACGCCGAGATCTCACGCCAATCGCTCAGGATCCACGACGATCGACCCGTCTCGTCGACCACCTCGAGGCCGGAGACGCGCCAGGTCTCCAAGTCGACGCGGAGCCGCGTGGTCGCCCCTCCCCCGGCTCCGAGCTCCTCGAGCACGAAGCTCGAGCCGCCGTCGTCGTGAACGACACGCCACCGGGACGACGCGGTCTCGGCTTCGGCCAACAAGGCGGGCATGGCGACGCCCAGGGCCATCAGCTCCGCAGGCCCGTGCCGGTCCATCAGGGCACGAGAGGCCGCCGCCGGGCGCTCCGCCACTTCGGTGGAGGTGGCCACCCAGGCCCTTCCGTCCGTCCCGACCACCAAGGCTGAACTGGATCCGGGTCCGTCGAGCACGTCGATCACGAGGAGAACGGCGTCGGCGTCACGTGCCCACGTGGACCGGACCTGCAGCTCGCCCTCCGGTGTGCTCACCATGCGCTGGTAGCGGAACCTCACCGCGCCCGCGTCCGACAGCCGGGAGGCCCCTTCGCCCAGTCCATGCGCCCGGCGAACCCGCTCGAACACCGCGTCCACTTCCGGCAGTTCCGGTGCAGAGGCCACAGGGGGTGCGTGCGCGGTCGACGCCTCGCCCGAGGCCTCCGTGATGCTGATCGAGGCACCCGTAGCTGCTTCGAGCGCGGCGGCCGCGGCCTCGGCGGCGGGTCGATCGTCGACGGTGACCTGGACCACGAACTCCCAGCCCTCTCCCTGCCGGTAGCGTCGAACGACGCGTGCGGTGTGCCCCAGCACCTGCGCCTGCTCCTGGGTGACGAGCGCGTCGGTTCGTGCGGAGACCGGTTGGGACTCCAGCGTGAAGCCTGCCAGGGCGAGGGACATCCACACCACGATCATGGGCCGGCCTGCGCTGCGAGGGACACGAGGTGGGGTTCCGTCTCGGCCGCCCGCGCCGCCTCGAGCGCGTCCACGTCCCGCACGGCGCGCTCCGACAGCCCGACCCACGCCGCCTCACGCACGTCGATGACTGGATCCTGGGCCAGGGCGATCAAGGCCGCTTCGACACCCTCGTGCTCCATGTCGGAGAGGGCCCGCGCGACGAAGGCACGGAGACGTGGCTCGTCGGCGTCGGCAAGCCGCACCAAGACCGTGGCATCGCGCCCGCCAGCGAGCGCAAAGCGGTCCCGCACCTCGGCGAGGCAGTCCCGCCCGAGCGCGGGCGCGCGCTCCATGGCGCGCCAGAGCATGGCGACCCCATCCTCGCGGGCCTGGAGGCGTATGACCTCCAAGGCCGCGAGGCAGAAGAGGCCCGCTTGGTCCGGATGCCGGACGGAGGCGTCGAACAGGAGAGGGACGCCGCGCGCGTCGCTGCTGGCGCGCAGCACGCGCGCTGCCGAGAGGCGACCCTCTGGAATGCCGGTAGTCAGCACCTCCTCGAGGAACAGGAGGTCCTTTGGCGTCAGATGCTGAGGGTCGAGGGCGGGGTCGGAGTCCGGCTCCTCGACCTCGCCGTTGCCGCCCGTCGCCCCATCCTGTGGTGCCTCGCTCAGCTGGTCACGCAGCGCCACCGCAGGAGCCAGATCGGCCAGCGGTTCCGGCCTGTCGCGGGCCAACGAGAAGGCGTACATGCCGCCGGCCCCCAACACCAAGGCCATCGGCACGGCCCATGCGGTCACGGTCCTCTGCTCACTCACGCGGGCAGGCCTATCGATCCGTCACCGTCGCGTCCAACAGCTCGGGCGGGAGCACATCCAGCTCGACGGGGCGCGGCATGAACGTGAGGAAGAACACGACCACGCAGGCCGCAGCCAACACCCGAGCGCGTCGCGTCAGGTGGGAGCTCCGATCCGTCTCGACGCCGACGTTCGCGCGCATCCACCACAGCAGGACAGCCCAGAAGGCCCACCCCGTCCACAACACTCCGGCCGCGATCGCGACCAGCAGCAGCACACGGGAGACCCGCGCGCTCCAGCGAGGCGCCCAGGCGCCCAGCACGTGGCCGCCGTCGAGCTGGCCGATCGGCACGAGGTTGATCGCCGTCAACAGGCACCCGACCCAGCCCGCCAGCGCCACCGGTGTGAGCGTGTCGAAGCGCCCTGGCGGCGCGCCGAGCAGGACGACGCCGAGCAGATCCATCACGGGCGGGTTGTTGAAGATCAGCACCGGAACGTCGCCCTCACCCACCTGGGGCACGAGGCCCAGCGACTCCATCAGGAGGTTGAGCGGCATGAGGAGCAGGTCGAGCACGCTCAGCACGCTCTCGAGCGCGGCGTTGAGCTCCACAGGATCGGTGGGCGGAAGCGCCACAGGGAGCGGTTCGGTCGTCCCCGGAAGCCCGATGAGCAGACAACCGAAGGCCACCACGGCCCCTGCGAGCGGCCCGGCCGCGCCCATCTCCAAGAGCGCTGTGCGGTTGTCGGGGGGCGACTTCATCTGGATGATGGCGCCGAAGGTCCCGAAGGCCATCGGAAAGGGGATGAAGTAGGGCGGCGACATCTCGATGCCATGCCGGCGGCCGACGAGGTAGTGTCCGAGCTCATGAGCGCCCAGGATGCCCATCAGCGCGAGGGCGAAGGACGCGCTGTCCCGCGCGACCGCCGGGTCACCGAATGGATCGCCGCCTGACCAGAAGAAGCCATAGGTCCAATAGACGGACGCGAGCGTGAGCGCGAAGAGCCCCGCGGCGACCCGGTGCTCCCGGGACAAACCTGGTCAGTTCAGCTGACGGAGTGTCAGCTCGTACGTTCCGCGGTCGCCATTGCCGCCCACCACGACCACGTAGGTCTCACCACCCGACAGCGTGCCGGTCCAGAGGGCCTCTTCGCCAGACTCACCCGTCTCGCCACCGATGTTGTAGATGGTGTTCGACGTGCTCGTGTCGTCCTCGTCGGTCTCGTCGAAGTCGATGTTCGACTCGCCGAAGAGCTCCGCCGGCAACTCGTTGTCGTTGTTCTGGCACTGCTGCACGCGCACCTGCTCGATGAAGCCCGAGGGCTGCACCTCATCGCTGTCTGCCACGCCGTCCTGGTCCCAATCTTCATCGCACGAGAGCACGCCGCTGGCACCTCCGCTGGACGCCGTGTCGGCCGTGTCGACGTCTTCCTCCTCACTCGAATCGACGCAGTCCGAGAACTCGGCATCCCAGTCGCCCACCGACGTGGACAGGAAGATCTGGCTGTAGACGTACTCGATGACCGAGGACGGGTAGCCCCAGGTGGTCCCCGAGGTGCAGTCCCCCGAGTTGGTGTCGGCGACCGTCGGGTTCGGCAGGTCGTCCTCGAGAACGACGGCGAACCACGGGTCGTTCGGGGACACGTTGCCGCCGTCGTCCGAGTACTTCCGGTCGAGCCAGATGGCGACCTGCACCTGCTCGCCGACCGTGCGATCGCTCAGGTCGAGCACCCACTTGTCCGTGTCGTCCACGCTGGTGAGCTCGGCGTCGCCCTCATCCCCGATGATGGTGGTGTTCGCCGCGACGGTGATCTCGCCAAACGCGTAGATGTCCTCGCCGGAGTCGGGCAGCGGGGGCAGATCCATCGCCTGCTGATCCGTGGCGACTCCGATGGTCTCGAGGCGGTAGTCGTAGCCGTCGACGGGCTGGTCGTTCCAGCGGATCACCGCCCCGACGTACGTGCCGTCTCCGCCCTGGATCTCGAGGTAGCTGGCGTCGTAGTCGAGCTGGGTGAGGCGCGTGAAGAAGGCGCCGTACCCGGCCTTGGCGTAGCCGTAGTAGTCGTAGCCCGGAACGTAGGTCTGGTAGTCGGCCCCGCTCGTGACCACCCTGCGGTCCGTGACCTCGGACGGCGTGCTCGTGGTGCCACCCTCCATGTAGAGGTTCTCGCCCCGGACGTTGAACCCGGTCTGGTACCCGTTCGCGCCGAAGTAGACGCCCGGCGTGGGCGAGGACGGCGGGGTGGTGGGCGCCGACACGAAGCTGGCGTCGGCGAAGGGCGGCCACTCGTCCTCGCTGAGCAGGGGGTCGGCTGTCGCCGCGTTCTTCACGCCGGTGACGAGCAAGGCCACACCGAACTGCCGCACGAGCTCGGTCATGCCCGTGCCGATGTTCTGCTCGATGTTGTCGACACCGATCTCGTCGGTCTGGACGATGTCTTTCAAGACATCGGCGCCGTAGCTGTCGACCAGCCAGCGGCCGAAGAGGTACTTGGCGCCAACCGGTTCGTCGGAGAAGAAGCCTTCCTCGTCCGACACCACGGCCGCGTTCCACGGAGCGTCCAGGTAGCCCCACGCGTCGGCGTGGAAGATGGCGCCGAAGCCGATGATGTCGGTCACGACGGACGAGATGGCGATGGAGAGCCAGGAGGTCTCCGGCTCCGCTTCGTTCACGATCACATGGTAGTTGTACGAGATCAGCTGGGAGTAGGAGAAGGCGATCTGCGCGGCCAGCTCCATGCTCGTGTAGGCGTCGACATTGGTCTTGTTCAGCGGGTTGTAGAAGCCCTCCGGGTCGGGGGCGAAGACGTAGATGACCTCCTGCTCGTCGGAGCCCGGGTTGGACTCGTAGTCGTAGTCCTGCAGGTCCACGTTCGGGTCGGCGTAGGAGCCGACGAAGGTGCCGTAGTCCTCCTCGTCCTCGGCGGTGAGCGGCATCGAGTTGAGCTGCGGGGTGATGACCACGCTGACCTTGCCGTCGGAGTTCACGTCCGAGGTCTCGCCCAGCATGTCCTCGAGGTTCACGACGATGTTGTGGTCGACGATGTCCACGACCGTCTGCAGGTCGCAGTTGTCGAAGCCGTAGCTGTTGCGTTCGTCCACCACCTCGACGGTGCCGTCGCAGTCCGAGTCGAGATCGATGGCGACCTCATCGTCCACCCAGATGGCCACGTAGTCGCCCAGCCCCCACAGGGTGGCGTGGAGCACCTCGTAGCTGTCGTCGTCGGTGAGGCTGTTGCGGACGCTGAACTCGTCCTCCGCCGAGCCGATGTCGTCGGTGGTCAGGGACGGCGGAGGGGGCGCGCTCGCGGCCTTGAAGGGGCGGGTCGGCGCGGGAGGCGGCGCCCCCGTGTCGTCGCCGCCAGCCGGCTTGCCGGTGTCCACGGTGGGCGAGGTGTCCGCACCACCGCCGCTGCCACTGTCGCCGGTGTCGCCACCGCCGAAGTCGCCGGGCGAGTACTCCAGCAGGAAGCCGAGGTCGTTGTCCTCGTCGGTGTTGACGAGCACGACCATGAACTCCTGTTCCTTGTTCGACTCGCCGCTCCCATCAGCCAGGTTGAGCTGATCGGCGCCTTCCGTGATGATCGTGAAGTCACCCGGGTCGTCCATGAGGCTCTCGCCGGCTCCCGAGTCACCGGTGTGCATCCCGGGCCCGCTGTCGCCGCTGCCGGAGTCGGCGGTGTCCACGTCGCCGGTGTCGCTGCCGCTGGAGCTGCTTCCGCCGCCGGCCTTGGCGAAGTCGCCGTCCTTCTTGTAGCAACCATCACAAGCGACGAGTGCAAGGCTGAGCAGGGGAGAGCCGATCATCATGGGGAGGCCATCTCGCGTGTGAGCGGGGTACAGAGGACCCCGGCTTTGTCTTGGCGTCACCGTGAGGATGGCACCCGAGAGGCCACCACGTCAACCGACGGACCCGACTCATGCTCCCAGCCCTGCTCGCCATGCTCGCCTGCAACAAGGCCGCCGACACCGCGGACACCGCGCCGTCGTGGACACCCGAGATCGCCTGCCCCGGAAGCGACGGGTGCGCGGACGGCGACGGCCCCCTGCGCGCCGGCGCCAGCGCCGTCAGCATCACGCCGACCTGCTTCGAGACCTGGACCGACGTCGATGGCGACCACGGCTGGGACGCCGATGTCGACACCTTCGACGACTGCGGCTGCGACCAGCTCTGCGCGGACGACGAGGGCTACCCGGGCGCGGACGAGGGGGAAGCGGACGGCGTGTTCGACGCGCTCTGGCTCTCGGGCTTCAGCAACGGGCGCGCCGCCGCCGGCGCCCACGACGAGCTGTGGGCCCGCGCGATCGTGCTCGAGCAGGGCGACAGCCGCCTCGCCATCGTGGAGCTCGACCTGATCGGTTGGTTCTACGACCACGTGCTGGACACGCGGTCCATGGCGGACGAGGCGGGCTTGGACCTCGACCTGGTCGTGGTGGCCACGACCCACCAACACGAAGGACCGGACACGCTGGGCATCTGGGGCCAGAACCCCACCAAGACCGGCTTCGACGTCGACTACGGCGAGTATGTGAAGGCGCAGATCCTGGCCGCGCTCACGGAGGCGGTGGCGGAGCTGACCGAGGTCGAGGCCTACCGAGTCGGCTCGATCGACGTCGCCGCTCAGGACACCGAGAAGGGCAACTACAACGTGGTCGACGACAGCCGGGACCCCGTCATCATCGACGAGGTCCTCGGAGCGGCGCAGTTCCAGGACGCGTCCGGAGCCACCATCGCCACGCTGGTGAACTGGGGCAACCACCCCGAGTCGTTGGGCGGCGACAACCTCTTGATCACCTCGGACTTCGCGGACGCACTCCGCCGGAGCCTGGAGGACGGCGTGGTCTACGACGGGGAGGTCACACGTGAGGGGCTGGGCGGCACGGCCATCTTCCTCAACGCGGCCGTCGGCGGCCTCATGACGCCCTTGCACATCGAGGTGACCGACGGCGTAGGCGACCGCTTCGCCGAGGCGAGCTTCGAGAAGTCGGAGGCGCTCGGCAAGGTCATCGCGAGCCACGCTCTGGACGCGCTCGACGCCGCGGCGGTCGTGGACGACCCGGACCTGGGCTTCGCGGGCCAGTCCTTCTTCCTGCAGGTGGAGAACTGGGGCTTCCAGGCCATGTTCATCGCGGGTCTGCTCGACCGACAGCTCTACAACTGGGACGACACCGAGCCTGTCGACGACGACAACATCCCCGAGGTGCTCACGGAGATCGATCGGATCGAGATCGGGCCGCTCCAGATCCTCACGGTGCCTGGGGAGCTCGCGCCCGAGCTCGCCATCGGGGGCTACGACGGCTCACGAGTGAACACCACGCTCGACGAGTTCGTGGGCTCGGACAACCCCAACCCACCAGACGTTGACCAGGCCCCCTCCGGTCCCTACTACAAGGACATGATGCCTGAGCACGCCTGGATCCTGGGGCTCGCGAACGACGAGATCGGCTACATCCTGCCGGCCTACGACTTCCAGCTCGACGAGGTGCTCCCCTACTTCGACGAGCCCGACGGTGACCACTACGAGGAGACCCGCTCCCTCGGCCCTGCCACCGCGACCCGACTCGACGAGGAGGTCAGCAGGCTCCTGTCGTGGAGCCGTTGAACCATGCGCGACCTCTACAGCGTGCTTGGCGTCGGACGCGACGCCGCCCCCGCCGACATCAAGAAGGCCTTCCGGAAGCTGGCCCGCACCTACCACCCGGACGTTGCTCCGGGTGAGGACGCCGAGAAGCGGTTCAAGGAGGTCAACGCCGCCTACGAGGTGCTCGGGGACGAGCAGCGTCGCTCGCTCTACGACCAGTTCGGAGAGGCCAGCCTCCAGCAGGGCTTCGACCCCGACCGAGCACGCGCCTTCGGCGGCATGGGCGGCCTGGGCGGCATGGGCGGCATGGGCGGCATGGGCGGCATGGGCGGCGGACTGTCCCTCGACGAGTTGCTCGGAAGCCTGTTCGGAGGCGGAGGTCGACGCGCCCGACGGCCCCGCGGCCCGAAGAAGGGCGCCGATCTACGGACCCAGCTCCAGGTTCCGTTCATCGAGGCCCTCCGTGGAGGCGCGCAGACCCTGACCTTGCGCCGAACGGCGGCTTGCGCTCCGTGCGATGGCGTGGGCGGGACCGGACGGTCAACGTGCACCGGGTGCGGCGGATCTGGCCGGGTACCCCTGGGGCGAGGCCAGATGAACATGCTGGTCGGTTGCAGCACCTGCGGCGGCAGCGGCGCCAGCTTCGCCGAGGAGTGCGGGTCGTGTGGGGGCACGGGGCGAAGCAGCGAGCCCGCCCAGCTTCGCGTGAACCTCCCCCCTGGCGTGACCGACGGCCAGACGATCCGCCTGCGAGGTCAGGGGGCCGAGGGTGAGCGTGGCGCGTCGAACGGCGACCTGTTGGTGACCTTGCGCGTGGGCCCTCACACGGTGTACGAGCGGCACGGCGACGACCTCGTCATGCACCTTCCCCTGACGATCCGCGAAGCCATGGAAGGAACCCGGGTCGAGACCCCCACCCCGTGGGGTGCGGTCATGTTGACGATTCCCGCCGGAGCAGCTCCCGGGCAGCGCCTTCGCCTTCGAGGTCGCGGCGTACGTCGCGACGCGGACAAGGGCGACCTCTTCGTCGTGCTCCAGCCCACGCCGCCCGACAGCGACGATCCCGCAGCTCTGGAGGCGGCACGGGTGTTGGACGACCACTACGCCCAAGCGGTGCGGGAGAAGCTCGCGCTGGAGTGAGCACGGGTTAGGAGGCGAGCTTCCAGGAGATGGACACATGCGCTTCCTCGCACTCAGCCTCGTCGTGGCCGCGGGCTGCACGGACAAGCCGGCGGACACCGGCTCCGCCAGCGATGACACGGGAACCGACGGCGGCAACGCCGACGTCTTCTCCGAGATCATCAACGTCACCGAGACGGCCACCGGCGACTACAGCTGCTACGCCGGCTACGGAACCTGGACCGAGCACACCGCCGACAGCTCCTGCGTGGAGAAGGTCCCGATGTCGGGGCGCATCGAGGACTTCGAGTCCGGCGACGGCGTGAGCGCCGCGACCATCGAGGTCTTCGACGAAGACACGGTCACCACCGAGGCCCAGTCGTCCGCCACCTCGGACGACGATGGCAACTTCGACGGTCTGGAGGGCTACACCTGCCAGCCGTGGACGTACAAGGCGTACACCAACCCCGACCTGGACGAGACCAAGGTCACCATCCAGGCGCACGAGGCCTACGGCCACGGCACCGCCATCGACGCCGACTTCAACTCGGTGTCCAGCGACACCTACGCGGTCATCCCCGCGCTGCTGGGCATCTCGGTCGACCCCGACGGCGGCATCGTGGCCGGCACGGCGTTCGACTGCGACGGAGAAGCCGACGAGAACAAGATCGAGGGCGCCCAGGTCATCGTGCGCGATGCGGACGGCAACTACCCGGAGGAGCAGGAGATCCGGTACTTCGTCAACGACTTCCCGAACCGCGACCAGCCCACCACCAGCGCCGACGGCCTGTGGCTCGCGGTCAACGTGCCCCCGGGCCGCGTCACGGTAGAGCTCTGGGCGGTCACCGACGACTCCGGCGAGCCCCAGATCGTGGGCGAGACCGAGCTCGACATCTTCCCCGACAGCATCAACATCTCCAACATCTTCACCGGCTTCGGCGACGGCGTGCGCCTGCCCGAGTCCTGCTTGTCGGCATGTGATGCTGGCGGCTCCGACACGGGCGCCTGACCATGACGCTGATGATGCTCGCGGCCCTCGGCACCATGCCCGAGGCGCAGGCCGCCGAGGAAGACTACGAGTTCGGGCTGGACGGGTTCTACCGGGTCCGCGGCCACGCGTTCAACGATCTCTTCGCGGACTCGCCCAACGGTCGGTACATGACCCACAAGCTGCGCCTGACGCCGTACATCAACTTCGAGGACCGCGCCAAGTTCTACATGAGCGCCGACGCGCTCTCCGACGTGGTCTGGGGCGACAACGAGTCGAAGGCCTCCACGGCGCTGTTCGCGGGCGCCCCGAGCGACACGGGTGTCGACGGCCAGCCGGTCACGAACTTCGAGGTCAAGCGCGCCTGGCTCGACTTCAAGGTTCCTGTGGGCGTCATCAAGGTCGGGCGGCAGCCGTCCAACTGGGGCATGGGCCTGCTCGCCAACGACGGCGACGGGTTCGACGACACCTTTGGCGAGAACAAGTACGGCGCGACCTACGACCGCTTCATCTTCGCGACGAAGCCCATCGCCATCGCGCAGACGGTGGCGGGCAAGACCGTGGCCGACATTCCCTTCTTCACGGCCTTCGGCATCGACCGCCTCGTGGAGGAGCCGCTCACCGAGTACTACGGCTACGAGTGCAGCCCCGACGACCCCGACGACAGCATCTACTGCGCGGCAGACGACGACCACGGGTACACCGAGGACCGCGACACCACCGTGCGTGAGGACGGCTGGTGGGGCTCGCACGGCGACGACGTCGTCGAGTTCGTCTACGTCGCGATCTACAAGGGCGAGGATCTCACCTGGGGGGGACGCGCCGCGGACTTCACCCTGGGGGGCTACGCGGTGAACCGCCGTCAGTGGGAGAGCTGGTCCAACATCTGGATCTTCGACCTCTACTCCAAGCTGAACTACCGGAACCTGGCCTTCGAGACGGAAGCCCTGACCATCCAGGGCGACACCGAAGCCATCGCGCTGCCGGGCAGCTACGACCCGACCGCGGAGACCATCGACCATGGCGACCTGGCCAAGCGCGCCAACATCTGGGGCGGAGTGGTGCGCCTCGGCTACGAGAAGCCGCTGTACACGGTGATGATGGAGGGCGGCTACGCCTCCGGCGACGACGACCTCATCGACGGCGACTTCAGCGTCCGGGCCATCCATCCCGACCACAACGTCGGCCTGCTGCTCTACGAAGAGATCCTGTCGCGCGCCACCGCCTACACCCTCGGCGATCCGCTGTCCGGGCTGTGGTCGAAGGGCGGCGTGTACAACTCCAAGTACGTGTTCCCGAACGTGCGCTGGCGCCCCATGGACAACTGGGAGGTCATCGGCGCCTTCCTGATGGCGTGGCCCGACGTCGCCGACGGCGCGGTCATCCTGCCCGGACCCGAGCCCATCGTGCAGTTCTTCCCGAGCCGCTGGACCGACGACGAGGCAGCGCCCACGGGCGACGCCAAGGACCGTTGGCTCGGCAAGGAATGGGACATCGCGGTGAAGCACCGCTGGCACGA
>Ga0114932_10000431_pt1 | contig 50230 bp, 71 predicted proteins | sample 2SBtaG_2_FD_87286 | JGI IMG/M metagenome (GOLD analysis project Ga0114932, IMG submission 87286) | Deep subsurface microbial communities from Kolumbo volcano to uncover new lineages of life (NeLLi) - 2SBTROV12_ACTIVE470 metaG | ecosystem: Environmental > Aquatic > Marine > Volcanic ...
ATAGTTAAAAAGTTTGCTGAAAATAAAGAGAGGTATGGATATCCAGAAGCCTTATCTGTACAAAATACTAAAAATTCTAATGATGTTTCATATCAAGTTCAAAAGTTAATGTCGGACACAGGACTAAGTAAAGGTGCTCTGATAGCATTTCAATCACTTGATCCTAAGACTCTGAAGGCAATCAAAAGAGCCAACATAAAACTTGATGTATTTTATGAGTTACAAGCTAGGTTTATGGAAGATGGTATAAAGACATTTTCTGATATTATTTTAGGATTACCAGAAGAAACTTATGAGAGTTTTACAGAGGGTGTTGGTAAGTTAGTCAGTATGGGACAACATAATAGGATTCAATTTAATAATCTAAGTATACTACCAAATACAGAAATGGGTGATCCTGAATATCTTGAGAAGTATGAAATGAAAGTGATAGAGAATGATATCATAAATATTCATGGTGCTTTAGGTGAGTGGTTAGATGATATTTATGAAACACAACAGATGGTGGTTGGTACAAAGTCTATGCCAGGTGAAGATTGGGTTAAGACTCGTGTATTTGGTTACATTGTAGCATTTCTACATTTCAATAAATTATTTCAAATCCCAATCATATTAGCACACTCTGTTTATGGTATAGATTATACTGAATTGTTAACTGCTTTTGTTACTGAAGAAAAAACAAAGACAGGTGCTTTTTCAGATTTGGTTAAAGTATTTTATGACCATGCTCGTAATATGCAAGATGGTGGTCCTGAGTTTATGAGTTCTAAAAAGTGGTTAAATATTTGGTGGCCACCTGATGAATTGGCATTTATCAAAGCCGTAACCGAAGATAAGTTAGAAGATTTTTATGATGATGCAAAAGAAATTTTGTATGAAGTATTTGATAAACACAATATTAAAAATTATGACAGAGTTATTTCAGAAGCCATACTTCTTAATAAGAGTTTAATAAAATTACCAAATCAAGTTCGAGATTTGGAGATTAAATTAAATTGGAATATTTTAGATATTTACAATACAACTTTATTGGGAAAACAATCTGTGTTAAAAAGTGGTGATTTTACATATTACATCGACAGAACAACTGAGACATGGGATTCTTGGGAAGATTGGTGTGAGAAAGTCGTTTGGTGGTCAAATAAAAAAGGTGCTTATTTGTATGATTGTTTGGTTAAAGAAAATAAAAAGAAAATCAAATCCAAAATACCAGTTATAAGAATTGAGAGTGAACCATTTGGTAATGATGCCAGATATCAATAAAGGTTATTATGAATGAAATTACGAAATAAAAATATTTTAGTTACTGGTGCTAATGGTATGATAGCATACCAATTGATTAAGTTACTTAAAGATAAAGATTGTAATTTAACTTTGACAGATTTACACAATGAACCAAAATTTTGGAATGATGTAAAATATATTGGTGGTGACTTGAGAAGTCGTCAGTTTTCAAATTCTATATGTAAAGACCAAGACATAGTTTTTAGTTTAGTTGGGATGAAAGCCACACCTAAAATATCTTTGGAAACACCAGCGAGTCATAGTATTCCTATGAATCAATTCAATTCAAACATAATTGAATCTGCTTTTAAAAATGATGTTGAATGGTTTTTGTATACAAGTAGTGTAGGTGTGTATGGTCCTGCTGAAGTTTTTTATGAAGATAATGTGTGGAGTACATTTCCCTCTAAAAATGATTGGTATGGTGGATGGGCAAAAAGAATTGGGGAGTTAAGTGTTGAAGCCTGTATGAAAGAGTATCATAAAAAGAATTGTTCAATAGTTAGACCTGCAAATATATATGGAGAATGGGATGGGTTTGGTGATACATCAACTGCTGTTTCATCTTTAATAAAAAAAGGACATAGTGATGATGTTTTAGAAGTGTGGGGAGATGGAAATCAAATTAGAGATTTTATGTATTCAGAGGACACGGCTCGTGGTATGATACATATGGTAGAAAATGAAGTTGTAGAACCAGTTAATTTGGGTTCTGGTGTGGAAACTACCATAAGGGAATTGGCTACTATAATATCTGAATATTTTAATATCGAATTAAATTTTGATGATACCAAACCATCTGGTGATGCTAAGAGGATAGTCAGTACAGAACTTTCAGAGAGTTATGGATTTAAACCACAAGTTAGTTTGAAAGATGGTTTACACAGAACAATGGATTGGTATAAGGAGTTTGTAAATGGGTTATAATAACAAAAATGTTTTGGTGACTGGTGCAGCTGGTATATCAGGACACTCTATGGTAAAGAGATTATTAGATGAAGGTAGTAATGTAAGGGCTACTGTATACAATACAAGGAAATTGAATTTACCAGAACACAAAAATTTAGAAGTAATAAAAGCAGATTTGGATTCACACGATACTTGTCTTGAAATAACGAAAGATATGGATGTTGTTTTTAACTTTGTTGCCTTCATCAGAGGAGCTAAAGGACAAATTGAAAATCAAGTTGATTTAGTTAGAAATAATACTGTACCTACTATCAATATGTTAGATGCATGTGTGAAATCAAAGGTTGACAAAGTTGGTTTCATTGGTAGTTCAACAATTTATCCTGATGTAGATTATCCAGTAAAGGAAGAAGAAGGATTTGTTGATAATCCACACCCCTCATATATGGGAGTTGCTTGGATGAAAAGGTATTCAGAGATAATTTGTAAACACTTTAATGATATCTCTGATACTGATTTTGGTATTATCAGAACAACTGCTATGTATGGTCCTTATGATAATTTTAATGAGAATGGTCATGTCATTCCACAGTTAATTATGAAAGCTGACAAACAGATGAATCCATTTGAAATTTGGGGTGATGGTAGTCAAGTTAGAGATTTTGTCTATGTTGATGATGTGATTGACGCTTTACTTTTGGTTACTGATAAACACGCTAATGGTGAACCATTTAATGTGGCTACGGGAATACCAACTACTGTAACTCAATTAGTAGAAACGATTACAGATATTTATGGATATAAACCCGAATTTAAATATGATTTAACTAAACCAACACAGATACCCAAAAGGGTAGTTGATGTGAGTAAGATATCTGATGAATTAAATTGGACATCCAAACATTCACTACGAGATGGGTTACAAAAAACTATACAATGGTATAAGGAGAATAAATGAAAGATTTAACATTACCATTAATGACAAATAATATCGATAGAGAAGATATAGATTGTCTTATTGAATTTTTACAACAAGAACCATTACCTAGATTAACTAATGGAGATAAAGTTATTGAGTTCGAAAGAAAGTGGTCTGAGTGGTTAGGAGTCAAGCATAGTGTATTTGTAAATTCAGGTACATCAGCTAATGAGTTGACAATGTTGGGTTTAAAACATTTGTATCCTGAAGGTGGGGAAATAATTGTTCCACCATTGACTTGGATTTCAGATATCAATTCTGTTTTATTTTCTGGATTTGATACAACTTTCGTAGATATAAATTTTAATAATTTATCGTTTAACTTGGATATGTTGGAAAGAAGTATTAATGAAAATACAAGAGCTATCTTTGTTACTCATGTATTGGGGTTAAATGCTTTGTCTGATAGACTATTGAAGTTGTGTGTGGATAACGATATTTTGTTGATTGAAGATGTCTGTGAATCACATGGTGCTACACATAATGACACCAAGTTAGGTTCAATTGGATTTGCTAGTAATTTTAGTTTTTACTTTGCTCATCATATGAGTACTATAGAGGGTGGAATGGTATCGACTAATGATGACCATTTTTATCAGTTGTGTAGGTCATTGAGGTCACATGGTATGGTTAGAGAATTTACTGATGATAAATTAAAACAAGAGTATTATGAAAACTTTCCAAGTCTAAATAAAGATTTTATTTTCATAGGACCTGCGCATAATTTTAGAAGTACTGAAATAAATGCTGTTTTGGGTTTATGTCAGTTGGATAAGTTAGATTCAAATAACAAAAAAAGAATAGAAAATTTCAAATATTTCATAGATAGACTAGATTCAGAAAAGTATTATACTGATTTTGAAATGGATGGTCAATGTAATTATGCTTTTATAGTAATAATGAAAGAGACTGATTTTGATAGAAGGTATGAGATTGAAAATATTTTGAAACAAAATGGGATTGAATTTCGTAGAGGATTGTCGGGTGGTGGTAATCAGTTAAGACAACCTTATTTCAGAGATAGTGATGTGGATTTAGATGGATTTCCATGTATAGAACACATTCATCATTTTAGTTGGTATATAGGAAATTATCCAACTTTGGAAAAAGAAAAAATAAATAATTTGATAGAGTTACTAAATTGATATTTATAAATAAATAGAGGAAAAAATATGAGAATACTTGTTGTATATCCAAGATGGACTGGTAGTTATGGATTAATTTCTGGATACTTTGCTCGTAAGTCAGGTGGTGTAATTCCACCACTTAATTTAGCTCTTATTGCCGCTATTGCAAGAGAGGGTGGACATGATGTATCTGTAATAGATGCTGAAATATTGAGGATAGATGAAGATGATTTAGTGAGGATGGTAGCAGAGGAAAAACCTGATTTGGTTGCTTTGACAGGAACAAGTCCTTTTTTCCATACGACCAAATCATTTGCTGTTGCTATGAAAGCGGTAGATCCATCTATTAAGATTTTAGTTGGTGGTCAACATATTACTATAGATGGGGAAAAAGCTTTTTATGATTGTTTTGATTATGGGTACAATGGTGAATGTGAAAACCAATTACTTAAACTTTTTAAGAAAGTAGAACAAGGTAAATATCCTTATGGTGTTAAAGGAGTTTATTATAGAACCAAGACAGGTAAAGTTTCTTATACAGGACCTAACACCTATCATAGAGACTTAGATTCATTACCATTTCCTGCTAGGGATTTACTACCATACGACAAATATAAAGTAGGTACTATAAAAGGTCGTTTACCATTTACTTCAATACAGACGATGAGAGGTTGTCCTTGGCATTGTATATTTTGTGCTTCTGATAAACTTAATACTACTGCCGTGAATAAAAGGTCACCAGATTCGGTTATGAAAGAAATAAGACACATTGTAAATGATCTTGGAATTAAACATCTTTTTATAGTGGATGATGTTTTGACCTTATATTTTAAAGACCATATGAAGATAATATGTGAAAAAATTATTGAAGAGGGGTTAGATATAACTTTTGAAGGTAGTACAAGGGCAAATCTAATTGATGAAGAGTCTATTGAATTATTGGCTAAAGCCGGTTTGATAAGATTATCCTTTGGGTTGGAAACTGTTGATACTGAAATGAGAAAGACGATGAAGAAACAAGTACCCTTAAAGTGGTATTCTCAAGCAAATAAAATATTGAATAAATACGATATAGAGGCTTCAAACTCAGTTATGATAGGTTTACCTGGTGAGTCAAGATCAACAATAAAAAAGACTTTGGATTTTTTAGAACATGATCCTAATGTTAAACAAGCAAATTTTGCTATAGCAGTTCCATATCCTGGAACAGAATTTCACACAATAGCGGCAGAAGGTCAACAAGGTATGGAGTTATTGTCGGATGATTTTTCTGAGTACAGAAGATATGGGACTTCAGTTACTAATGTTGGTGAGTTATCGGCACAAGATTTGGTTGATTTACAGAATGAAGGATTTGTTAGTATTTATTCCAAACCACATAGATGGGGACATGTGATAAAGAAAAATGGTTGGTTTGGTGGATTTTTAATGATGATGAGAGTTTTTAGAATTGTTATCACTAAACATTTCAGATGGTTTAGACACATAAAGTTCAGACCTTTGGTTAGATTAAAAATGCCTAATTGGTAAATAATTAAAAAAGAGGTTACTTAATGGAGTTACAAGAGTATTATAAATATTACTTAACATTACATGATAATCCTATCTGTAGAAGGTTACATTTCTTAGGTCAATGGGTTACAATATTTTTTACTATTTTTGTGTTGTATAATGAATATTGGTTACTTGTTCCATTGATTCCATTCGTGATATATCCTTTTGCTTGGAGTGGACATTATTTTTTTGAAAAGAATGAGCCAGCCGCTTTTAACGATCCTATAAAAGCAAAGATATCAGATTGGATTATGTTTAAAGATATATTAATAGGGAGATTGAAAATATGGTAAAGGTTTTAATAACAGGTGGTGCTGGTTATCTTGGTTCTACTTTAACTCAACATTTATTAGATAATGGTTATACAGTACATGTATTAGATAATTTAATGTATGAACAAACATCATTATTACATTTATGTTCACACGATAATTTTAGATTTATGAATGAAGATGTTACAAACTTTAAATTTTTAAAACATCTGATTAATGACTATGATGTTGTTATTCCATTGGCTGCTATTGTTGGTGGTCCCGCATGTGATAAGAACAAAGAGTTAGCCACTAAAGTTAACTTTGAACAGATAAAATGTATAGTGGATAGTTTGAATAATAATCAGAAACTTATAATGCCAAATACTAATAGTCAGTATGGTAGTTCTAAAGAAGTAATAACAGAAGAAAGTCCATTTAATCCACTTTCACATTATGCCGTTACTAAGTGTGATGCTGAAAATTATATTATGAATGGTGGTAATGGAGTTTGTTTGAGATTGGCAACTGTATTTGGTTCGTCACCAAGAATGAGAACTGATTTGTTAGTGAATGATTTTGTACACAAAGCTATTGTGGATGGGTATATAGTTTTATTTGAATCACATTTCAAACGAAATTATATTCATGTCAAAGATATTGCTCGTACTTTTTTGTTTTGTATTGAAAATTACGATAGGATGAAAGGTGATGTATTTAATGTAGGTTTATCCGATGCTAACTTGAGTAAGTTAGAGTTGGCTGAAACTATTAAATTATTCATTGACAATTTTGTCATCAAAGAGGATGACTATAAAACTGATTTTGACAATAGGGATTATATTGTATCAAATAAAAAACTTGAATCTTTGGGTTGGACACCAAAATATAGTATCGCTGATGGTATAATGGAATTACTGGATGCTTATCAGATGATTATTAAACATAATAATAGGAACTTTACAAACTTATGAGAAAATACTTACCGACATTATCAGAATTAATAGATAGACTTAGTATTGTTCAGTTAAAAGAAGTCTTTATACCTGAACATAAAGAAGAATATGCCGAAGAAATAAAAGATATTATTCATGATTTAGACTTGGAATTGTCAGAAAAAAGTGTTATATTAAGTGGTGATGATATCAGGTCAATAATTGTATTGGCACAGATGAATTTACATATCTGGCACAACGAATCCAACTATCGTAAAGGTATAAAAGATGGGAATAATTTAGAGTTGACTCACGGTTTGAATGGGATAAGAAATACTGCTAAAAATAAAATACAAGAGTCTGTTGGTGGTAGAAAAGACTATAAGATAGATTGTATTGCCGCTGAATTTAAAGATTGGGATGTTAGTTGGTAATGTTAAGACATGGAGATATAAAAACACCAGTTAATATGGAGAGTTGTCATATTCCTAAAGGTTGGGGTGAAGAAATTATTATAGAAAACAATGAAATGTATTGCGGAAAGATATTGGTATTTAAAGCTGGTTGTAAGTTTTCGATGCACTACCACATGAATAAAGACGAGACTTGGTGGGTTGAAGAGGGTGAATTTAACTATACATTCATTGATACTGAAAATGCCTTACCAACGACATTAAAATTAAAACCAGGATGGGTAGTTAGACAATATCCTGGTCAACCACATCAATTGGAAGCATTAACCGATGGTAGGATATTTGAGGTTTCAACACATCACGAGGATTCAGATTCATATAGAGTTTTACCAGGAGATAGTCAAAAATGAGTAGTATATTAATTATAGGGGATAGTTGTAAAGATGTTTTTGTTTATGGTGAGATATCAAGATTAAGTCCTGAAGCACCAGTACCAGTTTTTAATCCTATCGAGGAAAAATCAAATGATGGTATGGCTAGAAATGTGGCTAATAATGTTGAGGCTTTAAATACAACAATTTATACCATCACTAATAAAAACAGTATTAAAAAAGTTCGTTATGTAGACAAAAAATCTAATCAATTGGTTTTACGAGTTGATGAACACGACCATTGTGATAGAATAGATTGGGATGTACTTCGTCCAATTCAAGATAATAAATGTAGATTACCGATGAGTGATGTAGAGGATGTGGATGCTATTATTGTATCCGATTATTGTAAGGGATTTTTACATGAGGATGATATTAAATATATTTGTCAATCTAATGACAATGTATTTGTAGATACAAAAAAGAAACTTGGTGATTGGATAAATGACTGTACTTACTTAAAAATAAATTCATTAGAGTATGCAGAAAATAAAGAATTTTTTAAGGATAACGATGTCTTTAAAAAAACTATTGTGACTAAGGGAAATGAAGGTTGTTTGTTTCAAGATAAAATTTATCCAACGGAAGATGTTCAAGTAAAAGATATTTCAGGTGCAGGTGACACCTTTCTTGCTGGTTTGACAGTTGAATATGTTAGGTCAAATGATATAATAAAAGCTATTGATTTTGCACAAGAATGTACTAAAATAGTTGTACAAAAACATGGAGTTTCTACGGTTTGACAAAAGATTTTCAGAATTGGTTATATGGAGAATATTCGGATAATGTTCCAAATGAAATAATTGAGGTATTTAAAAATGAGAATATTCCAGAGAGATGGTTGATACCAGCAACTAAAATTGTACATCGTTTATCTGAAATGCCTTGGTATACCCAAGAAAAATTATCAGAGGAAACATTATTAACTAAAGCTGAGTTAATTACTTTAAATTCTTTCATCCGACATTCAGATTTTTTACAAGAGATGATGGTACATAATGGTTTAGGTAGGAAATATTGGAATACAATAATTCCATATGTCAAGAGTGGTAAGATAAATAAAGTGATAAATTACGAGTATGATTTTCCATTAAGATTAGCACTTTTTCCAGGAATGTCTTGTATGTACTATTGTGGGTTTTGTGGTAGGAATCAAAGTGCTGCTTACGATCCTAAAAAAGTATTAAAGAGTGGTGCGGATAGATATAAAGATATTATTTCGAGTCTACCTACGAATTCAACTATATCTATATCTGGTGGATTAGAACCACTTACTAATTTTAAATTAGGTGAAATAATAACACACGCCAAGTCTTTAGGTCATAGAGTTCCTTTGATAACAAATGCTCATATGTTGACACCAAAGTATTTAGAGAGTCAACCTGGAATTTGGGATTTGGATTCGTTAAGGGTGTCGTTGTATGGTACAGACCAAGAATCGACTTATTTTGTTACACGACATAAGAAAGCATATAGATTGGTAAAGGATAATATAATAGAATTTTTAAAAGAACGAAACAGAAAAAAATCAAATGTCAAGTTAGGTATAAACTATATCATAATTCCAGAAAATATAGACACTATTATACCATTACTTGAGTATATAGTTGATGTGAATTCTAAGGTTGATGGGCAAGGTGTTGATTTTTTAACTATTCGTGAGGATTTCGGAAGTGTGACAGATATTAGTGATGATGCTGATAAAAATGTCGAGGGTAGGAAATATCATTTAGATGGATTTCTATCAGAGGAACAACGGACTAAGCTCATAGATATATTTAAAGAATTTAACGATAGGAAAGATAAGGAATGTCCTGAACTTCATGTGGACTTTGGATATGCTATGGTAGCATTAGGAGAAGGTGTACTTGGTAAACCATTAGCCAGAGTCAATGGTACTCAAATGAGAAAGTCAGGATTTCCACAATTGTCAGTTGCTATAGATAGTGCTGGAGATGTGTTTCTCTATAGGGAAGCTGGATTTTTAGATAGACCAGGAAATGATAAATTTATTGCTGGTAGAATATCTGATGATGAAACACTAGAGTCTGTGTTAAAGGGTTTTGTTGACGACAAAGAAACTGCAGATTTAGTAATTGATGACTCTAGGTTTATGGATTCATATGACCATTTGATAACTTTACTAGTTAATCAAGCAGAAGAAGATAAGAACTTTAGAATACCATTTGAAAAAGGTCCAGTTAAAGTGAGAAGTTCAAATATAAATGAACTAAATGTACAATTGAGTAACAATTGGTATAGAGATGAAAAAAATTAAAGTAGGACAAATAGGTAAAGGTGGTTTTGGTAAAAAGATATTATCAAAATTAGAGAAGATGTCTGATGTCTCAGTTGAATGGATTTATGGTTCAAAGGATAATTGGTGGCAAGACGATAATGGGTTAGATTGGGTTATTGTTGCTAGTCCAAATGAATTTCATTATGAACAAGCTAAGTATTTTTTACAAAGAGGAGTTAATGTATTTTGTGAAAAACCAGGTACATTAGCACCACATTCATTAAAAGAACTAATAGAGTTATCGAAAACCAATAATGTTTGTTTTTATGTAGATGATGTTCTGATGTATGAAGATATAATTCCTACTAATAATTTTGTCTATAAAAAATGGGGTGGATTATCAGCTAACATAATTGACAGAATGGCATATCATCATTTTTATTTAATTCACAATGTGGTTGGTGATTGTGATGTTTTTGATAGTATTGACATTATAACTAACGACCTCAATCACAAGGCTTTTCGAATTGATATAGATGGTTCAAAATTTAAATTTGAATATGACTTCGGATGGCATAAAGAAAAGGTTCATAATGTAAAACCTAGATTTAATGGGGACGCGTTAGAAACAATGTTGACAAGGGTTTTACATAAGGAAGTTGATTTTGATTTAAATCATCGAAGAAGTCTTTTTGCCACACGAATTAGTGAACAAGTTAAGAAAGATTTATATGGTAAATGTGCCGTAGTGGGTGGTGGAATATATGGTGTTACTGTAGCTACTAAATTAAAGGTTAGTGGGTATGATGTAGTTTTGTATGAAGCCGAAAGTGATATATTAAATAGAGCTTCGGGTATTAATCAGTATAGATTACATAGAGGATATCATTATCCACGAAGTAGTGAAACTATAGAATCTTGTAAAACCAATGAGGATTCATTTATAAAGTATTACAATCAATCGATAGTCAATGGTGATATTAAACATTATTATTCTATTGCATCTGAAGAGAGTTTAGTTACGGCACAAGAGTACTTAACGACTTTAGATGACGCTGGGTTAGAGTGGAAGATAGTAGATACAATGCCTAATTGTGATTTGACTATAGAGGTTGATGAAAAATTATACGATCCTAATATGTTACGAATGGTGTGTCGTACTAGACTAGATGGTAATGGTATTGATTTAAGATTAAATGGGAAAGTGCATAGGATAAGTGGTTATAAACATGTTGTTTATGCTACATACGCATCACTTAATGAGTTTACAGATAAAAATCAAAAATATCAGTTCGAGTTGTGTGAAAAACCTATATTCAAATTACCAAAGAAATATAAAGATAAAAGTATTGTCATTATGGATGGTCCTTTTATGTGTTTCGATCCATTTGCTAATACTGGCTACCATCTTGCTGGTAATGTAGTTCATGCAATTCACGCCAGTAATATAGGAAAAGAACCAGAAATACCACCTGTATATAAAGAGTATTTAAATAAAGGTGTGATAGAAAAACCAAAATATACTAATGTAGATAGGTTTATGGAATCCGCTAAAAAGTTTTTTCCAGACATAGTAAAATCAAAACACATTGGTTCTATGTATACGATAAGAACTGTATTACCATATAAAGATGATACAGATGAACGACCAACTGTTGTAACTAAACAAGGAAAAGATTTTATTTTGTTTAGTAGTAAGATTGGAAATTGTGTAAATGTTGCATCCGAAGTAATTCGGAAGATAAAACGGAATGATTATGAAAAAAAATAATGTAGTTGTAATACCAGCGTCAATCCCTAAAGACAAAAAGTTAGATAAATATGGTGGTTGGGAATGGATGGAAATATCTATAAAATCTTGGAAATATTGGTGTGAACAAAATGGTTATCAGTTTGTGGTATATGATACACCAACTCATTCGAACTTTAAAAGATATAGGATAACATGGCAGAGGTTTTTTGATATATTTAATTTTTTGGAAGATAAGAATATAGAGTATGATAAAATTTTATTAACTGATGCATGTACAATGCCGAAGTGGGATTGTCCAGATTTTTTTAAATTAACTGGTGATAATTTAGTTGCTTTGAGAGAGATGGATAATTTAAGATGGGTGTATGAAAGTGTTCATGGATACAAAAGTTTTTTTGATGATTTCGAGTTGGATATAACAAAGTATGTAAATGCTGGATTTCTTATTTTTAATAAATCACACAAAGAATTTTTTAAGTCATTTGAAAATCTCTACAAAGAAAACATAGATACATTTATTGATTTACAAGATAATATAGTGAAAAGGGGTACAGACCAAACAGCACTTAATTATTGGTTACAAATAAATGATACAAAGGTGGATTCACTACCACCACCTTATAGGGTGTCTCATCTACATAGAAAAGATTTTTTAAGTTACAATTGGCAATTAGATGAAGATAGGACTCCGTTTTTTATTAAATATTGTTATGTGTGGATGTTTAGTGGATTTGATAAAGTACAACGAGATAGTTTGATGAAACAAACTTGGGACATAGTTAAGGACAATTACAAATGAAAAGAAATGTAGTATTTATGTTCAATGTAAAAATTGAAAATTCCAAATTAGAAGGAAGTAGATGGTCAGCGGATAGAAGTGATCCATATATCTATGGTGTCAAATCTTGGGAACATTGGTGTAAAAAGAATGATTGTGATTTATATGTTTTAGATGAATTATTTTTTCCAAATGAAGAAATGGCCGTACCTTGGCAAAAGTTTTATATATTTGATTTGTTGGAATCCAATGGTGTAGACTATGACCAAATAATGTATGTTGATGCTGATATGGTTGTTCATCCAGATTGTCCTAATTTATTTGAGATGAGTGATAGAAAATATTGTTTTGTACATAATAATGGTAGTTATGATTGGATATTAAGAAGTATGGAAAACTACTCTAAATATTTTTTCGATGGTTATATGTTTGATTGGTGGGAATACTATAATGCTGGATTAGAAATATATAATGGTGAACATAGAGATTTTGCTAAAAAGATAATTGATTTTTATCATGAAAATAAACCCAACCTTATGGAAATAGAAAGAAAGTTTCATGGTGGCACAGTTCAAACTCCAGTCAATTTTTTGATACATACTGAAAATATTGATTTTAAATTATTTCCATATGAATACAATATGTCCGATTTAAATAGAAAAGAGTTACTTGATGACAGATTGATGTTCACAGAGATAGGATGGATTTATCATTTTAGTGGTATACCAAATAATGATGGTAATAAAATGACTTATTACTGGATGAAAAAAACTTATGAGGCGTTGTATGAAAAATAAATATGTAATAGGAACTCATGTAATGTGGTTCGAAATAGAGATGTTCAAAGACTTTATTGATGGTATGATAAATCTACTAGAACCAGTTGAAGATAGAGAAAGAGTAACAGTTGATTTGTGTTTTAATTTATCACAGAAGTTAGAAAAGATAGATACAAATAAAATAGATGAAAAACAATTACTAGCAAAATTCTCGAACCAAGTTAGGAGATTGGAAAAAGTTCATTCTAATGTAAAGTGGAGAGTTCACGATGGTGATGATTTCTATTTCCACGCCGACTACAGACGAGACTTGAACTACAACTACTGTAAAAAAGTTGATTATGTAATGTGGGGTGAGACAGATAGTTTCTTTCCAAAGGAAGCATTTCAAGTTATCGAAACATTATCCGAGTACACTAAAAAACAAAATTTACATAGATATCTATTGAGTTTTTCCGATAGAAAGATGTGGGATGCTAGTTGGGATCCTTTGGTTCATGTTGATTATGAAAACATAGAATTCATACACGATGAAAATGGTCATTTACATCCAAATCAGGCAAAATCACAAATGTCTATTGAGAAGATGAACGAGGTAAATGAAAGGGCTGATGAGTTTGATATAACTTACATATCATATCCAAAATTAAGTGGAGCTTGTTTAGTGTTATCATCTGATTTAATAAAGTCTGGTATAAATGTACCTTCATGTTTGTTATATAATGATGATGAGGGTTTATCTATAATGTGTGAAAAATTACTTGGAAAAAACTTCGTTCAGTTTATCGCTAAGAATGTTCTTCATGTTCATGCTAGGAGACATCCAAATAAAAGATTGTATGTAAAGGGTGAAGAAAATCCACATTCATTCATAGATAGGAAAAATTCTAATTTCCAAAAATTATTAGATTTGTCAAAACAAAACATAAATTGTTTAGCCACAGGTCAAGGTAAGTTCAAAGAATACAACGATTTAAAAAATATATTGGAGTCATAATATGAACGAGTTTATTAAAGAGTGGAAGCCTGAATTATATCCTGAAAAAAAGAAAGCACTAATAACAGGTATTAATGGAATGGATGGAAGTTACTTGGCGGAGTTACTTCTTGAAAAAGATTATGAAGTGTTTGGTATGGAACGCCGTTCATCTTCTAAAAATAGAACTAATACGAGTCACCTTGAAGGTAAGATAACATTTGTCAATGGTGATTTGACAGACCAAAATTCATTGATGAGGTGTTTAAAGGAATCTAATCCTGATGAAGTCTATAACTTGGCTGCTCAATCTTTCGTTGGTGAGAGTTGGAACACACCAGAACAAACGGGTGATGTTACTGGTATGGGTGTGTTGAGAATGCTAGAAGCCATAAGAGAATATGGAAAGGATATTAAGTTTTACCAAGCATCAACATCTGAAATGTTTGGTAGGATGGTAGAGAATCCAGCAAAGGAAACCACACCATTTTACCCAAGAAGTCCGTATGGAGTTGCAAAACTATATGGTCATTGGATTACTAAAAATTACAGAGAGTCTTATGATATGTTTAATGTAAGTGGTATTTTATTTAACCACGAATCAGAAAGACGAGGTATTGAATTTGTTACAAGAAAAATTACAGATGGTGTTGCTCGTATTCATTTGGGATTGGAAGATTACATTACATTGGGTAACTTAGATAGTAAAAGAGATTGGGGATATTCACCCGATTATGTAGAGTCAATGTGGTTGATGTTACAACAAGATACACCAGACGATTATGTTATAGCTACTGGTGTTGACCATACCATAGGTGAGTTTTTAGATGTTGCTTTCCAACATGTCGGTATAACAGATTGGGGTAAATATGTAAAACAAGATCCGAGATTTATGAGGCCAGCTGAAGTTGCTGTATTGTGTGGTGATTCATCAAAAGCCAGACATAAATTAGGATGGACACCAAAAACATCATTTGAAGAAATGGTAAGTCGAATGGTGGATAATGATACACGATTACTAGTATGATAAAAGTAAAATTATCAGATAATCAAAATATGAAATGTTTTAGTGGGTTTATTCACACTAGAGATTTACTAAGGGATTACAGTATAGATATAACTGATTCTGATGATTATGATTATGAGTTTGTCGATGCCAATCAATTTTTAACATTGTCTTTACCACTACAAGAAAGTATAGATAATGGATTAGAAAATCTTTCTAAAAAATCAGGTGATTACTTTTTGTTTCATGGTGGTGATTCAACTTCTATTATGGGTGTTTATGAAGTGTTTGTGGAATCGGACGCTAAGTATCTGTTTAAAAAACAATTGTTATCCCAAGAGGATTATAAAGAAAAGACAACATTGAATAAATGGTTTTTTGGAAAAGGTTCTACCTTAGATGGTGGATACGATATACCTGATGATGTTTATTCGAGGATGAAATTGACAGGTTATAATGTAGCACATAACTGGCCACAATTACAACAAATGCAATCATCAAATCAAGATAGAGATATTGATGTGTGTGCTATATATCAAGGTATATTAGATAATGGTAATTCAGACCACGGATTACGAAGTGATGTATTATATACCAAACACAGAAAAGGTGCTTGGGATAAATTAGAAGATATAAGTGAAACATATAGTATAGTTAAAGGACAGTCATCACCAGAACAATTCGTTGAGATAATGAAAAGGTCAAAAATTGGAATATCACCATTTGGTATGGGTGAGTTATGTTATAGGGATTTGGAATTAATTCAATGGGGATGTTTACTACTAAAACCAGATATGAATAAAGTGATTACAGAGCCAGACTTTTTTAAAACTATGGAAACTTATATACCAGTTAAACCTGATTGGTCGGATTTAAATGAAACTATCGAGAATGTGCTTGATTATTTCGAAGATTATGAGTATATTATCGATAATGCTAGACAAAAGGTGGTAGAGATGTATTCATATGAAAATGTATGTATGTATTGGTATAATTTTTTCGCTAATCTAAGTGGAGTAGAATCTAAATGAAACTTGCAGAAGTATGGGATTTTACTGCTAGAGTTGAATCCTTTTATATAAAAGATGGTACGGCTATGTCTTTTAAAACCGATGAACCTTATGAGTATGGTCATTCACTTTCTTCAAAGTGTTTTCTACAAGGACCAGTATATCCATTTCTTTGGGAAGGTTCTTATTTTTTAAATTTGGAAGAATACGATGGAGTTCCACCATACGATCCTGAAGTAGATTTGGTCTTATATACTAATGAAAGAGTTGGGTTAATGCACGAGTATTATGAAAAGTATTCGGTTGATAACATTCGTAAACAATTTCCAAACGCCGTGATTGTAGGATTCATCAAAGAAATACCACCAAGTTTTAATTCAGGTGCTACTTTTTTGAGTCCTGGTGAACCACCACGAAGAGCTTTGAGAAAGGAAAGACCAACCAATAGAATTAAATTATTTAATGATTGTGATTTTGTGAATATGCCATCAATTCCTGGTGGTGCGTGTGCGAATATACCTTATCTTAATGACTTAGAAAATAGTATAAATAAAAAAATTGTGTATACTCCGGGTTTGATGAATGTTGATTATTTATATGAGAATTATTATGACAATGTAAAGACAAATTCTATTTTTGCATACACACCATGTCAACATCATAGGAGAGGTAATACTTTCGAGTTTGCTCAATACATTGGTAAAAAGTATAATTTACCAGTTTACAGTAAACCACTTCCTGATGATAAACCATTTGACTATTTATCTAATCATGACTTTATTAAAATGTGGAGTCCACATCTTTATCACTTTAATTTAGATCCTGCTGATACTCAACCAGGTCAACAATGTAAACAAGTGGCTAGTCTTGGTTCTATAAATATAGGTGGTAGGAATGACTCACACGAAGTTTTATTTCCTGAAACTGCAACTTGTGACTTGGGTAAACTTGAAGAAGTTTTTGTGAAATACATGGAAGATGAAGATGAAAGATTTAAAGCGATTGAATATGCTTGGAACTCGGTTAATGAAATTTTTGGATTTGATTCGGTCAGAAAGACACTTGTGAAAGAGTTTTTACAATGAGTAAAATAACCACAACAATATCTACTAATAATAATTTAGAGTATCTAAAGTTAGCATTGAAATCAATACGACAAAATGCTTATCATAAAGATATGCCAGTTGTAGTTCATGCAGAGAATTGTAATGATGGTACAGACGAATGGTTAGAGACAAATCCTTATGATGTTGAATACTATATCGACCACAATGATAATCCAAAAGGTATTGGTGGTGGTATGAATTTTTGTGTTGATAAGGTCAAGACAGAATTCGTTAATATCATTCATTCTGATATGTGGATAGCACCCAATCAAGATATAGAGTTATTAAAATTATATGATGACATTGGTGATACAAAATTGATTGCTTCTTCATTTAGAATACAACCAAGAATATTTGTCAATGATCCTGATTACAGACCTGGAACAGTATTTGTAGATGTTGATGATTTTGGAGCATATGCTGAAGATTTTGACTCTAATTCTTTTGACCAATGGGCAACAGAGTTTTCAAAGATGAATGGTGATTTAGAGGTTCGTAAAGGTGGTGGAGCTGGGTTCTTTTGTAGAGTAGAGGATTATAAATGGATAGGTGGTAATGATGATTTATTCAGACCTGCCTCGTGGGAAGATAAGGATTTATTTATTCGTATGCAGTTAGAGGGTTATGAGTTTAGGATGATACCACAATCTACTGTATGGCATTTCTCTGCTCGTGGTAGTCATTTTAGAGATGAAGCAAAAGACAAGTTTCATATGAAGTCAAAGAGACAACAAGAAGCAGAACAAGTTAATATGCAAAAGTGGGTTAGGAAGTGGGGTAGATTACCAGAAGAAGATGACGCTACTTTTGTTGAACCATTATATGATACTGGTGTTAAAACAAGGTTAAAGTGGATAGGAGAAACAGATGAAAGTTAAATCGACAGTTTTTGAACAAGATGTTAAAATTTTTGTACCAGAGGTATATCATGATGACCGAGGATTTTTTACAGAATCTTTCAATGATAAATTATACAACGAAATACGGTCATGGCACAAAAGATATAAGGCCTTTGGACCTAGTGATTTTTATCAAGACAACCATTCGAAATCTCATAAAAATGTTTTAAGAGGATTACATTATCAATGGAGATTACCAATGGGAAAACTATTGAGAGTCGTAAGTGGTAGAGGTTTAGATTGTGTAGTGGACATACGAGTTAATTCAGAAACTTATGGTGACTATCAGACATTTGAACTTTCAGAAGATAATCATCACATACTTTGGGTGCCGCCTGGATTTGCTCAAGGATTTTTATCTTTAGAGGATGATACTCATTTGTGTTATAAGACGACTGCACCATACAATGGTGATTGTGAAGGATCTATATATCCATTTGATGAGGATTTGGACATAGATTGGGGGATTGATATAGATACAATACATTTATCAGAAAAAGATTTACATGCTCAAACATTTAGTGAGTATAGAGACAAACCCATATTTGACTATGACAATGATTAAGAAGAAAATACTTGTAACTGGTGGAGCTGGATACATAGGTACTCGGCTTTGTAATACACTTGTTGATGACTACGACATAACTGTGTTGGATTACTTTTGGTTTGGTAATCATTTGAATGACAAAATAAAACGAATCAAAGGTGGTATAGTTGATTTAACCAAAGATGATTTAGTTGGATATGATGCAGTTTTATTTTTAGGTGGGTTGTCAAATGATCCTATGGTCGATTTTAAACCTAGTATGAATTTTACAGAGAATACTGCTATACCGACTTATCTGGCATGGTTAACTAAAGAAGCTGGGATTAAAAAGTTCATAGGTGCTAGTTCTTGTAGTGTATATGGTTTTACAAGAAATAAAACATTGTCAGAACGAAGTAAAGTAAAACCGGCTTATCCTTATGGTATAGCCAAATTACAATTGGAAAGAGGGATTACCACACTAGAGGACAATACATTCAGACCTATTCTTTTTAGAAAGGGAACAGTTGGTGGGTGGAGTCTACGAATGAGGTATGATTTAGTTGTCAATACTATGTTGATGACTGCTGTAACTAAAGGTAAGATAACTGTAAATAGTCCTAAGTTGTGGAGGCCATTGATAGATATCAGAGATGTGATAGAGGGATATCGACTAGCATTAGAAGCAGATCCTGAAGTATCGGGAGTTTTCAATTTGTCTGGTGAAAATATGACAATAGGTAATCTTGGTAAATTGGTACATAGAAAATTAAGTGAAGTTGGTATTGAAACTGAATTGGAGATTTTAGACATAAAGGACATAAGAAATTATAAGGTCGATTGTAGAAAAATACTAGATGAATTAGAGTTTTTACCAAGATATAGTCCAGAAGATTCTTTAGATGAGATAATTAAAAATGTAAATTTTGATACTTATGACTTTTCTGATAATATATATTATAACATAAAGGTATTTAAAGAGGTTGTTAAATGAAGGTTTTAATTACTGGTGGAAGTGGACTACTAGGTGGTTATTTAGTAAAAGAATTAGAGGATAGGGGAATTGATTATTTTGCTCCTACTTCTGATAAGTGTGATGTCACGAGTCATAAATCGTTGACACATACATTTAGAATGTATAATCCTAATGTTGTTATTCATTGTGCGGCGATTGCTAAATTCAAAATTGTAGAGGAGAATCCACTCAAAGCTTTGAGTGTTAATGTTGTTGGTACTAGTAAACTTGTAAGTGTTTGTAATTATAGTGAAAATGATGTTAAACTAGTTTATATTTCTACAGATCATGTTTTCGATGGTAAAAAAGGAAATTACTCCGTTAGTGATAAAGTAAATCCTCTAACAAAGTTAGCAAAAACAAAAGTGAGTGGTGAACTAATAACTCAACTGTATAACCAACATTTGATTGTAAGGACTTCTTTTTGTCCTGAAGAATTTCCATTTGACACCGCTTATAATGACAAATGGACATCACAAGATTATGTTGATTTGATTGCACCAAAGATATTAGATAAGGCAATTAGTGATGAAACAGGTATATGTCATATCGGACATCCAAGAAGGTCATTTTATGAATTAGCAAAAACTAGAAATCCCAATGTGAAGATGGGTAGTGTATCCGAAATCGTATCTAATTCGGATGTACCAATTTTAATAGATACATCATTAAAGGTAAGTTAATTATGGGAAAAAATAGGATTACGAATATAGACACATTGTCTGCTCTGTTGGATAGGTTGGTTTCTGAAAACATAAAATTATACTTTTTCAACAAAGAAGGTATATTGGATGATATTGACCATCAAGAGAAAGTCATATATGAAATAAAGGAGAGGATAAGAGAGTTACTACTTACTGTTTATGATAACAAAAGGTATGATTATATTTCAGAGAAACGAACCTATACGGCTGATTTAACTTTAGATTCCATAGAACAGTTAATAAAGAGTGATATATATACTGGTGAAGGAGATAGGACTAATCTGGCTGAGTTAGAAAAGAAAAATCCTGATGTCAATTCTTTTCGTAAAAATCACAGAATATTACGCTCGGCTAATGAGTTAAGAGCCGTGAGTAAAAATGAGTTAGATAAACAATTCAAAAATTTGGTGGAAGATGAAAACATTGACGACTAATCCTGAATTTCTTTCTGAATTAGTATGTGTGATACCTTATGCTTATTGGTTACACAAAAGGAATCGATTAGAAAAGGTTATAACTAGTAAAGGTATGAAACCATTTTATTATTTTTGTGATGATGTTGAGGAGAGGTTTGAATATAGGTCGTTTGATATAAATACGAATGGGTTAAATGAAGTTCCTAACAATTGGTTACATCACAATGCTGAGTCTATATTTAGAAAGGACTATTCGGAGTTGACAGAGGAAGAACAATCAGAAGCAAATGGTGTGTTAGATTATAGACAATGGACACCACCAGCATACAAAGACTATTTTAAATCGAAAAAATTTGATAATTTAAAACCTTATATTGTTGTTAACAATAATTACAATATAGAGTATGGTCGTGATATAACTAAATCGTCAAGGTATTTTGACATATCTACATTGAGTTACATTTTTTGGTATTTGCAAGAAGCCGGTTATAATGTAATCTACAAAAGACCAAATAATACAGAGTTTGCACCAGACCAAAATGAAATGGCAACTCTACATGGTGGTCACGAATTTAAAGAGATGACTGATCAAGGTATAATAAGTGATTATCAGTTATGTGGTTATTATGAAAATGTTCATAACATGAACGACTTTGAATCAGATAGTTATAATGAATTTCAACTAGAGTGTTTTTCAGGTGCTGAGGGTTTTATAACACCAAATGGTGGTGGTGGTGGAATTTGTGCTTGTTTTGGAAAACCAGTATTGTTTTATGTACCACATGGAAAGGAATTAAGAACCAATTATTTAACTAAAGAAAATTCCTATATAAAAAAACTATCTAATGCCGACATCCATGTAGTTTTGGATGAGGGTGATGTTAACGATTATTCAGAATTGATTAAAAAAATGAAGGAGATATTTTAATGAGTGATAAAGTAATAAGTTTCATACAACCAAGTAGAAGTAATTTAAAATACTTACAATGGTCTTATAATAGTATAAGAAAGAATCTTGGATACCGACATGAGATATGTTGGGCTGATGATTTCTCTGATGATGGTACATGGGAATGGATGCAAAAGATAGCTAAGAAAGATAAGAATGTAAAGATACACAGAAACGAAGGACCTACGAGGTTAGGTCATACGATATTGTATGATACACTAGTAGATATGGCTACTAATGATATCGTGATGATATACCACGCTGATATGTATGCTTGTCCTAATATGGATGTGGAAGTTCTAAAACATTTAGAACGAGGTAAGGTAGTAAGTGCGACACGAATAGAACCACCACTACATCCTGACGGTCCTGAGAAGATACTAGAGGATTTTGGTATTGAACCAGAGGAGTTTAAGGAACAAAAATTATTAGAATTTGTTGACAATATACAAACTGGAAGAGATGGTATTTTGTATGGACCACTTGCATTGGAACAAGAAACAACTCGTGGTATATTCGCACCTTGGGCTATATACAAAGATGACTTTCTAGCAATTGGTGGTCACGATCCATTATATGCTCCACAATCCAAAGAGGACTCTGATATATTCAATCGATTTGTATTGGCTGGTTATGAATTAGTTCAGACTTGGAAAGGGTTAGTATATCATATGACTTGTAGAGGTTCAAGATTTAAGGATGGTGCTAAAAGAAATCCTGATGGTGCAGTATTTATGAAGAATCGTGAAACTGATGAATGGTTAAAACAAAATCGTAGGAGTAGTCGTAACTTTATTCGAAAGTGGGGACATTTTGTAAATCATGATGAGTACATGCACCCAATTATTCCACCTAAATATGATGTTGGGTTTGTGGTAGAGAATTGTGGTAATGATGCGTTAAGTGAGATAGAACCTTGGTGTAGTGATATCTATGGTGATTGGGTTGGACATAAAGGATTTGGAGTGAACAATTATGTCAAAGAAGAACAACCAAATACTGATTTTAGTTTGGAAAGAAAAATACATTCTGATCGTATAAAACCAAAAAATGATGTAGTAGTTAGATTTGATGCAAGTAAACTAAACAAGGAAAATTTTCAAATTATAGTTAATCTTTCCGAAATGCTACACGATAGTGGTGAAATTGGAGAGATGGAGTATGATATTTTTAAATTTGAGATTAAATCTTTAAATACATATGAAAAAGATTTGATTGTTTGTAAGACTAAGTAATATTTATAAGTGTAATAAGGTGTTATAATGGATAAATTAGGTTTATATATTAGTAATTTGATGACCACGATTGTAGATAAAGAAGAAAAACATTTTGTCAGGAAATTAGCATTCAATGAACTTCAGAGATTGAATGGTGATATTGGTCAATTTTTGGTAAGGTGGAATGACGAATTTGACGAAATACCAAATGAATTAAAAAGGGAAGAAAACGAAAAACAAATAATAATAGAGTTCGGAGAACAAAATGAAAATAACAAATGATATTTTAACAGAGCTTTCGCACATCCGTAGTGCTATTGATGATGCTTATGATGTTCTTAATACTACACTTTACGAAAAGACTAAGGCAGTAAAGGTTAGTTATAAAGAGGTAAATCCTTCTGAAAGAGTAACTGAAAATTTCAGTTATATCGTACAGAAGTTGAATAATATCAGCGAAAATTCAGAAGTCGTTGGAGAAGAATAATGGCAAATGACCATGCACAAGATAGATATGATCCGCCTTCTTTGGGTACTGAATTTGAAGTAGATACATTTTCTGAGATAAATCCAGGAGTTATTTTTAGGTTATTTCCTGAAAATGACAAGAAACAATATCGTAAGTCAGATGATAATTTTGCTCGTGATTTGAAAGAACAAGTTGAAATACAATTTAAGGCTAACGAAAAGGTGTATGTCAAGTCGTAATTTTGAAAAACCTATAAAAATACAAGGTAGAAGAAAGGTAATTACTAAAAAGATGATTGAAGATTCTCAAGCAGTTACTAAGTCTAATGCTGAGGCTTCTCGTTGGTTGGGTGTTAATTATTTAACTTACCGAAAGTATGCTAAAATATATGGATTGTTTGACCAACACTTAAATCAAAGAGGTGTTGGAATCAAAAAGGGTTATGGTAAGTATAGAAAACCACTAGATGAGCTTTTATCATCTGAGAGAAAGACAAGACTTACAAAGAGATACTTGAAGAAAAGACTTGTGGAAGAAAATTGGGTTGAAGAATCATGTAGTTCTTGTGACTATAATGAAATAGTTATGGGTAAAGACAATGTAGCCCTTTTGATTGATTTTATAGATGGTGACAATGATAACACCAAATTAGATAACATAAGGTTATTGTGTCCAAATTGTTACTTATCATACAATGGACATATGCCTTCATCAGGACAATTTTACAAATGAAGAAGAAAAAAGCGATGCTAATCAAAGACTTTCATAGTGCCGATGGTGCACTACACGCCGGTGAAACAGTTATAGTTGAACATGAATTAAATGGATATACTCGTGTTCAAACCGATATGGGGAAATTATTTGTTGTTCCATCACATATTTTAAAAGAAACTGCTTGACATTTAACCTTTTTCTTCGTAACTTAATTGTATGAAAAAGGTTATAAATTGTTACACAGAAAACAATCCAGTAATCAATAAAAAACTAAGAGAGGTATCTGTTGAAGAAGGACTTGAGATTGCCACAGAACTATTTCAGATACTTAACGAAAGAGGGGACGGCATTGGGTTGGCAGCTAATCAAGTGGGAATTGATGCACAAGTGGCCGTTGTCAATGTTCGTGAACCTTTGGTTCTCATCAATCCCAAAATTGAAGAAGTTTGGGATGAGATTGATTATTATGAAGGATGTTTAAGTTACCCAAATAAAGGAATTCACACCAAACGATATAAAAACATTATCATTAACACCGAACAAGAAGAAGGTGGGTGGTATTTTAGTGGCGCAGAGTCATCTAAAGGTAAAGGTACTTGGGAAACTTCAGCTAAACATGACCAAGAACAAAGATTACTTGAAGCGGTTTGTGTACAACACGAAATTGACCATTTGATGGGTAAAACTGTTCATGATAGAAAAGTTGACACTACTGTTAAAGTTGAAAAGAAAATTGGTCGTAATCAACTTGTTACAATTAAACGAAACGATGCGGTCAAAGTATTGAAATATAAAAAAGCACAAAAGTTTTTAAATGAAGGATGGGAAATAAATGGCTAGAAATTGGATAGGTAATAAGAAAATCACTAGAGAAGATATGTACACCAAAGTGAGAGTAACGGAGTCTGATGTAAGGTGGGAATATGTTAAATTTGTCGCTTGGTTGGCTTTGGGATATGGATATTTTCACTTTGTAATAGCAGGATGGATGTGGTAGATATTTATTAGTATGGAAGTATCAAGAGATAGTAAATTAGAAAGTGGATATAAATACGGATTTACAACCGACATAGAATCCGAACAAATACCAAAAGGTATTAATGAGAAAACTGTAGAATTAATTTCATCTATTAAAAAAGAACCTAAGTGGGTGAGAGATTTTAGATTGAAAGGATATAGAAGTTGGAAACGACAAAAACATCCTGAATGGCATCATCTTGATATTCCTGATATTGATTTCCAAGACATAGTTTATTATTCAGCACCAAAGGGAACTGAAGAAGTAAAGACACTTGAGGATTTACCACCAGAGATTTTAGATACATATAAAAAAATAGGAATACCTTTAGATGAAGTAAAGAAACTTGAAGGTATCGCAGTAGATGCTGTATTTGATTCTGTTTCAGTTGGAACTGCTGTGAATGAAGCTTTAGATAAAGTTGGTGTTATATTTTGTCCTATATCTGAAGCAGTAAAAAAGTATCCCGACTTAGTAAAAAAATATATGGGTTCGGTTGTACCAGCCAATGATAATTTTTATGCCGCATTAAATACCGCGGCATTTAGTGATGGTAGTTTTGTTTATATTCCAAAAGGAGTTAGATGTCCATTAGAGTTATCTACATATTTTAGATTGAACGAAGCCAACACAGGACAATTTGAAAGAACACTAATCATAGCAGACGAAGGTAGTTATGTAAGTTACCTTGAAGGTTGTTCAGCGCCAATGAGAAAAACCAATCAGTTACATAGTGCCATAGTTGAGATAATAGCATTAGATGGTGCAGAAGTAAAGTATTCCACAGTACAGAATTGGTGGCCTGGTGATGAAAAAACTGGTGAGGGTGGTGTGTTTAACTTTGTAACCAAACGAGGTATATGTCATGATAATGCAAAAATTAGTTGGACACAAGTAGAAACTGGCTCAAGTATTACTTGGAAGTATCCAAGTTGTATTTTGAAAGGTGATAATAGTGTTGGAGAATTTTATTCTGTGGCAGTTACAAAAGGAAAACAACAAGCGGATACGGGTTCTAAAATGATTCACATCGGAAAGAATACCAAATCAGTAATAGTTAGTAAAGGTATCTCTGCAGGACACGGACAACAGACATATCGTGGTGGAGTTAAAGTTATGAAAGGTGCTAAAGGTGGTCGTAATTTTACTCAATGTGATTCGTTGTTAATAGGTGAGAATTGTGGTGCACATACATTTCCATATATCGATATTAGAAATCCAAACTTTACACAAGAACATGAAGCATCAACTTCTAATGTAGGTGAGGATCAGTTGTTCTATTGTAGACAACGAGGATTAGATATAGAAGATGCCGTAAGTTTAATAGTAGGTGGGTTTTGTAATGATGTATTTAATAAACTACCAATGGAATTTGCAGTAGAAGCTAATAATTTGTTAGCAGTAAGTTTAGAAGGAACAGTAGGTTAATGAAAGATAAGTTACAAGAATTAATGACAATCACGATGGAAGAGTGTGGTGAACTTATACAAGAATGTAGTAAAGCAATCAGATGTGATAATTACTACGACAATACTAAATTACTACAAGAGGTTTCTGATGTTTACTGTATGTTAGAATTGATGCATGAATATGATTTGATTAGTTTTAATGATGTCGATATATTAATGGAAAGAAAGAAAGAGAAACTAAAGAAGTGGAGTGGTTTAATTGAAGATTAATTTAACATATGATGATGTAAATATCATCCCCGAATATTCAGAATTAAAATCTCGTGATGATGTAGACCTTTCTACGCGATTTACAAAGAATACAAAACTAACTATTCCAATAGTATCCTCACCAATGGACACCGTAACAGAATATGATATGGCACATGAGATGCTAAATCAAGGTGGTGTTGGTATCATACATAGATTTCAGAGTATTGAAGAACAATCCAAGATGATGAGTAGGTTATTTACACAATGGAAATATTTTTTCAATATAGGTGAACGAGATCCATCACATGAAAAGGAATATTATGAGTGGTATAAGTCAGTAAGTAGTTGGAATAGTGCACCTACTAAATCTGATTGGGAAGATTTAAAGAAACGATTTTGGTTTGCAGACGAAATAATAGACATGAATAAAGAGTGGTTAACAAGACCATTATGTGCTGCAATTGGTGTTACTGGTGATTATAAAGAACGAGCACAAGAATTAGTTAAAAATGGATGTAATGTATTACTTATAGATATAGCACATGGTCATCATGTATTGATGAAAAAAGCTATAGAGGAGTTAAAAAATGAATTTGGACGAAATGTTGAAATCATCGGGGGTTCAATTGCCACTAAAAGAGCAGCGAAAGATCTTTGCGACTGGGGATACGATAGTATCAGAGTTGGAATCGGAAATGGTTCATTATGCGAAACGAGAATCAGGACCGGTGTCGGAGTACCTCAGTTTAGTGCTCTTGTTGATGTGTGTTCCGTTGCTGACAATGCTGGTGTTCCTGTCATCGCTGATGGTGGTTGTCGGTATGTGGGTGATGTGGCTAAGTCGTTGGGTGTTGGTGCCGATTCGGTCATGTTGGGATCATTACTTTCGGGAACAAAAGAAACACCGGGTGAAACCATAAAACAAGGAGAGTGGCCAAATGAAAAATTATACAAGAAATATAGGGGAAGTGCTTCACTTGATAGTAAGTCAGACCGAGGAGAATCTAACAACATTGAAGGAAACTCTACACTCATTCCGTACAAAGGTAAAGTCAAACGGATTATATCTGATATTAGTGATGGTATTCGCTCATCTTGCTCATATGTTGGCGCGGGGAACTTACTGGATTTTCAATCGAAATGTGAATTTGTCCAAGTCACACAATCAGGAATTATCGAAGCTAAACCACATTTGTTATGAAGAAGAAATTTAAAAAAACACTACGAAGTAATACTCATCCAATTAACCTAAGATGGTCATAACGAGTAAGAAAGATAAACTCAATACTAGACGAGCTAAAAAAATTAATCTAAGAAAAATGATAGATAAGTTGGGTGATTTAAAGTGAGTAAAGAAACACAACCAAAATATTCTGATGCCGGTAAGGGTGATAAACCGAGACAATCAATATCACCTATAGAATGGGCAAAAAGATGGGAAAAGATTTTTGGAAAAAAACAAACTATTAAGGAAAAACAAAATGGAAAAGTTCATAGAAGCAATCGCAAAAGTCCATAGATGGATTGTTGGTGATCAACGAGATGGTGATGAGAGAAGAGTAAAACCTAGTAAAAGAAAAAAGACGAATAAGAGAAAAACTCAACGGAGAAAAAAATAATGGTATTAGATAGTCTATTAGCTGGTGTAATGTTATTCAGTTCATTTGCTATGAGAACACCAAATGTCCAACCTAATCCAGATGACTACGAAGTTAGTATTGGAGTTAGTCACGATAACTTTTATGTAAATCGACAATGGGAACGAGAGTTAGGAACAAAATATATTGATGATTTGTTTTGGATTAAGATAGACAATGGTATTTACTTCAAACCAGAGTACATGAATAAAGAAAGCCAAGGTGTAAAGTATCTTAAACTTGACTGGCGTAATAAATGGAAAGATTGGTCGTATGGATTTACAAGTCGTAATGATGATGACAATGTATTCAGTAAAAACTTTGAAACTTTTATGTCGGTTGGATTAAATAGGAAAAAAACCTATGGTAAAATAGTTGAAGTAGAAGTTACATTTGATGGCTATCTACCACCAGATGATGATGGTAATACCGACCTAAAGAATTTTGAATTTGAAGATAAGTTTAAAGTAAGTTGGAAATTAACAGATAAAATTAGATTATATAATCTTGGAGAAATATCTAAACTACAAGGTAAAGAATTTTATAAGGGTAAAATAGGAGTTGAGATATCTCTATAAAACCGTGGTGGTGTAAGTGGTATGGATACGATGAAGAGTATCCTGATGAACCTAATTATTTGGTATTAGATTGGATGATATTTGGTAGAGACATTCTGTTGATAATCACACCAAGTAGTTTAGCATTCGAGTTACATATATCTCAAAATGTAAGTAAATGGAATCCACTTAGTGGACCACTACCAGAACAATACCACTACACTTTTAATCCTTTAGGTCATTAATCAATATTTATTATAGTAAGGAATATTTTATGGATTACATAATTACAAATTCAGAATATCAGAGTCACACATCATTTGCATGTGATTGGGTTACTACTACATCCTACCAATTAAAGGTCATTTATACATTCGAAATATAAAATATTTGCTTGACTTTAAGTAAATTTATTATTAATTTAGAGAGATATTATGAGTACTAAATCAGTTTGGTCAAATGAAAGAAAAGAGATTGCTACTTGGTTATCTGGCTATCTTGCGATGGTCAAGAAATGGGTTGATAAAATCTTAGACAATGATGATGTCGAAGTTGACAAAAACAAAATCATAAAACAACTTGATGAGTGGATACAATGGTTAGAAGAAACCAAACTAAAAATTATGAAAATGCGGGATGTTGATCCGAAAGAAATGAGAGAGATAGCATTAGAATGGCATAGAAAGAGGAATTTAAAAAAAGGATAAAAAATGAAAAGGTTACTTGGAATAATCATAGGGTTATTTTTAATTGGTTGTGAAGATACAAGAGTACAAGAATGTGATGAATGTGTGTTGGATATATATTCATCAGATTTAGAGGTATCAGGTGAAGGTTCATACATTTTAGAATACAATCAAGACTTAGCTCAAACCTATACAATGTTAGAAGCTACAACTGAATGTGGTTGGTCAAGACATTTACAATGGGATACTGATTATCAATATTTAATAAACACAAGTTGGGTTAGTTTAGTGAATCCAGGAAGTATGACAGATGAAGATGGTGTGGCAAATGTTATGTTTGCGGCTTGGGAAGAATTTGTAGGACATACTGTAACTGTCTATTGTGGTTACACGGATGATTGTGGTGTCCACCATGTTGATTCACTTAAAATAGAAATAATAGATAACGAATGAGGTAAAAATATGAAGTATGTTTTAGTCGATAAGTATGATAATATAGTTACGGCAAAAGAATTAGGAAGTGATGTCGGTGTTAGTGGTGCTAAGACATATTTTATGAAAATTAAAAAATTAGATGAAAAAACATTTGATTCGTTATGGAGAGTTATGACCAGAGACAGATATCATGAAATATCTGAATCTTTTTTAAGAAAACCATCATCATTTGAGGAATTCGGTGATTGGTTGGATGTAGAAAAGTCATAGAATTTGTCATAATGACATATAGTTATAAATGGTATAGATATTGTAATATTATACTGAGTACATCGCCACAAAGTGGGATGTCGTTAGTTCAAATGAATAACATAGGAGAAACAAAATGACTAAATTAGTTTTTAACACAGGCAATTTCCCTTTTCCAGATAGGGATGAGTTTTTAACACCGTTTGACAAAATCTTTGACCAAATGTTGGATACACAATTTCCAGAAGTGGTCAAACAGGTTGGTGTCAAACCATATCAAGGTTCAGCATACCCAAAAGTTAATGTATATGAATACGATGACAAAGTAGGTATCGTTGCAGAAATTCCAGGATTGGATAAATCACAACTCAATGTTGAAGTAGAAGATGGTACATTAACTATCTCTGGTGACAAACATGGAGTGTGGGAAGAAGATGGTGCTAAAGTACTTCGTAGAGAGTTAAAAGCATCTTCGTTCAAGAGATCATTCCAACTTGGTGAGTTACTTGATGGAGATAATATCAAGGCTAATTTTAAAGATGGTGTATTGTCCATTTCTGTTCCCAAAACGGAACCAGAAAAGCCCAAGAAAACATTTGTTAAAATCAAATGAAAAAAATCCACTTAGGTGGTAAAGGTTATATCGTTCTTGGCGTTGTGTCGGTCAATACTTCATATTCATCTGATGAGTTGAAATCTCAATGGAGATTGGCCGACACAATTTTACAAAAGGAAAATGAATTATATATATGTCAAACAATGATAGATGCAAAATTTTATGAAATTTAATGCTTGACTTATATAGTTATATTAAACTATATTATGTCAATGAAAAAGAAATACAAACAACCAAAAAATAAAGAGAGGATATTTGAAATGAATGGTGGTTATTTTATTAAAGGAGTTCCATACATGGATTGTAAAATTACAGGCGATCCAGTCCGTAATGTGAGTGTGGAAGCAAAATCAGTTATAGGTAGTAGAGCCTTCATGGCTAAAATGGCTAAAATGTTTCCTGAAACTCAAAAACCAACATACAAACCAACAGGTCGTCCAGCCGGATGGCATTTTATGAATGAGTTTGTTGATAAAGATGGTAATGTGTTTCACAGAGGAAAAGAACAACCAAAATTATTTGGTACATTACCAGCGACTAAGGTTCAACCTAAGAAGAAAATCAAACGAAGAACTAAAGAACAGATACTTATAGATAGACATAAAAAGAAGAAAGCTGCTTTAAAGAAAGCAAAGTCGAGTGGTAATTGAAAAACAAACCACTTGATAGAGATTACTTCAAGTACAAAGACAGACCTAAGAAGAAGGGTGAAGTAAGTTTGACACCTTGTTGTAAAAAAGATGTTGACAGAGTAGGTTTAAATGTCAATAGAAAAGAAGATTGGGAAATAATAGAAGATCATATAGAGGGTAAATTGAGAGATTATTCTAGCACAGAATCAATAACTCCAATTTCTTGTAAAACTTGTGGTCGATTATTAGAGTATGTTAGTAAACTAAAAGACGATAAACATCGTTGGAGATAGTAATGGGTAAACAAGTAAAAAAACATGGTTACAGTTGTAAATTAGATAGAGTCGTAGATGGGGATACCTGTGATGCGATGGTTGACTTGGGATTTAATGTATGGCACAAGGTAAGAATTCGATTCTATGGTGTGGATACATGGGAATCAAGAACGAGAGACTTAGAAGAAAAAGCCAAAGGTTTAGCAGCAAAAGCTTATGTAAAAGACCTATTGGAAAATTCTGATGATGGTAAATTTTCAATCATATCACATGGTGTTGGTAAGTATGGTAGAGTTCTTGGTGAGTTGTTTGTTAAAGGACACGAGAAGTCTGTTAATGAATTACTTAAAGAGAATGGACACGCTTACGAATATCATGGAGAGAAGAAAAAAGTATTTGGAGAATAACAAATGAGTGAGAGAGAAGAATCTGCCATGCGGAGTCAGGCTATTCTCATGTTGGCAAGGAATCAAGGTAGAGGGTATGTCATCAAAAGAGTTCTGAAAAGATTTATGAGTTGTATTAAACGATAAACATAAGAGGTTATATGGCAAAAGCTAAAGGTGGTTTCGTACAAGGTAAAGAAACCAAAGCAAGAAAAAAAACTAGACAAGGTTTAGGTCGTGGTACTAAGTTCAGTACCAAAGTTGGTTCTAAACGATTTAAGAAAAAATACAGAGGACAAGGAAGATGAGTTGGAATGACATATCAATGGCAATTTATTTTAATTTCATACCAATATCTATTATGTTTTTTGGTTGTTGGGTTTTTATTGAATTTGTAAAAAAAGAAAGTAAGAGATTAAATGCTAAAAAGTAAAGTTTTAGACAAGGGTTTTATTGAGGTTGTAGATTCACTTGGTAATGACTTAACAGTTGTTAATTCTGCTCGTGTTTCATTTGGGAAGAGGAAAACTGTGTGGAATGCTTCAGATAGAAGATTAGTCAAATATCTGGCAAAACACAAACACTACTCACCATTCAGACACCTACAAGTTCAATTTCATATAAAGGCGCCAGAGTTCGTAATGAGACAATGGTACAAACATGTAGTTGGTATCGAAACTACATCCAATAGTTCTACAAAAGACCACGCTTGGAATGAAATTAGTGGTCGGTATGTTGAAGTAGAGGATTATTATATACCCAATGTTTGGAGAAAACAATCAGAAGATAATAAACAAGCATCAGAAGGTATATTGACAGAAATAGAAAACGAAAGAGCAATTCACGCATACGATGTAGCTTTAACCACAACAAAAAATATGTATGAGAGATTAGTTACTCATTATGGTATCGCAAAGGAACAAGCTAGAATTATCTTACCACTTTCACAATACACAGAAGTCTATTGGACAGCATCATTTCAGGCAATTATGAATTTTATTGAATTGAGAAATGAAAAGACATCACAAGTCGAGATACAAGAGTATGCTAAAGTTATGTTAGAGTTGATGAAAGAAACATTTCCGAAAATAACAGAAATATGGAGTGAGGCTCATGGATTATAAAGATTATATAGTAGAGGTACAAGATTTCCCAATCAATGGTGTAAATTTTAAAGACATATCACCATTACTGGCAGATGAACACATATTCGAATCCACTATAGTAGATATGGGTAATTTAGTTGATGCTGGTTATAATCCACCAGACTATTGGATTGGTATAGATGCTCGTGGGTTTATATTTGCATCAGCACTCGCCACACACTTTGGTGGTGGAGTTGTGATGTGTAGAAAAAGAGGTAAGTTACCACCACCAGTAGAAAGTGAATCTTATTCTTTGGAGTATAGTACGGCTACACTACAGATGAAAGAAGGTAAGGGAACTGTGGTTATAGTGGATGATGTGTTAGCCACAGGAGGAACATTAAGGGCAACAAATCTTCTAGCAAACAAGGCTGGATATGGTGTCAAAGATAATTTGGTATTGATTGATTTGAAATATGTACCAACAGTTGTAGATTTAAATTTAGAAGTAAGGAGTTTAGTAAGTTATGAATAGACGAGATTTAATTGTATTATCACTGCTAGTATTGGCAGTAATAACAAGGTTGTTACCACATCCACCAAATGTAACACCAATAGCAGCAATAGCATTATTTGGTGGTTGTAATATAAAGGACAAGAATTTAGCTTTTGTATTACCACTATTGTGTATGTTTTTAACTGATTTGTTTTTAGGGTTTCATATAATAATGCCATTTGTGTATTTATCATTTATGTGTATATCTTATATTGGAATCAATTCTGAAAAGATTACTAATGGGACTATATTTGGTAGTTCATTATTGTTCTTTTTAGTTACAAATTTTGGTGTTTGGTTTTTTGGGTATCCCAATACATTAGCAGGTTTGGTAAGTTGTTATACATTAGCATTACCATTCTTTGTTAACACAATAATAGGTGATTTGGTTTTTACCCATAGTTTAAATTACAGTTTTTCAAAAATAAAACAAACAGGAGTAGTAGATGCGTAGAGTTATTTTAACATTGGTATTAGGATTATTGATTAATGGATGTGGTAATCCAACACAATCAAATGAACCAACACTACAAGAATGGGTTTTCGTTGCGTGTGAGGGTAATTTTGGTGCGAGTAATGGTTCTATCTCAATGATAAACCAAGATGGTAGTGTTATGGAAGTTACTGAAGTAGGAGATGTAGTTCAATCATTAGAGGTTTATGAGAATAAACTGTTGGTAATTGTAAACAATAGTCATATGATTAAAGTGTATGATATATCAGAAGATGGTTTAGCGTTGCCAGGTATAGAAATATCAACAGATAATTCAAGTCCACGAGAACTTGTGGTGGTAGATGATAAAGTATATTTTACAAATTGGAATACTCAAGATGTGAAAGTATTGAATATGGTAAACTACAATATAGAAACTTCTATATCTGTTGGTGGATTACCTGAATCAATCGTCACAGATGGTTCTTATCTTTGGGTAGGGATAACAATGAATTCTGATTGGAGTTCAGCAAGTAGTGTAGTCAAGATTGATATGAATACTAATTCAGTAGTTGAAACATACGAGGTAGGATTAGGACCAACTTCATTAACAGTAGATGACAATGAGGTTTATGTGGCAAGAACATTCTATGATGAGAATTGGAATTCATTTTATGGTTCAAGTAAGATAGATGGTTCTGATATTACAATAAACAATTATGGTGCAGGAGTGGCCTGTGGTGGTTCGGTAGTGAAATATAATAATGAAATCTATCGTTCATATGATGGTGGAATTGCACCACTAGAATATAACTTGGACATAAGAACATCATCAAAGATAGGTTCATACGACCAATCTCAAGTCTATTCAACAGAGGTTGTGGGAGACTATATTTACTTTGGTATCACAGATTACACGACAACGAATGAAGTAAAAGTGGTGGATTTTAGTGGTAATGAAATAGCGTCATATGATGTTGGAATATCACCTGGTGATTTTTCAGTTTGGAGAGCTAAATAGTTTAACACAAGATGGATAGAAAAAATGTATTAATAGTGTCCGCGCTTGAACAAGAAACGGATGGACAATTAGAGGGATACAGAGTTTTACATACTGGCGTTGGTAAAGTAAATGCCGCAATACAATTAACAAAGGTATTACATAAGGCACATTTATATTATTTACCACCAATGCCAAAACTTGTTATAAATTATGGAACTGCTGGTAGTAAAAATTTACCAATAGGTGAATTGGTTTCTTGTACCAAATTCGTACAACGAGATATGAATATAACACAATTAGGTTTTTATGAAGGTCAGACACCATTTGAAAGTCCTAATAGTATGATTGTTTTGTCCACTTCTAAATTTAATCCTTTAGTTAAATTCTATGTGTGTGGTACAGGAGACAACTTTGTAGAGGATACCGAAAAAGAAAGTTCATTTATTGAAGTATTTGATATGGAAGCATATTCTTTAGCAAAAGTATGTCGAGATTACAATGTGCCATTTATATCATTTAAGTATATAACTGATAACGCAAATGAACACTCAGCCAAAGATTGGGAAGAGAATTGTTCCGATGGCACACAGTTATTTAAAGATAAAATACTAGAAAAACTACTTGACTTTGATGAGGATTTGTTGTAGATTATAAACAAATAAAAATTAGGTTATATATGTGTGAGTATTCAGGAGTAGACATTTGGCATCCATTAGAGGAAGCTATAAATAAACAAAAAGAGGTTATAATGACATATCGAGAATATAAACCAACTTGGTTACAAAAAACAATATTCGTGGATATATATGGCAGGGATTACAATCTATCTGATGTACCCATGACTTATATGACACGAAAAGAAGCTTTTGATAAACGAGGATTAACCGAAGAACAAATAGACGAGATTTACGAGAAGTGGATTTCAGAACAAGAGGAAAATGAATAATGTCTAAGAAGAAGCGTAAAGGTCAATTAGGTCAATTCGACCACTACAAGAAATGGACAACCGATGAGGGGTATACCTTTCTTGCACAAGATAAAGAAGATGCACTTATGTATCTTAAACATATGGGACATACCGAGTTAGGTAAGTTAAAAGAGGTAGTTAGTGAGTGATTATTATTATGAAAGAAGTGGATTATTAGATTCATCTATCAACATAACTTACCACGAAGTCTTTCAGAAGTCCAATGATGATTTAGTAAAATGGATTGATTCAGTACGAGAGTATATTGTAAAAGAATGGGATGAAAAAGGTATCCCACCGACCATTGGTGCAAACAGAGATGAGATTATCGATTCATTTAGAAAACTACGAGATTACAAAGTAAGAGATTTCATTGAGAAAGATGATGATGGTAATGAAAATGTAATCAAGAATTTCAATAAGTTTGCCACAGGAGTTAATCAGTTCTTTCCAACTATGATGAAAACCAAAATTGGAATGGGTAAGGAAAGTGTATCTATTTATGATAGGTTTGCAGATGATAAGAATCTTACATTGTTTCGTAAAGCTATGGGTAGAGGTGTAAGACGAGATTCTATGTACACTTTTAGTAAGTCTATTTCTAACGATAGGAAAGAGAATAAAAAAGGTGGACTTCCTTATTGGAACGGAGAGGATGCGAAAGAGTGGTTACGATATTATAAAGACAATCCATTGAAATTCAAAAACCATAGAGTATGGATTGGTAAATCTCACGAAGAAAAATATTTTAAACAATATGTGACTATCAAGGCTGATGATATTAGAAAACTTCATGGTGAAGGAGTTATAACTGATGAGATGGTTACGAATTTACATTGTTCAACTTTAGGTAGGTTAGTGAGTGTTGATGAATTAACTGATACAGTTCAGACTAAAGGTGGTAAGACAAAACATAATGTTTATATGATTAGATATTACAATATAAACACTAAGGTCTTTCCCAAGATGTTTCAAGTGTTTCGTTTGGCTTTGTCTACACAACCAGTAGTGAACTTTCCACCACTAACTGCTAGACTTTTGTATGAGAAATACACCGACCATATTGAACAAGATGAATATTTAAATATTTACGATCCGAGTTCGGGTTGGGGTGGTAGAATATTAGGTGCGATGTCATCTATGAAAAGAATACATTATATTGGTACTGATCCTAATACAGATAATTTTATACCAGAACTTAACAAGACAAGATATGAATATGTAGCAGATTTCTTTAACGAGTATGGGTTGGAAACAAATCCATTTTGGGAAGAACCAAAAAATACATATCATGTTTTTCAAGAGGGTTCAGAACATATCGGTGAACATCCAGACTTTCAACAATATAAAGGTAAGTTAGATTTTGTATTTACATCACCACCATATTTTGATAGAGAACAATATAGTGCTGATGAAGAACAATCATTTAGGTCTTATCCAATGTATCACGATTGGAGAGATAACTTTCTAAAACCAACATTAATAAATGCTTACGAAAGTCTAAAAAATGATAGATATCTACTTTGGAATATTGCTGACATCAAGATAGGTAAAGATACATTTCATCCGTTGGAACAAGATTCAATTGATGTTATCGAATCACTTGGTGGTCAATATAAAGGTAAGTTAAAAATGTTGATGTCATCAATGATTGGTATTGACCAATCGAATGTAAAAAATAGTGTTAAGATTGGTGGTAGTGTTATGAAGTACGAACCTATCTTTATTTTTTATAAGGGTTAGTTATGTGTGGTATAGCCGGTGGTAATTTATTTACGATAGATACTATCAAAGAATCACTTGATGACACCAAACATCGAGGTTATGATGCACAACAAGTTTTTGAAGATGGTGATATAGTTTTAGGACACAATCGATTATCCATTCAAGATTTATCAGAAACAGCAAATCAACCATTTACTGATTCGACTGGTAGATATACTATAGTTTACAATGGTGAGTTATGGAAATCAATGCTCAAGTATAGAAATGAGTTGGAGAAAAAATATAATTTCATAACTGAAAATTCAGATACAGAATTACTTTTATATATGTTCATTGAATATGGTGTAGAGGTTTTTCAAATATTGGATGGTATGTTTAGTTTTGCTATCTATGACAAACAAGAACAGAAAATATGGATGGGAAGAGATTGGGTAGGTAGATTACCTTTCTATTATTTTCACAGAGAGGGTAAGTTAGCATTTTCATCCGAAAGAAAAGGATTGACTAAATCACTTGATGTCAGAAACAAACATATCAAAGTAGTCTTACCATCACATTACTATTGTTTTGACATGAAGAATAAATTACTCGATAAGGCTAAATATTATTCTGTACCTAATCGTATTGTAGAAGAACCGAAAGACGAGATAGTAAAGAATATTCGAGAGAAGATAGAACTTGCAGTAGAGAATGAATTAATAAGTGATGTTCCCGTTTGTACTATATTGAGTGGTGGTATTGATTCAGTTATCATAACTTATCTGTTATCTAAAAAAGTAGATAACCTTGAGGCCTTTGTAGTTAGTAATGGTATTAATGAAAAGAAAAAAGATGACTTATACTATGCTCGTAAAGCTTCTGAGTTTATGAAGATACCACTTAACGAAGTTATCATAGATGATGATTATGTGATGGGTAATTTAAAGAATACAATATATGCCGTAGAAGATGACAAGTGGGTACAAGTCTCACCTGCAGTAGCTCAACTACCAATGTCAAAGGCAATTCACGAGAAAGGTTACAAGGTAGTCTTTGGTGGTGAAGGTAGTGATGAGATATTTGGTTCGTATGGACATATATTTGCATTCAAATGGAAAGACAAAGATTACCACGAAGCCAGAATAGACTTGATAGAGAAACTACATGAGAAGAATTTAGTCAGAACAAACAAAGCTATGATGTATGGTGGAACAGTAGAGTTAAGGACACCATTTTTGGACAAGGATTTTGTAGAGTATGGTTTAGGTATTCCACCTCAGTATAAAAAGATAGACAATCATTGGAAACCATTGTTAAGGGAAGCATTTCAAGGTGAGATACCAGATGATATATTGTGGCGACCAAAGAAAACATTTCAAGTGGGTTGTCATACAGATTTTTTACAAGACCATAAAGAGTTGATGTCTGAGTATTTTCAAGAATTATTTGACAAAGAAAGAAAATCAATATTTTGGTAAAAAACAAATGACTAATATTCTGTTAAAAGATAAATCTGATTTAGTAGGTGTGGAGAATTACATCTCCAACGCCTACATACTCGGAGCGATGGAGAAATCAGACCATATACCTGTAAATGATATCAAAGTCATATCAACCAAGTTCAGTAAAGTAGGTAAAACCACATTAGAAAAATATCCAAACTTAGAGTGGGTTGTGTATCGTGGTCATGGTACAGACCATATCAACTTGGACTTATGTAGAAAACATAATGTCGGTGTGATACCAACCAAACCATCAGCAGAAACAGAGAGTTGTGCAAGGTGGATGAAAGATAAGTTAGTGGATGGTACTACTTTGATATTTGGTAATGGTGCTATATCTAAGAAGTTACAAGAATTGATAGTAGGGGATTACGAATTTGATGTACTTGATAGTTCAGATAAGATTAATAAAATAAGTGAATTATCTCGTGGTGGTGAATATCAAAATATAGTTGCATGTGTTCCATTGAATAAGTCTACTGAAAATATGTTTAATTATGACTTGTTTTCTTCGACAAAATGTCGTATATTTGTAAGTATAAGTCGTGCAAGGTGTCACGACAATGAATCTTTACTGAGGTTAGTAAACGAAGGTAAAGTACAAGAAATGCATATAGATATATTAGGTACTGATAACAGACAAGAACTTATTGATACTGGCAAGATACATTATTCTAAACACACATCGTGGAAGTATATTGAAAACAAAAACCCACACGACCATACAGAGTTGAAAGATGTAATCGATAGTTGTTTATCAAACGATGTCAGTAATGCTGTGTTGAACAGAACAGAAAGAAAGTTTTTCTAATGGACTATAAAGAGATATCAAAATTATTTATTGAGTATGATGGGGATGTTCAGATAAATCCATTTGCAAAGATGCATTGGGGTATATTGAAAACCGAACACGAAAGTGGTAAGTTATATGTAGACGACAACAAGAATTTTGGTATTGTCTCGTCCTATGCTAAGAGTAACAGAAAAATCAGAGACTTTTCTACATCTGTTGTGGGTGAAATAAAGAGTGGTGATTATATTGTAAAAAGGTTTTTCTACAAAGATGGTTACAAAGAAGATTTAATTAACTATATAAATCAGATGAGGTCTGAAGAGAGTAGTTTCTTTGATTCTAATAGAGATGTTTGGTTTACTCATATTAATATGGAACACTCTGGTGACAAAGCTATACCTGAAGCAATTGGTTCGACTTGGATATCATCAAAGATTGATGCTGTTTGTGCAGAATTAAGAGGGATATATTATTGTGGAACATTACAACAAAAAGGTATACTAAAGTATGAAGATATATGTTGTTGTAAATTTGACTATCCTATGATTGAAGGTTTAGATGATTTTACTATGGAGTTGGATGAGTATGTTGGTGATGGTTGGGGAATTGCAGACCACCAAAAATCATATGGTGGTAAAGAAAAAACTTGGACTAGTATTGAGATTATTCCATTGGTTGTAACCTATGGAACTGGTAAAGCCAAACAAGGACTCAGAGGTGAGTTAAATGAAAACTATATAAAACGATTTCCTATTATCGAAAACATAGTCAGTAACATGACTTCATTGGATGATTGTCTTTGGTTGGCCGTTGCAAAGGTATCTCCCGAAAGAGGTATCATAACAAGACATAGTGATAAAGGTATTGACAAAATGAATGCAGGTATTCAGATTGGTAAAACTGCAAGAATACATTATCCATTGATGACTAATGAAGAGTCTTATTTCGAATTACAAGATTTACAAGGAAATACAAATACATATCATATGAAACAAGGTGAGTATTGGTATATGGACAAAAGAAAACCACACGCCGTATATAATCGTGGAGATAGTTTCAGATACCATATGATATTTGATACGAAGATAAATCAAGATATATTAGATAGGATAGTATGGGACTAAACCATAACACACCATTAGAAACATACAAACTTAAAGGTATTGATGTTTGGGTAAAACGAGATGACTTACATAATGGGGACTTGGACTTACCACCTTGGGCTAAGATAGAGGGTGTCAAAAGATTAATGGAACATACAGATATAAATAGACCTTTGGTTCATTTGACTGTTAGAGGTTCTTATACAGGTTGGGTTCTCGGACACTATGGTAAAGAACTTGGGTATGATATTAAAATAGCATATGGTAATTCTAAAAACTATCCAAGAGAATCTCTTGATAGAATTGAATCTTATGGTGTGGAACTGGTACCACTTAGACCAAACATGATGAAGATTTTATACAACTCTATGAAAAAGATGGCGAATGAAAAGGGATGGCAAAGATTACCTTACGCCTTTGATAGTTTTGTTTATCACAATTTTTGGAGAGATAAGATATGGGATTTCAAACGAGACTACAGACACTTATATAGAGTTGGAGAGGGATTTGACAATTTAGTTATACTTGGTGGAAGTGGTGTAACTTCTGTAGGTATGATTAATGGATTTATGGATGTTGAAAACTGGCCAATGAAACGACAAGTTCATGTGGTATCATCATCAACAATATCTTCGGTGACTAATAAATTAAAATCAAGAAATGTTTACTATCCGAACAATGTTTTTGTTCACGATACACCATATGATTTTTATGATGAAATGGATTTTTATGAAACACCATTCCCTTGCAATCCCAATTGGGATAAAAAAGCTTGGTGGTGGTTAGAAAATAATATAGATAAACTAAATGGTAAAACCTTATTTTGGAACATAGGAGCTTAAAATGAAAGAACTAACACCTAATCAGATACAAGAAAACTGGTCTAAACTAAGAGGTATCATTAATGATACTTTCGTTGGAGAGAGACTTGAAAGACTAAACAAGATGTATGACTACTTCGAAGAGAGAATGTGTCTTGCACCAGCAAGTGGTAGAGAACATTATCACAATGCTCATCCGGGTGGGTATGTAGAACATGTTTTACATATAACTGATTTATCTGTAAAGATATGGAATCTTTGGGGTGAGAATGGAGCTAGTATTGACGACTTTGATAAAGAAGAACTAATATTTGCAGCACTTCACCACGACTTAGGGAAGGTTGGTGATTTGGCAGAGGATTATTATGTACACAATGATTCTGATTGGCACAGAAAGAATCAAGGGCTAATGTACAAACATAATGGTAAGTTACACTTCATGACGGTTACTGATAGAGGTATATTTTTACTACAACACTTTGGTATTCAGATGACAGAGAATGAGTATCTTGGACTAAGACTAACTGATGGTATGTATGAAGAAGCTAATAAAAATTATTATGTTAGTTATTCTAAAGACCGACAACTTAAAACCAATATTGCTTACATATTACATCAAGCTGATATGATGGCATCTCATATAGAACATGATGAGTGGAAACGAGGTGATCACGATATCAAAGTGGAAAAAGAAGAAGAGGTCAAACAAAAGACTAAACAATCAAAAGCTGCAAACCAAGCATTTAAGGAGTTATTTGGTGACTAATCAATATGAACAATTAATAGATATTGAACTTACTAAGTCAATAAATAAAAAACTATCTAGTTTTAGTTATAAAGATGATGGTAATTTTTACAATGTATTACTAGGTGCAGATGTTATGAAAATTCACGCATTTGTTCATGGTTTGAAAACTGTTTTAGGTCAAGGATTTTTTCAAACTATTTCTTATAAGATGGCTAAATTAAAATATAAAAATGATCTGGTGGAAAGGGAAAAGTTAATTGGAAATAGTGGAACTAGAGCTGACTTGGTTATTGGGAAGTTAGCATTTCAATTGAAATCATCTCTTAGTTCATTTAATAAAGCTATGTCTTTGCAACAGAAAAAAGACTTTCAGATTTGGGAAGAAAATGGATACACTCCTATATCAGCTACCATGATAGATAGTGATGTTCAGACTTATTTCTTAGATAATTTAAAACCATATAAACATGTTGGTGCTTTTGATTTTTGGAAACTGATTGGTGATGAAAACACTTATTCAATTCTTATGGAACTTGCTTCTAAATTTCAAAAGAGATTGCTGACCGATGGAATTTTCAAAGAAATCAGAAATGAAAATCTATGGGAGAAGTTCTGTTAAAAGAAAATGGATATACAGTTGATTAAAGACTTGATTAATTCATTAAAAAACCTTATATTACTATATAGGTACAAGAGACACCTAAAGAAAAGAATAGAAAAAAACGACTTCGGAAGAAGAGAGGAGTGGTAGTGCAAACATTTTTACCATACGAATCATTCAGAAAATCCGCTAAAGTCCTAGACTGGCGTAGACTTGGTAAACAACGAGTCGAGGGTATGCAAATTATCAATGCCATCGAGGGTAAAAAACGAAAAGATGGTAAACCCTACAAAGGTTGGTTAAATCATCCAGCAACAGTTATGTGGCGACCATATGTAAATGCACTTAAACACTATACTAACATTATTATAATGGAGTGGATTGACAGAGGTTACAATAACAATATGGAAATATATGATTTCAATAATATGGTCAAACCACATTGGTTAGGTAAAGAATCATTTCATTCATCACATCGAGCTAATCTACTGAGAAAGGACTATGAATACTATTCTCAGTTTAATTGGAAAGAAAATCCCGAATCACCATATGTCTGGCACGATGTTGAGGGATTGTGGTATGAACAAATGGTAGGTACTGGTGAAAGGATATATTTATAATGTATCTTGACCACTTTGATAAGTTCCTACACCAAGAACCATATCTTCACATTGATGAGAAAGAATGGTCTTATATCAAAGAGACATTTAGTGAAGAAGATGTAAAAGAATCTCTGGCAACTGTGGCGATGACCTACCCAATGCCAACACAAGAGATATCTGATAAAGATTTTCGTAAAGACTATGGAAAACTAAAAGGTACTTGGGTTCACGATATTTTGAAAGAGGGTGAGTGGTTTGCTAGGTCTGAAGATGGTTATGATTATCCTTTGGAATATAAAGGCTCACAATGGTATTTCAGTAGAAACAATATAGGTAACAAAGCCAGTAATTACTTTCAACAAGAAAACAGATGGTCAGTTGAGTCAAGTTCCTATCCAGGACCCAAAAGGACTTGGGAAACATTTGATTTTATGAAGAGTCTTATGGGTGCGGCTTATTCATTGAAGTTAGAAAGAATAGATAGGTCAATACTAAGAACTATGATTGGACTTCGTAAGTACATTTGTAGTCAGTTCAAACCTAATGTTGCCAAGGCTCTTTATGATTACTTTGACTCACGAAATGTATTGGATTTCTCTGCAGGTTGGGGTGATAGATTGGCTGGATTCTATGCAAGTTCTAAGACAGAAATGTATGTCGGTGTAGATCCAAGGAAAGAGAATCATCCTATTTATAAAAGACAAGCAGAACAATATGATAGAATGACCAATGACTTTTGGGAAACCGAAAAGAAATCCATATTTCATCGTGACGCAGCTGAAGATTTTGATTTTAGTCAATACTATGATACCTTTGATACTATCTTTACATCACCACCTTATTTTAATATAGAAAGGTATGGTACTGATGACACTCAAAGTTGGGTTAGATACAAAGACATAGATAGTTGGAATTATCAGTTTCTACAGAAATCTCTTGATAATATGATACCAACATTAAAATCTGGTGGTAAGTTATGTGTTAATATATCGGATGTAAATGCAAAAACTAAGGGTGGTGCACAATACTTAAAGATATGTGACCCGATGAATGAGTTTCTTGATGATTACAGAGATATGGAATACATAGGTTGTATTGGAATGGAAATGGCAAAACGACCAAATAGTGGTGGAGCTGGAACTGCCAAGGATAATACTCAGTTCAAAGAGAAAACCCTAGAGATGGTAGAGAAGAACAAAGACAAAAGATTTTGTGAACCAATATGGATTTGGGAAAAAAAATAAATGATTTGTATTTTCCTACAAAAGAAATATAAAGTTACATATATGAATTTATATTTATAGGTATGAACGGACAAGACAGAAAAGATTTGAATGTCGTGTTACAACGAATGGATCAAGCAGATAAAGACAGAGATAAGATTCATCAAGACATCAAGTTTATTAAAGAAAATATGTTCAATCCACACGAAGGGTTATGGACTGAAACAAAACAAAACACCCAATTCAGAGAAAATACAACTAAGTGGCGAGGTATTATTGGAGTTGGGTTTATAGGTTTAATTATAGATAAAGTTTGGTCAGTATTTAGTTAAAAATAATGCTTGACTCGTATTGGTTTTCTTTTGTATATTCACATATGACAACGATACTAATATTAATCTTTTTGTACTTCTACTTTTTAATGGGGTACGCTGTAACATTCAAAAAAAGTTGAAAATAATGCTTGACTCGTATAGTATTTTATTAGTATATTCATATATGAAAAAGAGAGGAAAAATTAATGAGTAAATATTCTTCGTTTTGGTTTGATGACAGAAAATCTGCAGTTGATGATTTTCTTGCCACCATCAATCTTGATGATGTCGAGGTTGTAAAACCAAAACCTAAAAAAGACCATGTGGCTCTTGCTGGTCATAAGAGGGCAATTGGAAACTTTGTTCGTATCGTAAGTGGAGAAAGTGTTCCTGTCAGATTTATGACTCGTGGAGATAGTTATACAGATGGTAAGTCAGTTACCATTAGTGGTAATATTAATGAAAGGAATTTTGACCACATTGTTGGTCTTGCCCTTCACGAAGGTAGTCACATTGTTTATAGTGATTTTGATACTTTCAGAGAGGTAAGGAATTGGACTAAACTTCGTGATTGGGATTTAACTTACGAGAGATTGGAATTCCTTCGTGGAATGATTAACTATGTAGAAGATAGACGAATTGATAATATTGTGTTCAAATCCTCTCCTGGCTACAAGGGTTATTATCACACTTTGTATTCTAAGTACTTCAATCACAAAAAAATTACTAAGGGTTTACAATCGACTATGTATCGTGATGTTGATTTTGAATCTTATATGTTCAGAATTGTTAACTTCACTAATGAAGGTACTGATTTAAATGCCTTACCAAGACTATTAGACATCTATCGTCTAATTGATATGAAAAACATATCAAGACTAAAATCTACTGATGATGCCATTGATGTGGCAAAATCAATCTGTGATATTGTTTTCAAACTCGTTGAAGAAAATCAAGGTAGTGGACAACAAAATGGTGATGGTCAAGAAGATAATGAGGGTGAACAACAAAATGGTAGTTCTCCTAATGGTGGTGGTGATGGTACTGAGGTTGATACTGGTGATGCAGAGATGACTCCTGATGAAAATGCCGAGGTTGGAGAATCTACTGAAGGGGAAGAAATTTCATCATCAATGGAAAAATCAATTGAGAAAATCTTTCAAAATACAAAAGATTTACTTGAAGGTACGACACCAAAAACTAAAATGACCAAGAAAGACCAAAAGATTGTTAAGGCTCTTGGAAACAGTAATTCTGAGATGGTCGAAACTGGTAGTAACGCGATTGGTAAAACTAATGTAGTGGTTGTTCCTGAATTAACTCAAGAGTTGGTTGATTCCAAAGCTTTTGATTTTCTTTACAGTTATGGTGGTTATTATAGTTATCGTGGAAACAGAGAAGAAGATATTGCTAATGGACTTCGTTTGGGTACTATCTTGGGTAAGAAACTTAAAGTTCGTGGAGAATCAAGAGATTTGATTTTCACTCGTCAAACTAATGGAAAGATTGACAAAAAGTTAATCGCCGAGTTGGGGTTTGATAATGCTAATGTCTTTAGTCAAATCACTACTGAAAGATATAACAAAGCTAACTTACACATCTCTATCGATGCTAGTGGTAGTATGAGTGGAACTAAGTTATCCAAAGCCGTTGTTTCAGCCGTTGCGATGGTCAAGGCCTGTGAGATGGCTGGAAACATCAATGTGGTTGTCAGTTTTCGTTGGACTAACAATGATAAGCCGATAGTCATCATATGTTATGATTCTCGTAAGGACAAGATAAACAAGATTAAGAAGTTGTGGAAATACATAAATGCTGGTGGTACTACACCAGAATCACTATGTTACGAAGCCTTGATGAAAAAGTGGTTAGGTGGAGTTCGTGGTGAAGATAACTACTTTATCAACTATTCAGATGGAGCTCCTTGGTTCACTAATAATGAGGTATATTACTCAGGTCGTTCTGCAGAAAAACATGGGAAGAAAATGGTTACTTTGATGAAGAACAATGGAATTAAAGTTTCAAGTTACTTTATCTCTGATGGTGGGTACGAAAGAGATTCAGAAAGAAGTGGTTTTAAATACATGTATGGTAATGATGCGAATTTCATTGACCCGACAAACATGATGGAAGTTGCCAAGACTATGAACAAAAAGTTCCTAGAAAAGTAAATGATATTCAAATGGTTACATAATAAACGACACCCACATAATCCAGAATGTTTCTGTGGGTGGAAGATGATATCAGCAAGAAGTCCATACTATACGACCTGGAAATGTAAATGGATTGACGAGTGTGGTTGGAGAGTATTTTCAGGAGATAGTGGTAGATTACATTGGTATAAACAAAGATGACATGGGATGAGTTACCAAAGTATGAGAGATAGAGGAAAAATTTTTGGGTTATGATATATATACATCTATTTATTAATAAGGAGTTATTATGGTAAATTTTGGTAAAATGATAGATAAGTTAATTGAAATCAGCACCAATCAAGATTTAAGTGAAGAGGTAAAGTTTCAATTAGACGAAGTTATAGATGAGATGATTCATGTTGAAATCGACAACAATAAGCAAATCGTACCCGATTTCAATGACTTGAGTCCCGAAGAAATGGAAGAAATAAAACAATTTGAAATGTTTGTTCGTGATGTTATGAATAATAAATTAGCTATGGCTTGAATTTGAAACAATTTAATGAAAGCGATAATATAGTATTATCGGGTAAAGATGTAAATAAGATAATCGTTATGATAAGAATGTTAATGGATTTAAATCCCGAATTGAATGAATCCTTGATGAACTTTTATTGTTATTTAAATGACTTAAAATCCATTGATGAGGATAAATCATTAGATGATAAATCATTAGATGAAATAATATGGGACTTAGGATTGAATTTACCAAGTTGGGATGACGAATTACCAAATGGAGAAAGTCAATGAAATCAAATCACAAAATATTAATTAATGATAAACAAGTGGAGTTTTTAGTTAAGTGTATTGATATAAGTCAATCTACACAATCTTTAAAACCCGACAAAAGTGAGTCGGATTTGATTCGTGAGTTAACTAAATTAAACGAAGAAATCCAAGATGATAAACTTGGGAATGAATCGATATTTTACGATTTGAATTAAATAAAGACTTAAAAAACAAAAAGAGGTTTTGAATGAATAAAAGAAATCCATGTACTTATAGAATAGTCAAGTATACAAATGTAGGTTTGGAAGAAGAATGGCAACGAGGTTATATACAAGATAGAAGTGTAAAAGACCAACAATATTTAATCAGTCCTGGCGTAGGTGGTGAAATGGACGAAAGGTGGTATGAGTATAAAGATGTAAAGCTAACTAAAGGTCATTGGACAAATAGAAGTAATAAAGTAGTTAGTAAAAAGAGTTTTTGGAGAAAAGCCAAGTAAATGAATATATTGAAACAAATTAAAGACTTAATACATGAGTATCCAAATGACCAAATGTTAGGTGGTGTTGTGAGACATAAGTATAGAGATAAAGAAATTTATGAAGATCAAGGTGATGGTCATTTAATAGAAATAGATAGTCATTTAATATACGAAAGTCCCGATAATGGTAAAACTGTTTATTCAAGAGAAATAGGTAAAGACAAAAGAACACTCGTTAGTAATGAATTAAGTCAAGAAGATTGGATATGTGAGTATTGTAATAATAGTACTTATTATGTTGACTTGGATTATATAGGTAGTAATACTAATCACTTGGGATGTGAGTTAGAACATGAGATGAGTGTTGATGTCGATACTGAAATAAATTTAGACAGAGATGTGCCGTGTTGAATACCAATGTGTTGAACACCAATGGTAAAGTCTTGAAGAGTAAAGTATGAAGAAATATACTTTAACTATTATACATATAGTCTTGTGTTTACTTGCTGTGATTATATTAAATAGGTGTAGTTACAAAGTAAAAGATATAGCATCTCCTGAATATAATTTAAATCACCATCCTACTTATAATGACACACCATACTCTTTATTAGATTATAAAGGAGTATTACACAAGTATAGAGTGAATTTAAAATCGCTGGAATTCCCTCAAGATAACAGAGAGTTAACACAATTTTGTGGTATTCATTATCATTGGGAAGATATTAAAGCCGTGTACGGAAAGGTCGGAAAGGACTTTACTTGGCGTTATTATGTTA